>Ga0335074_10007948_pt1 | contig 14729 bp, 24 predicted proteins | sample Lox_Sample_23_FD_206715 | JGI IMG/M metagenome (GOLD analysis project Ga0335074, IMG submission 206715) | Soil microbial communities from Loxahatchee National Wildlife Refuge, Florida, United States - Lox_Sample_2.3 | ecosystem: Environmental > Terrestrial > Soil > Wetlands | place: USA...
GGTTTCGCTACAGACTCGCCGTCGTCACGCCGTGGACCGCGCCCGGGTGGGCCATCATCGCCACGTAGTGGTCATGCTCGCGGCGGTGCTGCTCGCCGCGTGCACGAAGGAACCCCCCACGCCGCCCGACAGCGGCTCGCACGCGACGCCTGCCCCTACGTCGCCCGCTGGGTACGCGCCGGCGGTCCGGACGCCACAGGGCGCGCCGCCGTCGCGGTTCGACCCCCGGCCACGCAACGTCATCGACCGCGCCGCATGCACGGGGCCCAACGGCGAGTGGCGTTGCGTCGGCGTGCCGAAGCCCACGTCGTGGAACCTGGACGAAATCTTCGAGGATACCGCTTGGGCGCAAACGAGGCCTGCGAGCACTCCGCCCTCGTGGACCGTGCAGCAATGGTACATCGACCCGGCCAACTCGAGCGGGTGCGCGGCCGACACCAACACCGGCACCGCGCCCGGCACGTGCACCCACGGCGTTGGGCCCCTGCTCACCTTCAGCGAAATTTCGGCGCGCTGGGGGACCTACGATCCGACGCTCACGTGCGCCAACTGCGTCTACGGCATCGAGATCATGTCGTCGCAGAGCAACACGCAGTGCGTGACCGACGTGCTCTTCGCGCACCCCTACCTCGGAGGCGGCAACACCGGGAGCGACTCGGGCCCGTACGGCGGCGCATTCCTCAACATCTACGGCATCCCCACCGGCGCGAGCACCGCCACCATCGGATCTCTGATCGCGAAGAACCGCTCGACGCCCCAGCCCCTCAACGTCACGCTCTCCGTCGGCTCCTTCGCCAGCCAGGCGCTCGTGGTCAACAACACCCACCCGTCGACGGCATGGTCTATCAGCACGGGCGCGACGAGCGACATCACCCAACCCCTCGCCGTCACCACGCTTAACTCGTTCGGCGCGACCGAGGTCGACACGTGGGCGGTCGGCGACTCGCTCACGATCCAAACCTTCCCGCGGTTCGCCATCAAAGAGGCCTACCCGCACATTCGCCTGAAGGGACACGGCGAGTACTCGGGCGTGCAGATTAACGATCTCGTCCTCGCAGGCCTCTGCGGCGCGACCGGCGAGCAGGAAAACATGGGCGACTCGTCGACCGTGTTCGGCTCCAGCACGAACATCTACGACACGTGGATCGAAACGAAGGCGCGGGTCTGGAACGTCGACGACAAAAACGGCGTCGGGGTGCAGCACGGCTCGGCCAACGTTTGGTACGGCGGAAGCTTCAGCGGAGGTCTCGGCGCGACGAGCGTCGTCACGTCCACGGGCACGCAGATCCAGGGGTGGTCGATCCTCGGCGGATACGTGGCGCCCGGCACGAGCGGAACGGAGTTCACGGCGTTTCAGGGCGTGCTCCTCGACGGAGACGTGCGCATCAAGAGCGGGCAAACGGTGCAATTCGTCGGCGGCCTGAACTTCCTCGGCGCGGTCGAAAACGATTCGACCACCTTCCGCATCAACTCAGGCACCCTCGACGTGCAAACGGCCGGCGGCACCGTCGGCGCGACCCCGAGCTATGTCGTATGGGGAACCGGCACCGTCGACTCCGGCCGCGGCTTCGTCTACTACCCGACCGGCTCGACGTCGGGATCGACGACGTTTCTCGAGACGATCAAGGCGGCCAACAACACGGTCGGTTGCCTGGTGAACCCCGCGGCCAGCACCACGACCTTCACGTGCAACCTGGCGTGCGCGAGCGGCGCGAACCTCGACACGAGCCTGGGCAGCGTGTCGGGCTGCCTCGGCTCCAACTCGAGCGGCTTTTGCAACACAGGCTACTGACGTGCCGACGACGTTCCCCCCGCCGCGCAGCCAGATCGGCATCGCGCTCGCCGTGGGCATCGGCGCCGCGTCGCACTACGCCGTGCAGCACCTGCCGGCCGACTGGCCGCCCTGGCTCGGGACCAGCGTCGGCGCGATCCTGATGGGCGTCATCGCCGTCACGTTCCTCTACCGGCCCAGGCCCATGCCCAAAGTCCCCCCGAACCCCCCGCCCCCGCAAATACCCTGATGGAGCGCGCCGAGATCGCGCTCGTCATGATCGTCCGAGACGAACGCGCGGTCATCGAGCGCGCCCTGCGCTCGGCGCTTCCGCTCGTCTCGTGCTGGTGCATCGTCGACACCGGGTCGACCGACGGCACGCAAGACATCGTGCACGAGGTCATGGGCAAGCTCCCGGGCGTGCTGCCCCAGCGGCCCTGGCGCGGCTTCGCCGCCTCACGCAACGAGGCGCTCGAGCTCGCGCGGCCGTTCGCGCCGTACGCTCTCATGCTCGACGCCGACGACGTCATCGTCCTGCCCGAGGGCTTCGCGCTCCCCGTCCTCACGAGGGACCGCTACGACATTGAGCTCCAGCTCGGAGACCAGTGCTACTGGCGTCCGCAGCTTTTTCGCAACGACGGCCGCCGCGCCTACGAGGGGTCGCCGCATGAGGTCCTCGTCGACAAACCCCCGACGACGTCCGCGCGGCTGGCGGGCCTGACGATTCGCGCCGGCGTCGAGGGCTCTCGGTCGCGAAACCCCCGCAAGTACGAATTGGACGCGGCGGCGCTCGCCGAGACCTGCAAGCGCGACCCGTCCGACACGCGCGCGGCGTTCTATTTTGCGCAGAGCCTCAAGGATGCCGCCACGATGCGCGAGGCCGCCGGCGAGCTCGCGGAGTCCCGGGCGCTCCTACGGCGCGCGCGCGACGCGTTCGCGCGGCGCGTAGCGCTCGGCGGCAATGAGGAAGAGGCGTGGCTCGCGATGCTGTGGCACGCCGGGGTCAGCGCCGCGCTCAACGAAAGCGCGGAGCTGCTCGTCGAGGCCTACCTACGCGTCTACGAGCGACGGCCAGGCCGGGCAGAGCCGCTCTGCTACCTCGCCCAGTGGCTCCGCAAGGCCGATCGCGTGCTTTCGGCCTTGCCCTTCGCGTGCACGGCGACGACCATCCCCTACCCCACCGGCGAAAATCTCCTCGTCGACAAAAGCGTCTACACCTGGCGCTCGATCGACGAAGCGGCCGTCGCGCTCTACTGGGCAGGCGCGTTCGAGCGCGCGGCCGAGCTCAACTGGCGCTTGCTCTCCGAGGGCCATCTGCCCGACGCCGAACGCGAGCGCGTCGAAAAAAACCTCGCCTGTTGCCGCACCGAGCTCGGCCCCAAGGCGACAATACCGCCCGAGCGCGGGTAGCCTTTCCCCCCATGCTCTTCGTTTCGTCGTTCCTTTACGCGGCCTGCAAGCTCGCCGGCGACCAATGGGACCGGGCCCGAGAGGCCGAGCTCCGAAACCCCGACGCGAGCATGTGGCCCGGCGTGCGCACGATCGGCCAGCTCCGACGGCTCCTCGGCGAGCCCGCACAAGTCTATGTCGACGGCTCCACGCTCATCACCAAGGGCCGGTCACGCGCCGCGGGCTTTTTTTTGCGCTCGGACGCGGACGTATGGGTGACCGTCGACGACGACGTGTTCGCCTCGATCGACGTCCTCGCCCAGCTCATTGCCGTCGCGCGGCACACGCGCTCCATGGTCGCGGCGCCGGCGATCCTTCGCTCCGGAAAGGCCTTCAATTTTCACCGGGCGTTTGCGCCCATCCTGCGCGTGGCCGATTGCGCCTACGCGGGCGTCGACGAAATCGGCCTCGGTCTCGCCGCGATCCACCGCGATTTCGTCGAGGTCCTCGCGAAGGACGCGCCCAAGGTGGGCACGGGCGCCAGCGAGTTCCCCGCGCTCTTTCTCGAGACCGTCGACGACGGCACATGGATCGGCGAGGACGTCTTCTTTTGCCGGGCGGCCGGGCGCGCGGGCTTGCCGGTGCACCTGCTCTGCAACGCGCCTGTCGAGCACTTCGGGCGCACCGCCAAGGTGGACGAGCAGCTCCGTATTTTTGTCGCGGGGGACGAGACCGCACGCCAGATCGAAACCGAGCGGCTCGCCCCCGGCATGCACGTCAAAGACCCCTAGCGGGGATCGATGACCTCGCCCTCGCGCGCGAGAGCCTCCAGGGGATGCACCCACGCACCATCCTGGCCGAGCGCGCCGCACTGCGCGCACCACTGCACCATGCGGAGCGAACGGCTCTGCACGCGCACGAGCGGTGCCGCGCTGTCCGATAGGCGAAGGTGATTCGACGGGACGCTCGCGTGGATGTTGAGCGGTTGCGTGTGGGGGCAAGGACGTCGCGCCATTCAGCATCCTCCGTCGGGCGGAATCGGAACGAGCTCGCACTCTGGCGCGCCGTTCGTGCAGTACGCGGGACCGATCTGCCATCGGCACCCGAGACCAGCCGTGCTCGAGCACGACGGAGGCGCCTGACACCCGCACGCCGGATACGCCGGCGCAGGGCCGGCCATGCACGCGCGCGCGTCGCCGGCGGCCGCCTCGAGGTCGTCGCCGGCGTCGACGTCCCGGAGCTCCTCGAGGACGTCGCCGGCGACGTCCCTCTCGGCCTCCGCGTCGCTGCTACCCGTGTCGGCCGCCGCGCTCGAGCGCGCGTCGACGACGTCGCCGGCGTCGGACGCCGCCGGCGCGAACGACGGCCCGCCGCACGCCGTTGTGAGCGCGAAGAGAATCCACGCGACGACGGCGCGCCATCGCATGCCGCGGCGGATCCGAAAGAGGCCGCTCTCCATCAGTTGAAGCCCCGCCCTAGCTCATTAGCTCATTTCGGTAGCCGAAAATGTGCAGCAAGACGCGCTCCGCCAGATTCTCATCGGGCCGCGAGTGCAGCCACGCCAGAAAGCTCTCCGTCGTGAGCTGTATGATATCGACGGACTTCCAGGTGCCGTCCGGTAGCTGCGCACGGATCGGAATGCCGACCTCTAGGCCCATGCTCACACGCTTCGGGTCCGCCCGCAGCACGGTCGGCGGCTCCGCGAGCTTGGCGGGCCGCGGGACGTTCTCGCCGTGGTGGTGCTTGCCGCACCGTGGGCACACGTAGAAGGGGAACACCCCGTCAGGCGCGGGTCCCTGCCGCGTCGAGAGAGCGATAAGCGGCCGTTCCCAGCCGCACTCACACCTGCGTTGCTCTGCCATTTTTTCAGCCTCCGATCTCGCTGAGCGCGCGCGCGGCCGCCGCGTTGATCTCCGCCATGGTCGATGCGTCACCCCCAACGTCCGGGTGGTGCACGCGCGCGAGCTCGCGCACGCGTGCGCGTACCGTCTCGGCATCGCAAGACCCGAGCGGAATCCCGAGGACCTCGCGCCAGTTCGGAGGCAACTTCGGAGGCAACGCCGCGAACCCCGAAAACGCCTGTTCGAGCATCGACGTCGTGCCGTGCCGCTCGATGGCGCGCAAGGCCTCGATGGTCGCGCCGATGGCGCGCAGGTTCCAGCGTACGCGCGTAAATTGGTCGCACGCGAGCACGTAGGGCCGCTTGCGGCGCTCAAAGTACACGGCAACGCCCGGATCGCTGGGCTCGCGATCCGGCACGCCGGGTAAGCCGTCCCGGCGAATCGGAACGTTCGAGGACAACACGACGTCGTGCGCGCCGAGCAGCTCGAGCTCCCGAAGAAGCTGCGTGCGCGCCGTGACAAAGTCGGCCTGAAAGCGTGCGGCGCGGCGGGACGTGGTGCGCGGGTGCTCGAGCGGCCAGTAGAGCGGGAAGGGGGCGACGCCGTAACTCACGGGCCCTCCTTGATCGCAGCGACGGTCCATCCGCACGTCGCGCACTCGACGATCAGGGTTCGCGTGTGCGGGTCCACCGCAACGCGCACGGCGCTGGTGTCGTGGCAGCGAGGGCGCAAAAAGAGGTGCCCGTGGTGGCGATGATCGCACGCCGGATTCTCGCAACCTGCTGAGGCACGGCGGATCAAGTCCTCCAGAGTCATCGGCATGGGATCCATGTTCTTCTTCCGGCTTTGACAGCGCGCAAGGTGCTGGTTCGCCTGCTCCAGATGTTCCGCTGCTCTCATCGGGTCATCCCCCTTTCGCTGGCACGTCGTGGGTTTCGGTCACAGGTGTCGCGGACGTGAACACGGCCGCGGGTGCAACGAGGTGAACGCTTCCTGCCGCGCCGCGCGCGCACGCGACCAGGAACTTGATGCGCGTGCGCTTGCCGGCGCGGCCGAGGACCTCGACCGGCACGACGTGGCAACCGCCGAAGCCCTCCAGCCGGACATACGTGCGCGAGCTCGCGGTCACGGCTGGCCGAGCTCCCCGAGCGCCTGGCAATAGGCCTCGTTGATTTCGAGCATGCGCGCGTGGTCTCCCCCGACGTCCGGATGATGCAGCTTGGCGAGCTCGCGGTAGCGCGTGCGCACGACGGCGATATCGGTCGTGTCCGTCGGGAGCTCCAAGGCCTCGCACCATCGTCGCCGGCGCACCCCCCGATAGATGGCGTCCGAGGGCGTCTCCGGCCGATTGGCACTCGCGGAGCGCACGTACCCGAGCGGGTGCACCGACCCGTCGCACACGCGATCGCGCCACCGATAGGCGCACGGCTCGCCGTCTTGCCGCGAACCTCCGTGCGCCGCGTTGCGCTCCGTCGGCCACACCGCGCGGCACGTGTCGCAAATCAGCAGCCGTTGCCGCAGTCCGCCGCGCTCGCGGAGCGAATCGGCGTCCGCCTGGGCAAGCGCCGACCTCGTCGACGAGCTTCGCCCGCTCATCCGAAGCCCCGCCCAACGCGTCGGTTGCCGTTCGCGTCGTACAACCTCCACCCGTACACGATCGGAACCGGCGCGCTCTGCGGATCCGGCCCATAAAGCGGGGCCTGCCCTCGCACGGCGCGCAAGCAGTCCACAAAGTGGCGGAGGAGCTGTTGCTGCTCCCCTGTGAGAATGCGCGGCCGGGGTCCACGACGAGTCATCGAGCATGTCTCGTTGTCGTCATCATCTTCGCTGATCCGCGTTGAGCGCGGCCCACACCTTCGGATCCATGTCCCAAAAGTACACTATTGGAACGGCCCCCGCTAGGTGGGTCCTTTCCCGCGAAACCGGGGCCCCCGATCCGGGGTATGTTTTTGGCACAGTGGAGCACCCTCCCCCAAAGAGCATCGCGATCGTCGCCTGCCCTGAGTGTGGGCGCGCCTCGTTCGGCCACCACGTCAACCGCGAGGACGAGATCCCCGCGCGCTTCTGTCGCTTCGATGGGACACGGCCCGATGCTCAGGTATTTCCATGCCTATCCGGTTTTCTCCCATCGCGATTGCCTTTGGCGGGGACGCGATGCGTGACGTAGATTGCCCCTCATGCCCAGCCTGTCCGACGCGCTCTTCTCCCCCGAGATCCGCTTGCTCCAGGCGTATGCGGAGGGCGACGCCAACGCGGTCGCTACGTGCGGCGTCTCCGCCCTGGTGCTCGACCAGCTCAGAGATCGGGGATACGTGCAGCGAACGGACCGCGGCGTGCTCGTCACGCCTGAGGGGCTGGCTGCGCTCTTGGATGTGGTGCCTGCCGACCTCACGCGAACGGCATCTCCAGTTGCGGATCTCGCGGCTGCGAGCCCGGGTGCTGCCAGCGTCCCGAGTACAGCCCGGCGTAGGTCGGCGGGATCGTCTTCACGCCGATCCCCAGGATCGAGTTGAACGCCGTCATCGGGTAGAAGCGGCGATTGAAGCGGAACGCGTACTCGTTGAGGTACGCCTGCAAGTGCTGCTGGCTGGTGCCGTGGTGCGTGCCGAGCAGCCACGCCTTGAGGTTGCCGAATATGAGGTGGATGAGCGGCAGGTGCGCGTCGTTCAGCGACGGCTCGCCGGCCATCGTGATCGGCCGGTGCTCGTAGCCCATCGCGCCGAGCCGGTCGTAGCCCTGCCACCCATCGGTGCGGACGTTGGAGCCCGCGGTCACGTGGTCGCGCACAAAGCCCTCGCACGTGGCGGCCTGCCGATCGCTCACGAGCTGGAGGCGCAGCCGGCCCGCGTAGTAGGGCCGCTTGACCGGCTTGCCGTCGCGATGCTGCTCGGAAGCTTCGGCGCTCGCATGCTCGCCGAGCTTGCGGCGACGGCCCTCGACGGCGCCCAGCACGTAGACCTTGTGGTGCACGCCTTTGCCCTCGCCGCGCGTGCGTCCGCCCACGAGCGTCTCATCGACCTCGACGTGGTGCTCCCCGCCGATCGTGTCGCGGTCGGGGCGGACCATGCCGGCGCGGAGCTTTTGCAAGATCATGTACGCGGTCTCGTAGCGCGTCAGACCGAGCTGCCGCTGGAACTGGAGCGCGGACTGCCCCGGCGTCTGCGTCGTGACGAGGTACGCCGCCCAGTACCACGTGGAGAGCGGCGTATGGCTCGACTGCATGACGGTGCCCGCGAGCAGCGACACGTCGGCCTTGCACGAGCGGCAGCGGAGTACGTGAGGCCGCGCCTCGAACCGGTACGGCTCACCGATGACGCCGCACTTCGGGCAGGCGAATTGCTCCGGCCAGCGCAGACGCTCCAGGTACGTCGCGCACGCGCGATCGTCGGGGAAAACGCGCTGGAATTCGGGCAGCGTCGTCGGGAATCCTCGGGGGTCCACGGTAATGCCTCCCATGCTGCCCACGAGCGAGTCGTGGGCAGGAGCGAGACGTTACTCGCGGCTACGACGAGCCCACGGCGGCCGTGATGGTGACTCCGGTGAGCACGTGCTTGATGGGCGCAGGCTCGTCCAGGTCCACAGCGGGCAAGTCACCGATGCAGTCGCGGATGATGCGATCCGGCAATTGGCAGCGCTCACCGACACGGCGCACAGCCGCGGCGAGATCCGCGCCCGCGTCGAGTCTTACGCCTTCCGCCCGGTTCTCCGTGCGAGTCCAAGCCGAGGAGCCGTCGAGTCGAGCGTAGACGATCGCGCGACCGTCCGCGTGTTGGCGGACGGTCAGGAAGTATTCGTCAAGCTCTCCTTGGGCTTTGGCCTGAGAGTGGCGCGCGTAATCGTTGTCGTCGTACGAGTCGCCACGTGCACTCGCGATGACGGGCCAGAGATCCTCGCGGATGCGGACAGGCGGCGCATCCGTGAGAGTGATGGTGCGTACCTTGGGGGCGTTGGTTTCGGTGGACATAATGGTCTCCTTGAGGCGGCTCGATTGCCGCGTCCCGGGTCGCTTGCGACGGCCCGGACCGCGAGAGGCGAGCGTCAGTGGATGCAGCCGGTCTCCCAGCAGCGCGTACCAGGCCGAGCAACCTCGCCGCACTCGTCGCAGACGCGACCCACGCCGCGCTCGTACGTCGTGCCCGGGCGCCCGTAGGATCGGCGAGCCGGGCGCGTGCCGGCGGGCCCCGTAGCGCAGGCGATGTGCCTCGCCTGGCTGCCCTTGCTCCATTCGACCTTAGAGCCGGGGACGATGCGCTGCGAGCAGCAGGGACACACGGACGCGAAACGAGCGGTGATGACCATGGCGGAATTCCTTCCTGGGCGGCTCCTGGTGAGCCTTGGTCGGGGCGACGTGCCCCTCACACGAATCAATGTAGCACCGGAGTCTTGGGTGTCAACCGGAGACGTACGATTTTCTCGACGGGGCCTAAGTGCCCGGAAAGACTAGGTCATGGTAAGAAACCGGATAGTCATGGGTATTTCTAGCAACTCCAAGGCGAGTCGTGCCCACGCCGGCGTAGCCGAGCCTTGATGTCCCTCTTGCGCAGTTCGTCGGGCTCTCGCTCTTTCATGGCCCACTTGCTGATCGTGCGGCGGTCCACGCCGAGATAGCGAGCTAACCTGCTGACGCCGCCGAACGCGCGCGCCAGACCCGCCCAAGGGTCGGGCAACGTCGTAGGGCGACTCATTCGCTCTTGTCCTCCGGCGCCAAATACACCCACCATCGACGCGGTAAGCGGCTCGAGCACCCATCGTTTTCGTCCTCGACCCCGTCCTCGACCCACGTCGCTCGCAGGCCCTCCGCCCGCGCCTCCTCGACGACGCGCTCGGCGATCTCCTGGGTGGCGACAGAGCCTACCCAGCCGCCAGCCGTATCGGCGTCCCGCTCGACATCACGTAGACCGTACTGCTCGCATCGCACCAGATTGAGGGCACTCACGACTGCACCTCGACCGCGACGACGCGCAGATCCTCGACTCGGCAGGGGTTGCCAGGCTCGCTCAGCGCGCGAGCGAGGCGCGGCAGTTCTGCCCGCGCGGCCCCCTCGGTCTCGTAGTAGTTCCTTGGCCCCTGCGAGCCGCAGGCCTCGGCCGACCAGCCGCCATCGATCCGCGCCTCGAACCCATACATTGTGCGGCTCACGACTGCACCTCGCGTCCCGTCGCGAGAGCCTCACGCAGCTTGGCGAGCTCCGCGCGCCTCGTCCGTAGCTCGTCCCCGTTCATGCGGCGCCCACGACCGGGCGCCTTGGCCGGATCGCAGCCCTCTACGCGGCGCGTCCCGCCCACCGTCTCGTAGATCCTGTAGTTCGCGTGACGGGGGTCGCCTGAGCCGATCGCTCGCCCCGCCTCGGCCGGGCCGTACGTGCCCTCGTTGGTCTCGACCAGGATCTCGACAGCCGCCAACGCCTTCGCCTGATCCTTCATCGCTTGCCTGCTCATCGTCCTATCCCTTTTCTTGCGCGGCACCCTCGCCGCTCGCAAGGTCCATAATGGGGCCGATGGGCCCATTAGTCAAGGGGGCCGCCCGTGACAAAAGGTTCGCTTGGCGCGTCCCGAAAAGGGGTCTATGACACGCCCTCTCGGAGGACCCATGCCCAAGATCCACACCCTATTGTTCATCACATCGGCGACCCTGCCCGCGCTCCTCATCCCGGCGTGCGGGGGAGGCCTGGAGCACTCGGCGGAGGCGCAAAGCACGGCTACGCCCTGGTGCTGCGACGTGCCAGACAAGCTGACGTTCTCCGATGACAGCTACATCGGTACGGCCACCACGAATTGCTACGTCGCGCTGAACGGCACTAGCTGCCCCAACGCGCGCGCCGCCAGCGGTCCGCCGAGCGGGTACCTCGTCTCGCTCGAGGTCACACCGGAGAACGGCTGCACGCTCCCGGAGCACTTCGCGATGGGCGCGTCCTACACGGAGACCTTTTCGCCGGCGCAACCCACGTTCGAGGGCTGGTGCGGCTCGTTTCAGCCCTACGGGATCCCGAACACAAACGCCTCGACCTGCGTCAACACCTACGCAACGGACGTTTGGACGTCGTGCGCCTTTTCGACGACGGCCAATTTCGGCGCTCCCACTGACTACTGGCTGGCCTACTGCCTTGCGCCGATCGATACGTCTTACTCGGAGGATCTCGCGCCGAGCGGCCCTCCGACGGCGTGCGATGCCGAGAACGGAGACTGCTGCTACCCGCTCGTGCAAGGTGGCGCCGGCCCGGTGACCACGACCGCAAGCGCGGGTTTTCGGGATACCGGGTGCACGCCGGCGGTGTGCTCGGGGACCTGCGGTGAGGTGCCGGACGGCTGCGGAAACACGATCAATTGCGGCTCGCCATCGACCAACACGTGCGGCAGCTTCGGCTCCGATATCTGCGGGCAGGTCGGCATAGGCCACTGTGGAGGCGTCGCGTATTTGGACTGCGGCGCGTGCCCGCAAGGGTCCGCGTGCCTGAGCAACCATTGCGTCGCCGGCGAGTCGACCGTGCCCGCCATGGGAGGCGGCGTCGGCTGGCCGCTCATGCTCGCGCTGTCGCTCGTAGGCGCGGGTTCGCACGCGGCGCTTAAGCGGCGGCGGAACTGATCCTCTGGGATTTGCGTGGCAGGCCTTTGTGGCCTGCGACGCTTTTCTCAGCTCATCGGACCCTGAGCAGGACTACGCCCTCTTCCTCGATGACGCCGTGTCCACCATGGAAGCTGGCCCCATGAACGTGGTGATCGCCTCGTTCACGTTCTTTGCCTCGATGGTCTGCGAAACCGGACTCGGTTCGAAGTGAGTACTTCTTCATTTGGTGCTTACCTTTCCGGCGCGCCGATCACCTCGCGCCGCAAAAACTGGAGGACCTTGCCCGTGTCGGTGAACACCGTGACGTTGCCGACGGTATCCCGGAACCAGTGCAGGGCGACCACTTTGCCGTGGCCGGCCATGATAAAGGCGCGCCGCCCTCGGACCTTCTCTCCGTAGGCCTTCATTTGCGCCGCCCACTTCCTGCCGAGGCTCGCGAAGCCTCCGTGCCCGGCCCCCTTTTTTTTCGCACCCATGGTGCCGATGTTACCTTCGGATGGTGGCTTCCGTGAGCGCGAGATGTAGCGTCTGTCTCAGCCTGCGGATCAGCCCGCGGAGTTCGATCCGAAAAATCGCTTCGACGCGCCGGGCATCCTCGATCTTTCGCCTCAACAAATCTGCGTCCACGTTTCCCATGAGCAGCGGCTCGCACGGAAACGACGCGCTCTAACGGCTCGGCCTGTCCACGGCCTTTCGTTTGTCTTTTCCGTTCGCGCGCAGAGCGCGGGCGATCGTCGTGAACGGCACCTTGAGCGCGACGGCGATCGCGCGCACGCTTTTGCCCTTGGCCTGCATGGCGCTCGCCCGCTCGATATCCGCGCCGGTCATGCGGCGGGGCCGGCCCCAGCGCCCCCCCTCGGACTCGATGCGTGCGCGTGCGGCGCTGATCCGTTCGTTGATCGCAAGGCGCTCCATCTTCGCGGCCCACGCCATGACCGCGACGATGATTTCCGAGGCCGGCCCGTCGAGCTCGAAACCGTCGGCGAGCGTGACGACCTGACAGCCCCTCGAACGGAGCTCATCCAAGATCGTGAACGTGTCGGCGATGCCGCTGCGCGTGAGCCGGTCGATCCGGTAGACGTACAGCTTGCGGAGCGCGCCTGCTCGAGCGGCCTCGCGCATTTCGTCGAGCCCGGGTCGCTTGGTGACGCCGCCCGTCAACCGATCGGAAAACCAGTACTCGACGACGTCTCCGCGGTTTGCCGCGGCGCGCTCGATGGCGTGGCGCTGCATCTCGGCGGTCTGGCTGGTACTCGAAACCCTCACGTACGCCGCGACGGCGCTCGATAGCTTTCCGGCTTTGGGGACCACGGGTAGGAGCGCGCGCTTTTTTTTCACGGGGTCCGCTCGAGCGGCCATCGCTCGCGAACCTCGCGCGCGAGGTCCTCGTGCCGTTCGCGGAGGGCGGCATGTCGGCTCGGCTCGCGGCCGGTGCGGTAGAAAAAGAGCGGCTCTCTCACGCTTGTTGCCCGAAACCCGAGCGTTGCGGCGCCCAGCCAGAAATCCCAATCCTCGTAGCAGAAGCCCTCGCGGTACCCGCCAAGCGCCTCCCAAACCTCGCGGCGATAGAGCGCGCAGTACGGCAGCCGGTTGCTCTCGACGAGCGCCTCGCGGCTGAACGGCCCCGTGGCCCATGAGTGCCGATCGACGCCGAAACACTGGACGTCGGTGAACGCGATCGACACGCCCGGGTCGTCGAGCACGCGCATTGTCCGCTCAAGAAAGCCAGGGGCGATCATGTCGTCGGCATCGAGCGGAAGGAGATAGCCGCTCCGGGTCGTTGCGATCGCAAAGTTTCGGGCGCTGCCCGGGCCGTTCGCGACCGGCTCGAGCAGAAGGCGAGGCCTGTTCTGCTCGTGGTGCGGATGGCCCGGAAGCGTGCGGATCCGCGCGCCCGAGAACCGCGATAGCACCCGCTGCACGTCCTCGGATTGCTCGTGTGGCGCAACGACGATGCACGCCCAATCGGTGAACGCCTGCGCGGCCAGCGAGTCGAGCGCATCGCCGAGCACGTGGGCCTGGCCGTAGCAGGGCACCACGATCGACACGGCGGGCGACACGTTCGGCATTGTGCCCCTCAGGCTCTCGTTTGGCTTGCGTCTCGCTCTCCTCCCCTCCTTGCCTCTCGCCTCCCGCGGGCGCGCGTCGTGGGCCTTGGGGGTGTTCGTCCGAGCGTGTTCGGAGCGCCCGCGCACGTTAGTTCAGGTGTCCACTTTTCTCACGTCCGCCCATCCCTAGAGTGTCTGTTCTCAAGAGGTGAGAGGAGTCATGCCCCATCGGTGCAGAATCGATCCTCTGGGGCAGGCTCCAGACACCCCCCGCTAACGACCCCCGCGATTGGACGGCACTGAACACACGCGTACGATCACGGGCGGCGCGGGCCGTCCGTCGCCGGCGCTGTTCCCCCGGGTGCCGGACGCGCGGACGTGCCCGCGCGCTTCGTTGCGCGCGAAACCAACGCCGGCGGCGCGCTCGCCGCAACGAACGCGCCCGCCGAACCCGGTTCTTGCGTGCCCTAGTCGGGCGGACGCATCGGCTTGATCGGCTTCTCCGCGTCCCACAGCGCCGCGAGCTCGGCGAGCTTCTCGGCGCCCTCGGCTCGTCGACGAGCAGCCTCCTGCTCGCGCGCGTCGGCGGGCACGGCAGGCGGCGGCGCGATGCGCGTACGGAGCTGCTCGAGCGCCTGTCTCGCGCTCGTGACGTTCTCGCGCCAGGTGACGCCCTCGCGCCGGTTGCGCGTGCGCACCACCCGCTTGTCCCGCCAGATGGATCGGACCACGACTAGGCGCGTGCCGTAGGTGCACGGCCCGAGCTCGTCGGGGAGCAGACCCCCGGGCTTGAGCCACACCTGATCCACGATCCCCTGCTGCTCGAGGCGCGCGAGCGCCTTGGGGATCGTCCCCACGCCGGGCATGTGGCCGGTGTCCTGGCAGATCATCCGCCGAAGCCCCGCCTCGCTCGCCCACGACTCGCCGTGCTTGCGTTGCAGCGAGCTGACGACCGCGAGGAGCGGACGATCGACCATGCGTCCCGCGTCGCGAAAGTTGGGGTACTGCGCGGTCGGCACGACCTGGCGCGTGCGCAGCTTCGGAACGGCGATCACCGCTCGCTCCGTTCGTCGGCGAGCTCGGCGCGCACGGCGGCCTCGCACGACGTGCAGCGGC
>Ga0335074_10007949_pt1 | contig 14729 bp, 14 predicted proteins | sample Lox_Sample_23_FD_206715 | JGI IMG/M metagenome (GOLD analysis project Ga0335074, IMG submission 206715) | Soil microbial communities from Loxahatchee National Wildlife Refuge, Florida, United States - Lox_Sample_2.3 | ecosystem: Environmental > Terrestrial > Soil > Wetlands | place: USA...
AGTTCCGATCGAATGCGTCGTGTGAAATCTGAGGAGGGTCGATGAGGATTGTCGTGCTGGGGGGAGACGGTTACTGCGGCTGGGCCACAGCTCTGTATCTGTCGCAGAAAGGCCACTCGGTCTCAATCGTCGACAACTTCGTCCGCCGGCAGTGGGATTTCGAATTGGGCGTGCAGACTCTCACGCCGATTCGTCCGCTTCCGGACCGGCTGCGCGCCTGGCACGAGCACACCGGCAAGACCATCGAACTTCTGATTGGAGACGTGACGGATTACGAATTCCTGTCCGAGGCGATCAAGGAGCTTCAGCCTGAGGCCGTGGTTCATTTCGCCGAGCAACGCTCTGCGCCTTACTCGATGATCGACCGCCGGCATGCGGCATTCACGCAGGTGAATAACGTGGTGGGAACGTTGAACCTGCTGTTCGCGCTTCGAGAGTTCGCGCCGGATTGTCACCTGGTCAAACTCGGAACGATGGGCGAATACGGCACGCCGAATATCGACATCGAAGAGGGTTACATCGAGATCGAGCACAACGGCCGAAAAGACGTGCTCCCGTTCCCCAAGCAGCCCGGCTCTTTCTACCACCTCTCGAAAGTGCACGACAGCCACAACATCATGTTTTGCTGCAAGGTGTGGAAACTGCGCGCGACGGACCTGAATCAGGGCGTTGTTTACGGCACGGTGACCGACGAAACGACCACCGACGAAGCTTTAATCAATCGCTTCGATTACGACGAAGTTTTCGGCACAGTTTTGAATCGCTTCTGCGCCCAGGCTGCAGTGGGGCATCCGCTCACCGTCTACGGCAAGGGCGGGCAGACGCGAGGCTTCCTCGACATTCGAGACACAGTTCGCTGCGTCGAAATCGCCTGCACGCACCCGGCTGCGCCCGGCGAATTCCGCGTCTTCAATCAGTTCACGGAGCAGTTTTCCGTTCTGGATCTCGCATACAAAGTGCAAGCCGCGGGCAAGAAAATGGGCCTAAAGGTCGATATCGACCACATTCCGGACCCGCGCGTCGAAGCCGAGGCGCACTATTACAACGCGAAGAATTCAAGATTGGTCGACCTGGGACTGGAGCCGCATCTTCTGTCGAATTCGCTTCTCGATTCGCTGATGAATATTGCGATCGAGTACCGCGACCGAATCGATCCCTCGTTATTCCTGCCGCAGGTGAATTGGCGCAACGCGCGAAACGATCGCCACCGCCAGCTCGGCGCGACGGCGCCCTCGATTACAGAACCGCGCCGCTAAAGGGAAGCCGGAGTTAGCCCCGAGCGACTCGTTCGCAGACCAGGCGAGCGGCTTTCACGGCTCCCACGACTTTCCCGGAAAAAATGTGCAGTTCGCCGGGTGCGGTTTCTTCCACGTACAGGGTTCGACGATCTTGCAACGGATTGTTCTCGACCACTCGCATCGTGAACCGAGAGCCCAGGTAAACGGCGTCTCTTGACGCCGGCACGCCCAAGGCCGAGTCCTCGCGCATCGCGTCAAAGCGGCTGAAGTCGATTGGCGCAAAGTTCGGTCCATTCAGCAAGGCGGCATAGCGTTGCGGAATCGGCTCGTGTGGGTCGGTCGTCGTCCAATGATTGGTATTTTTCGCGGACCCGAAAAGCGATTGCCCGGAACTCCCATAGGGATCGAATGCCGTGAACGGTCCGTCGACAACCACGAGCGAGATGTGGCGCAGCGGAGGAGGCAACTGAATCAGAATTTTCTCCGCCACCTGATACTTGGCGTTTTTGAAAAGGCCGAGGCTGGGGCCGAGGCCGTAGGTGGCCCAGACAACGAAGTCGTAGTCCGGCCGCGACGCCGGCGCGAGCGCGCGTTGCTCGAACCGAATTCCAAGCGCCCGGATTCGGGATTCGACGAGGTCACGCAGCACATCCGGATCGTAGATCTGCTCGTCCACCTCGTAGCATTTGTCGATGAAGTCGAAGTCCATCCACGCCGGACGGCACGGCTTGCACTCAAGCTCGTATTGCGCCATCACGCGCTCGAAGAGTTCGGGTGGCGTCTGCGATCCTTCTTTGGGTATGGCGTAATAGTGAAGGCTGTTTCGAACGATCGCCGGCTCAAAGGCGTCCATGAATTCGGCGCGAGCCTCGAGAGTTTCGACGATCGTCTCAGGGCTGCGCGGATAGTGGTAGCCGGAGTGAATTCGGTATTGGTTGATTATCGAGGCTCCGCGCATGATGCCGAGCGGATCGAACAGGCGAACGTCGTGCCCCTCTTCAGCCAGGCGGATGGCAACGTTTGTGCCGTAGATCCCGGCGCCGGCTACGGCGACTTTCGCGCTCATGCTCCTCCCGCGGATGGAGCGCGCGTCGCGGCCACAAGCCTTCCCTCGCGGAGGAAATAATCGACGCCCCGCCAGCGGATCGTCCTTCGGCCCCAACTTGCGAGCCACATGCCGAAGGCCATCGCGTCCCATAGCGGAATCAGCGGCATTTTTTTCCAAATGCCCTTTTGTCCCATTCCCCACACGCCGATCATCCACGTAATCAAAACGCGAAAGAACGCATAGCCTCCCAAGTAGCTCAGCGCGACTCGCGGGGTCGGATCGACCGCCACAGCCAGGAGGACCCACGGCAATCCCCAGGTGAAGAGTAGACCCAAGTGGCCCCAGGGCCGCATCAGGCGTTGTACGGTCATCCATCGCGTGCGTTTGTGAAGGAGATCGGACATGGTGTTGAAGTCCGCAACGGATTGCACGACGTAGGGCAGCAGCTTGACCTCGTATCCTTGCTCCGCCACGAGTCGCCCGGCATAAACATCATCGGCGGGGCGGTCTTCGATTACCGGATAACCGCCGTAGGACGCAACCGCTTGACGCGTGGTGATGATGGACTGCCCGAACGTCACCTTGAGGTCGTTCAATTGCCACGCCACGAGCACCGGAGCGAAGAAGTCCGAGATCATCCCGATGGATTGCAGTTCCTGCACGAGATTGGTCTCTTCGGTCGAAACGTATAGACAGGTTGCGGCGCCGACTTTCGGGTCGCGGAAGGGCGCCACGACGGTGCGAAGGTAATCCGGCCTCACCCTCACGTCACCGTCGGTAATCACGAACATGTCGTACTTCGCTTCGGTGGTGAGCCGCACGAGCCGGCCAACTTTGTCGTTGATCGCATTGCGGCCAGAGCCAAAGAGCAGCCGGATTTGGCGCTCGGGGAAATCGCCGATCAATTTTTCGAGCACGGGCAGGGCGGGATCGCCCGGGTCGACGCAAAAGACAATCTCGTACTCCGGATAATCCTGCCGGCAGAAGCTCGCGTAGTTTTCGTACGCGTCTTCGTCCAGGCCTTTAATCGGTTTCAGGCAGCTGACGGGAGGCAAGAACGAATCGTTTTTCGGTCCCGACCGCCGCGCGGCCGCGAAGAATCGCCACGTGCTGTAGAGTGCGAGCAGGTAATACACGAATGGGATTGCGGCGAACGCCAAGACGGCATATTTCACGACCGAAAAAATTTCACACCTCGCAAAGCCCGGGAGTCAATGATTGCATCCGAACGACGACGAACGGTCGCGCCCCACTCCGGCAAGGCCACCGGAGGCTTATGATTGTCGGTGCAACCGGACCTTGAGTGCATGAAGATGCGCTGCAGCCGTCGGAGGCTCGGAAAAGTCTAGCATGAAAACAATTAGAATCCGGCGCCAGCCCCGATCGTGCGCTCGATAGCTTCTTTGAGCCCCACCTTCGGGGCCCATCCGAGCTCTTCGCGGATTCGCTTTGTGTCGTACCTGCGGTCTTGCGTCGCGCGCAGCACCTGCCGCTTCGAAAATGCGCCGCTCTTTGCGGGCACGAGCCCGCTTGATGCGGCCATAACTACGATTCGCGCAGGCACGAAGACTGTCCAGCCGTGCTGCGCCCTACCACGCACGGAGTGATACTGGCCGAGCGTCAAGTCATCGTCGTCCACGACAATGTACTCGCGCAGTCCTGGAGGCGCGGCCGAGCCGACGAGCTCGATGGCGTCGACAAGATTCTCGACGTAGCTCAGCGGTATCCGCTGCCGGCGGTCTCCGCAAACGATCGCGAGCTTTCCCAGTCGCGCCGCGAGTAATCCGAGCGGCAACGCCCGGCCGGGACCGAAAACAATCCCCGGACGCAGAATAGTCACTGCCGTACCGGTTTTGCGCGCGAATTCCATCACCAGCTGATCGGCAGCGATTTTCGACTGCGCGTAGAAGTCTCGCTCTTGGGGCACGTCGTCGAACGGAGTCTCCTCGTCGATTCGCTGACCGTCGGCGACGGGCCCATACACGGCGACCGAACTGAGATATACGATGCGCGGGATTCCCAGCTGCAGGCACGCCTCCAACACACTTTGTGTGCCGCCGACATTCGTTTCCATGAACTGCTTTTCGGTCCAGGGACCCTCGACCTTGGCTGCGGCGTGATACACCACGTCCGCACCGGCAATCGCTTTCTTCACCGCTTCGGAGTCTTCGAGATCGCCGCGCACAACCGTTGCGCCGGCGGCCTCGATCTGATTCGCACGCGCGGATGGACGAGCCAGGATTTGCACGGAGACGCCTTCGGCAAGCAACCGCCCCGCCAGCGCTCCGCCGATAAAACCCGCCCCTCCGGTTATGCACGCGCGCATCGGCCGTCTTTCTTCCGCGTCGATTTCATGGGACAGGTGGTTGCGCTCGTGGCAAAATACGGAGGGCAGGGAATTGCCGCAACGTCGAATCGCATGTATTCAACCGCCGGCAAATCCTCGCAGCTCGATCGTGTATGGACTCGTGTATGAATTGGTGACGGTGAATTCTTTCCGCGGAAGTCTAGCATGGAATAATCGGGTCGTGTTCGCGCTCCCCTCTCCTTCACTTGTCGTTTTCCCCCGTTCCTCCGAGCTTATTCCGCGTCGCGCAAAAAGCATGTACGATAACAAGCGATGATTCTTGGGATGTCGACTTTGCGGCGAGTTGCGATCGTTTTGTTCGCAGTGGCTGTCTTTCTCCCGGCGGCGAAGGCTTGCACGTGTTCGCAAGCCACGCCCGGGAAATGCCCCGGCCTCAGCCAGGGAGACGTCGTGTTCGTTGGCACTGTTACCGCCGTCGAAGATATGCCGTACACCCCTCCAAAGACGGACAGCACGTCCGATCCGTCCGGCCCGCCGGTCGATATCATTGCCTCGCGGCTCACTCGCTATCATTTCCACATCGAAGAAAAATTTGCGGGACCCGATGTCACCGAGATCGATGTCTTCGCGGGTGGTGACGACGGCGACTGCGCGTACCGGTTCAAAAAGGGAGAAAAGTATCTCGTTTTCACTCAGCAGGAAGCCGAAGGGCGCCTTTTTGCGACGATCTGCAACGGCACGCGCCCTGCCAGCGAAGCGATCGCCCTGATCCCTCAATTGAGAGCGATGCGCGATGGTGCGCATGTCGCGTCTGTCTTCGGCATCCTGCGCCGCACCGATCCGCCTTTTCTCTCGCCTCCTGACGATCCCGACGATCCCGTCCCCGATGTTTCTTTGAAACTTCGCTCCCGCCTCGATCGCTTCGAGACGAGCACGGACGCTAATGGCGTCTACTCTTTTTACGATGTCCATGCGGGCGAGTACAGTTTCACCGCAGATCTTCCGCCTCGCACCGAGCTGACGCAGAAGGCGCTGACCGGCGGCCTGCCGCCGTTCAAGATTCCCGACGGCGCATGCTTTGAATACAACGTGGATGCGCTGCCTACCGGCCATATCCGAGGCAGCGTCCTCGGCCCAAACGGCAAGCCGCTTTCGCTAGCGTCGGTCGAACTGTATCGAGCCGGCAGCTACGATAATTCCAAGCCCGGCTTATGGGCGTTTCAAGGCGATAAAGGCGTTTTCGATTTCGATCACATCGGCCCGGGCGACTACATCATGGTATTCAATCGCGCGAATCGTAAGGATCCGAACTCCCCGTATTCGCGCGCATTCTACCCGGGTGTCTCCGATGTGGCTGACGCGCAGCCGATTCATCTCGACGATGGCCAGCAACTCACCAGGGTCAACCTTCGATTGACCGAGGGCCTGCCGACCCGCCAGATTCGTGTCCATCTGAAATGGGAGAAGGGAAGGCCGCCCGGAACCGTGACGGTAATGGCCAAAGCCGATCATGGCCGGAATCCTGCCGTCACGAAAATCAGCGACGGTTTATATCGGTTTACGTTGCTCGAGTCGGCCAACTACACAATCTCGGCTTGGGAGGATCTCGCCCGCCAACGCGGCCCGGCCCGTGCCCGGAAATCCAATTGCGCCGCTCCCTCCCGTGTCGATGCTGCGTCGGTGGACGTTTCCGGCTCCGACGAGACGGCGAAAGACCTGTTGCTCGTGTTTCCCGCAGCCGGTTGCGCCGCTAACTAACGCCGTTACCACGATGAATTCGAGATCGACTTCGCCGCGCTTTTTGGGATAATCCCGTGTCCCGCAGACGCGAGGTTCGCGCACATGAGCCGGTTCCCCTTGCGACAACATCCTCATCTCTTCGAGATTAATATCTGGGCGTGGCTCGAGAAACTGTCCGCGCGGATGGGCCGCCTCGTCAAACTCGCCGATGTCCCGGACTCCGAATGGGACGCGATCGCCGCGCGCGGTTTCGACATCATCTGGTTCATGGGGATTTGGCAGCACAGCGCGGAAGCGCGCCGCATCGAACTCGCCGACCCGCAGAACAAGCCGCTGTTCGATCGCGTGCTGCCGGGCTGGAAGCCGAACGACGTGATCGGCTCGCCTTATTCTATCGCGCAGTACGCTCCCGATCCGCGCATCGGCACGTGGGATTCGCTCGACCAGGTGCGCGAAAAGCTGCGATCCCGCGGCATCGCCGTATTCCTCGATTTCGTGGGCAATCACACGGCACTCGACCATCCCTGGACGCGCGAGCATCCTGAATTTTACGTTCAAGGCACGGAAGCCGATTTTCAGCGCGATCCCTCGAGCTTCCACAAGATCGACTCCAAGGGGCCTGTTGTTGCGCTCGGCAAAGATCCCTACTTCCCCGCGTGGGACGATGTCGCTCAGCTGAACCATTTTTCGATCGAGATGCGCGCCGCGCTCATTGGCGAGCTTCGCAAGATCGCCACTCATTGCGATGGCGCGCGCTGCGATATGGCGATGTTGCAGTTCAACGACATTTTCGAGCGAGTCTGGCGGCACCTGGTCGGTAATGTCGATCCGCCGGACACTGAGTTTTGGGCCGACGCGCACGCCGCAGTCCCCGACTTGATCCTTCTCGCGGAGGCATATTGGGGCACGGAACAGCGGTTACTCGATCTGGGCTTTTCCTATGTGTACGACAAAGGCCTGTATGATGCGGTGCGATTCCTGAAGATGCCGGAGGTCCACGGGCGATTGTCCGAGGGACTGGCATATCAGAAGCATCTCGTCCGCTTTCTTGAGAATCACGACGAAGACCGCTGCGCCGCCGCGTTTCCTCCCGAGCGTCTCACTTCGGTTGTCACATTCATGGGCACGCTGCCTGGAATGCGTTTCTATCAGGAAGGGGAAGCTGAAGGCGCCAAGACCCACTTGCCGGTGGCGCTGCGAAGAGTCGCCGACGAGGCGCCCAATCAGGCAAGCGTCGCGATCTTCGAGAAAATTCTGCGGACAACGAGAGAAGATGCCTTCCACAAGGGAGTCTGGAACGTGCTGCCGGTTCACTCGGAGGGCGAAGACACGAGCGCGAATCTCGTAGCTTTTGAATGGCGACTTGAAAGCGCGTGGAAAGTGATCGTCGTAAATTTAACGGACTCGGTGTCGCAAGGGCGCATTCCCTTTGGCGATCGGTCGCTTCCGGGTCAGGAATACATTTTTCGCGACGAACTGGACGATATCAAGTATCCGCGTACAGGCGACGAAATTCGGCGCGTCGGTCTTTTCGTGCGGCGCGAGGCGTACCAGGCACACCTTTTCGATGTTTCGACGGCATAGCGGCGAGGCCGAGTTCGTTCCTTGATGCCACCGAGCGTCCCCTCACGCACCGAACATCTTGCGCGCTCGGCAATCGTACGCCGCTTCATTTCTGCTATTCTCTTCGGCGTGCGAAATGTCTTCGGGGCCGTCGCTCTGGCTTTTTGTCTCCAATTGCTTGTGATGCTCGTGCCGTTTGTCGCGGCGCAGGTTCCTGACCAGCAAGGCAATCAGCAGCAAGCGCCGCAATCCGCGACGCCTCCGGCCGAGCAGACTCCTCCTCCCAGCCAGCCGCCGGTTCCCGCTGGTCCCGTCATCGTCCTCAATCCCGCGCACGGAGGAACCGATAGCGGCGCTCGCGGCCAAAACGGCGCGACGGAAAAAGACATCGTGCTGCGGATGGCGCGAGGCGTGAAGGCGGAACTCGAGCGCCGGGGCTTCCGGGTGATTATGACGCGCAACGACGATTCGAATCCTTCGTATGACGATCGTGCGGCGATGGCGAATACGTATCACGACGCGATCTTCATCAGCCTGCACGTGGCTTCGACCGGCACGGTCGGGTCGTTTCGCGCCTACTACGATCAGATGAGCGCCCCCTATGTTGCGCCCGCCGAAGCCGCCAACGCGCCCGCGAAAGCCGCATTCGCTGGTGGCTCCGGCTTGAACTCGTGGAATGACGCGCAGCGCCCGTATTTGACCGGCAGCCATCGCCTCGCCGATCTGATTCAGATCGAGCTGGCGCAAAAGTTCAGCGGCACGGCAGACAGCTCCTTGGGAGCGGCCGTGCGCGGATTGCGTTCCGTCGCAGGGCCGGCCGTCGCAATCGAGCTCTCCAGCGTTTCCGCGAAGGATCCGGACGCCTTGGCAAACTCGGATGCCACGCCCCTCGCCGACGCAATTGCCGAGGCCGTCACGGCATTTCGCGCCGTGACTCCCGGAGGCGCGAGGCCGTGACGCGGAATTGGAAGATCTTCATCGGAATACTCATTGTCGGCGTGCTGATCGGCCTAATCAGCCTGCGGGGGCTCCATCGGAGGATGCAACGTCTCGCCCGAGTTACCGAGGAGCAGGCGCGGCACGAAGTCCTCGCGCCTCCTGTGTCGACGCCGACCGACGTCGATGCGAAGGCAGAAATCTTCTGGGCGAGCGGGCCGGACGATGTCGCGCCGGTCGAGATCGAATTGCCGCTTTCGGCCGATCCTGTACAGCGTTCTCGCCAGCTTTTGCACGCACTGATCGCCGATCCGCCAACGCCAGACCAGCGCACGCTCCCCGCGGATACCGAGCTCCTCGACTTTTACATTCTTCCGGACGGCACCGCGATCGCGGATTTCTCCGATGCGCTTTCGACGGAAACGCCGTCGGGGATTCTGAGCGAAAAGATGGCGGTGGACTCAATTGCGGAAACGCTCGAGAACAACGTGTCCGGCCTTCGCCGCTTGAAAATCCTGATTCACGGACAAGAGGTCGACACGCTCGCGGGCAACATCGATCTTTCGGGCTTCTTCGATTTGAACGGGCCTGCGGCGGCGGTCGCCTCAAAGCCAGTGAGCGCCACGAACGCGTCGTCCGGCAAGGCCTCGCCGAAACGCCCGGGATCCGACTCTGCTTCGAAGCCGCATTAGAGGGCTTGGATTGACACCGGAGAGAGCGGTCGGCAAACTGGGTTGGGCGAATCGACGCGTTCGAAGAATATAGGAGATAAGCTTGCGAGCAGACGGACGTGCACCCGATGACTTACGGCCCACAAAGATAACTCCCGATTTCATTCCGAGCGCCGAAGGCAGCGTGCTGATCGAGACGGGGCAGACTCGCGTGATCGTAACGGCAACCGTGGACGATGGCGTTCCGTCGTTTCTGAAGGGCGCCGGCAAGGGTTGGGTCACCGGCGAGTATGGGATGCTGCCGCGATCCACCGAGGAGCGGACGCCACGCGAAGCGGCGCGCGGGCGTCAGTCCGGGCGCACCCTCGAGATCCAAAGAATGATCGGGCGGGCTCTCCGGGCCGCCACGGACCTGAAAGCGCTCGGCGAGCGGACCGTCTTTCTCGATTGCGATGTGATCCAGGCCGATGGCGGCACTCGAACGGCCTCCATTACGGGCGCATTTGTGGCGCTAGCGCTGGCGTTCCAGCGGATGGTTGCGGCGGGAATCCTGCGCACCCCGCCGCTGGTCGATTCGGTGGCCGCGACGAGCGTTGGGATCGTCGACGAAGAGTTACTCCTCGATCTCAATTACGAAGAGGACTCGCGCGCCCAGGTTGATATGAACGTGGTGATGACCGGAGGCGGGCAGTTCGTCGAAGTGCAAGCCAGCGCCGAGGGTCGTCCGTACACCACTCAGGAACTTCAGGATCTGCTCGACCTGGCATCGCTCGGAATCGAACAACTTGCCGGGGTGCAGCGCGAATTGCTGCAGATGAATTTCCGTGGCCGAGCGCGATAGCAGAACCGCACGGCCCGTTCCGATCCGTCTCCTTCTCGCTTCGTCGAATGCCGGAAAACTGCGCGAGTACCGGGATCTTGCCCGTGATTCCGTGTTTGATCTCGATCTGCTGCCCAATTTTCGCGATCTAGCTCAATTCGAAGAAACGGCGCCTACGTTTGCCGAGAACGCCCTCGGGAAAGCGCTCCACTACGGCCGCTCCACAAATGAACTGGTCATCGCCGAAGATTCGGGACTGGTCGTTCCGGCGCTTGGCGGCGCCCCCGGCGTTCATTCAGCACGTTACGCGGGACCGAGGGGTACGGATGGCGAGTGCGTCGAAAAACTGCTGCGTGCCATGCAGGGAAAGCAGCAAAGCGAACGCCAAGCGCGTTTCGTCTGCGTGATTGCGGTAACGCACGGAGGGCGTGCGCTCGCGGTTGTTTCGGATTTCGTCGAGGGCGTCATTGCCCTGGAGCCACGCGGGACGAACGGTTTCGGCTACGATCCCATATTTCTGCTCCCCGATTTGGGACGCACGTGCTCCGAAATATCGGAGAACGAGAAGAACCGGATCAGCCACCGCGGCAAAGCCTTCCGCAAAAGCCTCGATATCCTGACGGATTCTTCTTTTTGATACTTTTCTCGCGGGTTCCGCATCCAATGCCGAGGCGATAAAATGCTTGCGTGCAATGCCGGGCTGGGGGTAAAAACGACCCCTCCCTCCCGAGGTGACTCATGGCCACTTTCCAGGCAGCCCCGACGCTCCACCCAAGGCTGATCTCCCGTTTACAGGAGGCGCGCTCTCGTACAGACCGGCTTTTCAAGTTCCTGCCGCCAGCCTCGTTTTACGACCGCCCGATCGCGGAGCGGCACCGCATGATCTTTTATTTGGGGCATCTGGAAGCGTTTGACTGGAATTTGTTGAGCGCGCCGCTCGATCTGGCTCCGCATGACGCCGATTTCGACAAACTCTTCGCATTCGGGATCGATCCGGTGGGCGGCGGCCTTCCCACCGACTCGCCGAAAGACTGGCCCACGATTGCGCAAGTGGAAGACTACAACCAACTCGTGCGCAGCCGTCTCGACGAGGCGCTCGGCGATTTCCGGGCCCTGCGTTCCTCTTCTTCCGCGCTCGCCGATGGCAGTCTGCTGCACGTCGCGATCGAACATCGCATGATGCACGCCGAGACGCTCGCGTACCTCCTTCACAACCTGCCAATCGAGAGAAAAACGCCACAGGCCGGCCCGCCGCCCGATCCTCGGCCCGCTCCGGAGCCGCGGCAGGTGACGATTTCCGCCGGAGTCGCGACCCTCGGACAGACGCGGCGCACCGGTGACTTTGGCTGGGACAACGAATTTGAGGCACATGAAGTCTTCGTCCCCAGCTTCTCGATCGACGCATTTCCGGTGACGAACGCACAGTACTTGAAATTCGTTCAGGCTGGCGGATACCACAACGCAAAGCTCTGGGACGCCGAGTCGTGGGAGTGGAAACGCAGCAAACGGCTCGACCACCCATACTTTTGGGTTCGACGTTCAAGTTCTGCGGCCGCGGATCCAACCACGAAGTGGGCCTATGTGGGCATGTTCGGTACGATCCCCCTGCCGCCCTCCTGGCCCGTGTACGTGAGCCATGCGGAAGCTTCGGCGTTCGCGCGCTGGGCCGGTCGAAAGCTGCCGACCGAAGCACAGTGGCATCGCGCAGCATACGGCGCACCCGACGGGACCGAACGCCCTTATCCCTGGGGCGAAATGCCGCCTATCGAGTCGCATGGCAACTTTCATTTCAAGCGGTGGGACGCAACCGCTGTGGACGCGCACCCCTCGGGCGCGAGCGCGTTCGGCGTCTTCGATCTTCTGGGCAACGGATGGGAGTGGACGTCGACTCCTTTCGATCAGTTTCCCGGATTTCAGCAGTTTCCGTTCTATCCCGGATACTCGGCCAATTTCTTCGACGGCAAGCATTTCGTGATGAAGGGCGGATCGGCGCAGACGGACGCCTGCATGCTCCGGCGCTCATTCCGTAATTGGTTCCAGCCACACTACCCGCACATCTACGCCACTTTCCGCTGCGTGGAGGATTGATCCATGGCATCCGCCCCTCGAATTGCTAGGCCGATCCCTGCGACCGAGGCTTTGGCACAATTTTCTTCCGACGTCGTTGTCGGGCTCAGCCAGCCGGGCCAGAAGGAACTTCCGTCGAAGTATCTGTACGACGAAGTGGGTTCCGCTCTCTTCGACGTGATCTGCGTTTTGCCGGAGTACGGATTGAGCCGAGCGGGGATGCGGCTGCTGCAGCGCCATGCGGCGGATATTGTCGAGCGAGTGCCGGGTCCGGTGGTGGTTGCAGAGCTTGGCAGCGGAAGCGGGCAGAAGACTCGGTGGTTGCTTGAGGCGCTCGCCCGGCGCCAGCGCGTGAACTACTACCCGATCGATATTTCGAGCAGCGCGCTCTATCGATGTCAGCAGGAACTCGGACAAATCGATCTCGTGAGTATCGTTGGATTCGAGCGCGCGTATCTCGACGGGCTTCGCGAAGTGGCCGCGCGGCGCCACGAGGGTGAGCGGCTGCTCGTGTTGTTCCTTGGCAGCACGATCGGCAATTTCGACCGCCCGGCCGGCGATCGGTTCCTCCGTGACGTGCGCTTGGCCCTGCGCGAGGGCGACGCGCTTTTGCTCGCGACCGACCTCGAAAAGCCGATCCCGACGCTCACTTTGGCGTATGACGATCTTGCCGGCGTCACGGCCGCGTTCAACAAGAACATGCTTGCCAGGATCAACCGCGAGCTGGACGGAGATTTCGATCTTACGCAATTCGAGCATGTCGCGCGATACGACGAATCCGAGCGGCGCGTCGAAATGCACCTTCGCTCGAAAATTTGGCAGCGGATTGCAATTCGCAAGGCCGGATTCCGTTTCTACCTGCGGCAGGGAGAAACGATTTGGACGGAAAGCTCGCACAAGTACGACCCGCAGGAAGTAATTCAGATGGGCGAACGTTCCGGATATAGCTGCGCCGGCCAGTGGGTTGACTTGGAATGGCCGTTTGCGCAAAGTCTTTTCTTTGCCGGCTAGAATAGATGGGGGTTGTTATGGCAAGAGCTGTTTGGAACGGCGCGGTATTGGCCGAAAGCGATCGGACGATTGTTGTCGAGGGAAATTACTACTTTCCGAAGGAGTCGGTGCATTCGGAATATTTCCGTGCGAGCGATACGCGCACGATTTGTCCCTGGAAGGGAACTGCAAGCTATCACGACGTCGAAGTAAACGGTCAGCGCAACCCGGATGCGGCCTGGTTCTACCCCGATCCGAAGCCTGCTGCAGCCCAAATAAAGGACCGCGTCGCATTTTGGAAGGGCGTTCGCATCGAGCCGTGATGCGCCTGTGATATAGTTTCCGGCTGATGGCGCGGAAAACAACGAAAAAATCAGCGGCGAAAGCTCATCCGAGCGCCCGCAAATCCACAACCAGCCGTCATGCGACCGTCAAGAAAACGAAGACGTCCGAGCGAGGGACCGATCCCGCACGCGTTCGCGCGATTCTGAAGGGACTCGACGAAGCGTATCCTGCCGCAACGTGCGCCCTGAAGCACGAAAACGCCTTTCAGTTGCTGATCTCGACGATCCTCTCGGCGCAATGCACCGACGAGCGCGTGAACCAGGTAACCGCGACGCTTTTTCCGAAATATCCGGACGCCAGATCGTTCGCCTACGCCAATCCCAAAGAACTCGAGCAAGAAATCCGTCCCACGGGTTTCTTCCGCAACAAGACGAAATCGATCATGGGCGCGAGCAAGAAAATCGTTGAGGAATTTCACGGAGAGGTTCCGAGAACGATGGACCAGCTGCTCACCCTGCCGGGCGTCGCGAGGAAGACGGCGAACGTGGTGCTGGGGACAGCCTTCGGAATTCCCGCCGGAGTCGTTGTGGACACGCACGTGTTGCGCGTCTCCAAGCGGCTGGATTTGACGAAAAATACTGAACCTAAAAAAGTTGAGCTGGATCTGATGAAGGTAATTCCGCAGGATCGCTGGATTCTTTTTAGCCACCAAGTGATTTGGCACGGCCGCCGCGTGTGTCAAGCGCGCAAACCCCGATGCATCGAATGCAATCTCGAGCGCCTCTGCTACTCGAAAGACAAGACAAACTGAAGTTGCGGGTGTGTCGTGAGCCGCCCGGGTAGCTTGGCCGGTCTTCGAGCAGAAGCACCCGCCGGGGCATTTTGCAGACTAGCGCTTCGGAAGTTCGAGCAGGACCACGTCCGAACGATCCTGCACGCGTTCCAGAATAATGTTGCGCCCGTCAGGAGCGACGTCAAAGTCACGAACGTTGATGTCCGGCGGTAGGTTGGTTAACTGGCGTTCGGCGCCGGTGTTGAGATCGATGAGCCACAGATTCTTGTG
>Ga0335074_10007951_pt1 | contig 14727 bp, 13 predicted proteins | sample Lox_Sample_23_FD_206715 | JGI IMG/M metagenome (GOLD analysis project Ga0335074, IMG submission 206715) | Soil microbial communities from Loxahatchee National Wildlife Refuge, Florida, United States - Lox_Sample_2.3 | ecosystem: Environmental > Terrestrial > Soil > Wetlands | place: USA...
ACCTGCCATCCGGTCCAGTTGGCCTCGGTGACCAGGCCGGACAGCTTGGCCGCCGTGTTCGGCAGCGCGGCCAGGCGCCGCAGGTCCCGTTCCCACGGCTGGGTGCTGCCCGACGCGATCGCCGGCTTGCCGAGGTGGTCCAGGACGAACAGCAGGCCGGGTGCGGCCGCGGCGGCCCGAGCCGCCGCCGGCAGCTGGCCCGGCGTGACGATCAGGTCGTAGGCCAGGCCCGCACGGGCCACGGCGGCCAGTCCGCGCAGGACGTCGGCGCGGGTCAGCCACTGCGGGTCGGGTTCGCCCTGGACCTGGTGGCGCAGGCCGACCAGCTTGTCCCCGCCCGGCCGGGCGGTGAGCTCGGCGATCCGGTCGGTCAGGTCCGGCGAGGTCAGGTCGGCCCAGCCGACCACCCCGGCGATCAGGTCGCTGGTAGCGGCCAGCGCGAGCAGTTCCCGGGTCTCCCCCGGCACGGTGACCGTCTGCACGACCACGCTCGCCCGTACGCCGTTCCGCTCGGCCAGGGGCCGGTAGTCGCCGAGCAGGAAATCGCGGCGCAGCGGCGCGAGCGCCGCACCGGTGATCCAGTCCTGGTCCCGCACGCCGAGATCCCACAGGTGATGGTGAGCATCGACGATCCGCGTGGCCATTCAGAGCTCCCAGACGACGGGCAGTCCCGCGTAATCCTCGCACTCGATGACGTGGAACAGGTCGGTGCCGCTGCGCCAGATCGTCCAGGCCTTCGCGCCTGCGGTGCGGATCGCGTCGGTGAGCTCAGGCGGGACGGCGCGGTGCGCGGCCTCGTACTCGTGGATGCGGTCGGCCCGCACGCGCGTGTGCAGTGCGATTCTCACAACGTCTCTCCGTCCTGCGGTTTTGGCGATATGTCATACTCGGACAGACACAAAGCAAACATCCGATCTTTGCCAGGGCAAGGAGTGTGCGCGCATCGTGGCCGTCACCGACGAGGCCATCGAGAAGATCAAGGCCATGATCACCTCCGGCGCGCTGCGCGCGGGTGACCGGCTGCCCCGGGAGGCGGACCTGGCCGCCGAGCTCGGCCTGTCGCGCAGCTCGTTGCGGGAGGCGGTGCGGGCGCTGTCGCTGGTCAACATCCTGGACGTGCGGCGGGGCGACGGGACCTACGTGACCAGCCTGGAACCGCGGCTCCTGCTCGAGGCGCTCAGCTTCATCGTGGACTTCCACCGTGACGACACCGTGCTGGAGCTGCTGCGGGTCCGGCGGATACTCGAGCCGGCCGCCACGGCCATGGCCGCGGAGCATATCACCGACTCCGAGACCGAGGGCCTGCGCAAGCTGCTCGACAGCATCGGCCCGCACCCCGAGGCCGAAGAGCTGGTGGCGAACGACCTGGAGTTCCACCGGCGGATCGTGGCCTGCTCGGGCAATTCCGTGCTCTCCTCCCTGCTCGAATCGATCTCGGCACCGACGACCAGGGCCCGGGTCTGGCGCGGGCTGACCCAGACAGGGACGCTGGCCCAGACGCTGGCCGAGCACCGGGCCATCCTGGACGCCGTGGCCGCTCACGAGCCCGAGATCGCCAGGTCCTGGGCGACCGTGCACATCGCAGGCGTCGAGCAGTGGCTGGCCTCGGTGCTGTGAAGAACGGTAACGCCGGGAGGGCGGCCAGGTCGGCCCACAGGGCGTCCGGGATATCCAGGGACAGGTACCCGGCGTCGGCGCGGATCTCATCCGGGGTGCGCGCGCCGACCACCGCGGCGGTGACCGCGGGATGGCGCAGGACGTAGCGCAGGGCGGCGGCCGCCACCGTGACGTCGTAGCGGGCGCAGGCGTCGGCGATGCGGCGGGCCCGGGCCACCAGGCCGGGCGGCGCCGGGGCGTAATCGTAGCGGGCGCCGTCCCCCGGATCGGCCAGGATCCCGCTGTTGAACACACCTGCGGCCAGCACCGCGATCCCGCGGGCCAGGCAGAGCGGGAACAGCGACCGCGCCGCGGAGTCGCCGAGCAGCGTGTACCGCCCGGCCACCAGGACGCAGTCCAGGTCGCAGCGGGTCACGAACCATTCGGCCAGCGACACGGAGTTCACCCCCACGCCGATCGCCCCGACCACACCCTCCGCGCGCAGCTTCGCCAGGGCGGGGTAGGCGCCGTCGCGCGCCTCGGCCAGGTGCTCGTCCGGGTCGTGGATCAGCGCGATGTCCACCCGGTCCAGCCGCAGCCGGCGCAGGCTGTCTTCTAGCGAGCGCCGCACGCCGTCCGCGGTGTAGTCGCGCACCCGGCTCAGCGCCGGGGTCCCGTAGAACCCCTCGGCGCCGTCCACGGAGCCGGCCGCGGGGACCAGCAGCCGCCCCACCTTAGTGCACACGGCGAACTCCGCCCGCGAGCGCCCGGCCAGGAAGTCGCCGGTCCGCCGCTCGGACAGGCCCACCCCGTAGTGCGGCGCGGTGTCGAAAGCGCGGATCCCGGCGTCCCACGCCGCCTGGAGCGTGCCGGCGGCCGCCTCCTCGCTGACCGGAGCGTAGAGGCCCCCAATCGGAGCGCCGCCGAAGACCAGCGGAGCCCCGGGAATCGTCATCACGGGCCGGGTCGCCAGGCGGGGCCGGACGGGTAGGAGTACTCCGCCACGGACTCCGGCCGCATCTCGGTGGAGGCGCCCGGGGTGAGCGGCGCCAGGTAGCGGCCGCGGGCCACGACCGCGGGCGCGGCGAAGTGCTCGTGCAGGTGATCGATCCACTCGATCCTGCGGCCCTCCGACGTACCGGACAGGGCCACGTAGTCGAACATCGACAGGTGCTGCACGATCTCGCACAGGCCCACCCCGCCGGCGTGCGGGCAGACCGGCACCCCGAACTTGGCCGCCAGCAGCAGGTTGGCCACGTTCTCGTTCACCCCGGCGACGCGGCAGGCGTCGATCTGCATGATGTCGATCGCGCCGGCCTGCAGCAGTTGCTTGAACATCACCGGATTGGCGACGTGCTCCCCGGTGGCGACCTTGACCGGCTGCACGCCGCGCCGGATCGCCGCCGTGCCCAGGATGTCCTCCGGGGCGGTCGGCTCCTCGACCCACGCGAGCCGGAACGATTCCAGCTCCCTGATCCACGCGACGGCGTTCGGCACGTCCCAGACCTGGTTGGCGTCGATCGCGATGCCGAAGTCGTCCCCGAGTACCTCCCGCGCGACCGCGCACCGACGCTTATCGTCGTCCAGCGCCGCCCCGACCTTGAGCTTGACCTGGGTGAAGCCCTGCTCGACCGCCTCGGCGCACAGCGTCGCCAGCCGCTCGTCTGAGTAGCCGAGCCATCCTGGCGCGCTCGAGTAGGCCGGGTAGCCGTCCCGGCGCAGGGCCGCGATCCGCTCGGTGCGCCCGCCGCGGGCGCGCTGGAGCAGCCCGAGCGCCTCGTCGGGGGTCAGCGCGTCGGACAGGTAGCGGAAGTCGACCAGGCTGGTGACCTCCTCCGGGGTCAGTTCGGCGAGCAGCAGCCACAGCGGCTTCCCGGCCCGCCGGGCGGCCAGGTCCCAGCACGCGTTCAGCACCGCGCCGGTCGCCATGTGCACGACCCCGCAGGACGGCCCGAGCCAGTGCAGCGCGCTGTCGCGGACCAGCCACCGGTACAGCTCACCCAGGCGGCAGGGGCCGCCGACCTCGCCGAGGATCTCGTCCAGATCCTGCCCGGCCAGGAACGGCTCGAGCATCCTGATCGCGGCCAGCTGGATCTCGTTGCCGCGCCCGATCGTGAACGCGTACCCGTGCCCGGCCAGATGGTCCGCGTCGGTCCTCACGACGACGTACGCGGCGGAGTAGTCAGGAGCGTGGTTCATCGCGTCCGACCCCGCGAGGCTTCGCGAGGTCGGGAAGCGCACGTCGTAAAGCTCGAATCCGGTGATCTTGGTCATCGGCGGCGGTCCGGGGGGGTCACCGGGGGGGTCGTCCCCCCAGGGGCTAGTACAGTCACTCGGCGCTCGCCTCACCGCCGATGACGCGGGCCAGGAACAGCGCGAACAGGATCACGCCACCGTCGATCGCCTCGATCCAGTAGTTCGGCGCGTTTTCCAGGTCCAGGATGTTCTGTACGAACCCGAGCAGGATGACGCCGGACGCGGCGCCGACCATGTTCCCGCGGCCGCCCTGCAGGGACACACCGCCGATCACCGCCGCGGCGAAGACCGAGAAGATGATGCCCTCGCCGTAACCCTGCGTCGGCGCCACCGAGGACACCCGTCCCGCCTCCATCAGGCCGCCGATCGCCGCGAGGATGCTGCCGGCCACGTACACGCCGATCCGGACCTGGTCGACCTTGATCCCGGCCGCGCGGGCGGCCTCTCGGTTGCCGCCGACGGCGTAGATCGCCCGGCCCAGGCGGTGATAGCGCAGGAACACCCCGGTGCCCACGAAGATGACCGCCGTGACGATCAGCGACAGCGGGATCGAGCCGATGTAGGCCGCGCCGAGGTAGCCGAACGCGGTCGGCAGGCTGAATGGGGCCTGGCCCTTGACGATGCCGTCCTGGATCCCGGCGAGCAGGATCGTCATGCCGAGGGTCACGATGAACCCGTTCAGCCGGCCCTTGACGATGAGCAGCCCGTTGACCAGGCCGACCGCCGCGCCGACCGCGAGGAGGATCACGATGCCCAGGTACGGATTGAGCAGCATGCCGTTGCCGGCGGCGGCCACCGGAACGAGCAGCCAGGCGGCCAGCATCGGGGCGAGCCCGAAGGTCGACTCGAGCGAGAGGTCAAGGCCGCCGATGAGCAGGATGAGGGACTCGCCGACCACCACGACGCCGAGCGCCGAGATCTGCTGGCCGATCCCGGTCATGTTCGACACCGTCAGGAAGTGGCTGTTCAGCACCGCACCCACGATGAGCAGCACGGCCAGGACAGGGAGCAGCGCGGCCTCGCGTATCCAGGAGATCGCGGCGGCGCTCCTGCTCCGCCTGCGCGCGAGCGCGGACTCCACGTCGGCCGCCAGGGCGGCGAGGTTGTCCTTGGTTTCGCTCATGAGGCTCCAAGTCCTTCGGTGGCCGCGATCAGCGCCTCGCGGTCGAAGGGCGGCTCGGTGAACTCCGTGAAGATCTCGCCCCGGACGAGCACCACCACCCGGTCGCAGATGACCAGGTCGTCCAGTTCGTCCGTGGCCAGGAGCAGGCTGGCGCCGGTCTGCGAGGTGACCCGCTCCAGTTCGGACAGCAGCAGTTCCTTCGAGGCCACGTCCACGCCCCGCGTCGGGGTGATCGCGACGATCAGCACCGGATCGCTGGCCAGGGCCCGGGCCACCGTCACCTTCTGCTGGTTGCCGCCGGACAGCTCGCGGACCGGCTGGCCGAGACCGGCCGACACCAGCGACAGCCGCCGGGCCATCGGCGCCGCGAGCGCCTCACGGCGCCTGGGGCCGATGAAGCCACCGCGGGCGAGCCGGTCGGTGACCGTCATCGTGATGTTCTCCGCCGCGCCGAGCAGCGGCACGAACCCGTCCGCCTGCCGGTCCTCGGGGATGTAGCCGATACCGGCCCGGAGCGCCCCGGCCCGGTCCCCCGGGCGGAGCACGTGATCGCCGAGCCGCACCCGGCCCGCATCGGGCGTAGCGGCGCCGGCCACGATCCTGGCCAGCGTGGTGGCCCCGGACCCGCGCAGCCCGGTCACGCCGACCCGCTCGCCGCCGCGGATGGTCAGGGAGACGTTACCGAGGAAGACGCCCGGGGAGGCGAACGTCACGCCCTCGACCACCAGGGCCGGGTGATCGCTACGGGCGGCGCCCACCGGGGGCTCGGGCTGGGCCGGGGGTGACACCAATGGTCGTTCGGCATGGAGGAGTTTCTGCCCCACCATGGCGGCCACCAGGTCATCCTTGGTCACCTCGCCGAGCGGGGCGGTCAGCACCATCTCGCCGTCCCTGAGCACGGCGACGTCGGTGCAGATCTCGAAGACCTCCTCGAGGTGGTGCGAGATGTACAGGATCGCGACACCCTGGGCCTGCAGCTGGCGAATCCGCTCGAACAGGCGCTGAGCCGCGCCGCGCTCAAGCGCCGCGGTCGGCTCATCGAGCAGCAGGCAGCGAGTGCCGGCCGCCAGGGCCCTGGTGATCTCGACCACCTGCCGCTGCTCCACGGTCAGGTTCCCGCAGGCCGTGTCGGCGTTCACGTCGAAGCCCCACTCGGCCATGACCTCCCGGGTCTGCTCGCGCATCCGGCGCCAGTCCACGACGCCGATCCCGCGGGCGCCGTGGCTCGGCGGCCGGCCGAGGAAGACGTTCTCCGCCACCGTCAGGCTCGGTACCACCATGGAATGCTGGAAGACGGTGGCGATGCGACCGCGCCACGCGGCCATGTCGCCGAGCGAGGGGGCCGGGCGCCCGTCGAGGCGCACCTCGCCCGCGTCCGGCGGGTACAGGCCGGACAGGATCGAGACCAGCGTGGACTTGCCCGCGCCGTTGCGCCCGACCAGGCCGAGGCAGCGGCCGGTCTCCAGGCTCAGGTCCACGCCCGCCAGGGCGCGGGTACTGCCGAACCGCTTGTGAATCCCCACCGCCTCGGCCGCGGGCGCGATCCCGGGGTCCGAGGCGGCGGGGATTACCGGTTCGCTCATCCTCCGGAGGCCGAGGCGCTGCAGTCGCCGCCGTGAGCAGCACCGTAGACGTTGCCCCACAGGGCGGAGTCGCTGACCGCGGTGGTGGTGACGCTGCCGGACTGACCATCCACGGGGGTGATGGTGAAGGTCTGCGCCGTCTTCGTCACGAACGGGGCGACGATCGGGTCGCCGAGGTTGGAGTCGCCCGCGTAGCTCACCATCTGCAGCGTGGGCGCGCCGCCGCCTGGCTGGCCGGCGCTGAGCGTCACGCCGTCCGCGGCGTCGAGCGCGTACTTCAGCGCCCAGTACGCGTACAGGTTGGCGGGCTGCGACTGGGACGCGTTGAGCGTGCCGTTGCCGATGTCGCACATCTCGAACGGAACGCCGTCATCGCTCACGAGGATCACCTTGCCGGTCAGGCCCTTGGACTTCAGCAGCGGGAGGATACCCGTGTCGGGGCTTGACCATTGCGAGTAGATCGCCTTGAGCTGGCTGCCGTAGGCGTTCACCGCGTTCTGAGCGTCCGTGACCGCCGTGGCCTCCGTCCAGACCGTGGGGTCCTTGAGGAGGTGCACGCCCGGGTCGTTCGCCGCCATGCACGAGTCGAAGGCGTTCGTCCGGTCCGCGCCGTTGGAGGAGGTCAGGTCGCCCTCCAGGTCGAGGACGTAACCGGATTTCACCTGCGAACTGATGTAGGCGCACGCGTCCATCCCGTACAGGATGTTGGACGCGCGGACCACCATGTACACCTTGCCGACGCCGACGATGGTGTCGACCGAGATGAGTTGGACGTGGTGAGCGGCCGCGTAGCTGATCGCCGGGCCCAGGCTGGTAGCCGTCTCCGGGTTCACCACGATGGCCTTGGCGCCCTCGTTGACGAGGGTCTCGATCTGCGTGTTCTGCAAGCTGGCGTTGGCCGCCGCGAGCAGCGGGCCGAGCAGCTTGATGTGGAGCTGCGCGGCGTACTGCGTCTCGTAGTTGATGTAGGCCGCCCAGAAGGCCGTGTCGTTGTAGGTGAGATCGACGCCGATGGTGGTCTGCCCGGACGCCGACGACGAGCTCGTGGTCCCCGTCGATACGGTCGAACTCGACGAGCTGCTCGAGCTGGAACTGCAGGCGGCGAGGAGCGTTGCCGTGGCGACCGCAGCCGCCACGGCGGTGGTGGCGCGGAGGGAGACCCAACTCCCCGCGCCGTTGCGCAGTGTCATGGAACCTCCTCGGGGCTGCCTCCGGGGCTGCGGCGCGCCGGTGCGGGCTGCGGGGATGGAACGTCCGGAGGGCCGTGTGAGGAAAATAGATCCGATGTCTGCTGGTGTCAATGCCTCGAAAGCCCGCGAAACACGGCTGATACCAAACGGATACCTGGCTTGTCATCCGATCTTTACGGCGAGCGGTCGGCCTGCGCCCGGGGTCAGTGGAACAGGCGGCGGGTCACCACGCCCCGACCGACGTCGCTGCCGGACCAGAGGCTGAAGTGGCTGCCGATATCAAGGTAGTCGGCCATGTCGTCGCCGATGACTCGCAGGGTGACCACGACCTCGGGTTTCCCGGGCCGGAACGGCCCCTCCTCGCTGTCGACCAGGGCGGCGAAGACCTGACTCCGCCTGGTCTCGCTGTTCTCCACCCGCACCACCATGCGGTGCGACCCGGAACCGAGCTTCGCCCGGGCCTCGTCGCTGGCGTTGGGGGTAACCAGAGCCTGGAATTTGCAGCGCTTCATGTCTGCCACCGCCGATCGCTGGAGCATATGTATCGTAACACGAACATCAAGCCGATAGGCGGTTCGCCCAGTGCTTCAGTTTGTGCTCGCCCTGGCCTGGTTTAAAATATCGTACTACGATATTTATCGTTCCGGGGAGTGTGGCGTTCCCTGCGTGCTCAGCGATAACGCAGGTAGGCGGAGCGTCAGGGAGCGTCCGTCGGAGCGCGGGTATTACTCGTTCCACGATATAGCTCCTGGCATAGGATATGCTCCGTAGATTCGCTGACCGCTCCGGAGGTCGGGGGCGATCTTAATTGAGTATCAGCTGAAAGGTGACCATGGATCGGCTGACCCAGCGGGACTTCGAGAGGCTGTTGGAGTTCCGGGTCACCTTGCGCCGGTTTCAGCGCTGGAGCGAGGAGCAGGCGCAGGCCGCCGGGCTGACCCACGTTCAGCACCAGCTACTGGTGGCGATCAAGGGGCACCCGGGAGGCGAACCGCCCACCGTCGGCGATCTCGCCGACTACCTGCTGCTGCGGCCGCACAGCACGGTCGAGCTAGTCGACCGGGCCGAGCTCGCCGGCCTGGTCCGGCGGACCCGGGACCTCGCCGACGGCCGGGTGGTGCGGGTCCGCCTGACCCCGGAGGGAGACCAGGTCCTGCAGCGGCTCACCCGCGCTCACCTGGAGCGCCTGCACGAGCTGGCCACCGTCCTCGACGAGTTCGTGACCCGGCACGAAGACCAAAGATCCGCCCTCCCCTAGCGGGATGCTGCCGTCGGCGGTGCGCGGCGCGGACGCCCGCGCGTTCGCGATGGTGATGGCCACCGCGATCGTGTCGGTTGCCCTGCGCCAGGCCGGGAACCCGCCGCTGTCCGCGGCCCCGCTGTGGGTCGCGGCTGCGGCCTTCGTCGTTCTCGTGGCCGCGGCGGTGTGGCGGGCCGCGGCGTTCCCGGCCGACGTGCGCCGTGACCTGGCCCGGCCGGACCGGGTGTTCAGCGTCTTCGCCGTCCCGGCCGCCGCCAGCGTCCTCGCCGCCCGGGTAGCCGATCGGGGCCAGCACGACGTGGTGGCGGCCCTGACCGCTGTGACGGCGCTCGGGTGGGCCGCGGCCTGCTGCGCGGTCATCGCCTTCCTGGCCCGGCGGACGGGCCCTCGCCGGGCGATCACGGACGTGAACGGCACCTGGCAGTTGTGGGTGGTGGGAACGCAGTCGGTGGCCATCGCGGCGGTGTCGGCGTACGCGGCGGGCCTCGTGCCGGACCGGCTGGCCGCGTGGGCGGCCCTGATCCTGTGGTCCGCCGGGGCGGTGATCTACCTGGTCGTTACGCCCTTGGTCATCACCCGCCTGGTCACGGCCGGGCTGTCGCCCGGTGATCCGTTCGCGCCCTACTGGGTCACCATGGGCGCCGCGTCCATCACCGTGCTGGCCGCGGCGCAGATCCTGCACATCACCGGGCCGGCGGTGCTCAGCGCGGCCCGCCCGGCGGTGACCGACCTGGCGCTGGCCCTCTGGGCCGCTGCCACCGGGCTCATCCCGGTCCTGGCCGTCACCGGCGCCGTCCGGCGCCTGCATGGCCACGCCGCGAGGGGGTTCCGCCGGGAGCTGTGGATGATCGTCTTCCCGGCCGGGATGTACGCGACGGCCAGCATGCGGATCGGCGCCGAGGCCGGGCTGCCCCCGATCCGCGAGCTCGGCACAGCCGCCGCCTGGGTGGCCGCGGCCGTGTGGGCCGCCGTGTTCGCCGCGATGGTCACCTGGCCCCTCGTCCGCGCTCAGCCAGGCAGACCGCATCCGGCCGCGGGCCACGCGGGAAGTCCCACCCGTCCCGCCCACCACAGAACTCGCTCAGGATTTCGCTTACGAGGCAGTACCTGAGGCATGAAAGCGGCAACCTACCCCAAAAACCGGGTAGGTTGCCGCAACCATGCCCATGGCGCAGCCGCAGACGCGGTGGTGCTGGGGTGGGCGGGGCTCACGTGCGGCCAGTGACTTCGGCAGGCGCTCGCACGCGGGACGGCCGGCCGAGGCGACGAGATCGGCATCGGGAAGCCGGGCTCCGGAGCCGAGCAATCAGCGCGTGCATGCCCGGCTGGCGATCAGCCCTCCGCTGGGTCCGCAGCTGGCGAGTGTGCCACCGCGGGCCGGTACAGCAGATGCTGCGCGGGCGGGCAGCCGCAGCTTTCCCTGACGATGAGTTCGGTCGGCAGCCGCTCGGCCCTCCGGGGCAGGGCGGGATCGGCGATCCGCTCAAGCAGACGGGAGCAGGCGCGCTCGCCGAGCAGCCGCAAGGACTGGCGGACAGTGGTCAATGCCGGGTTGAGCAGCGCGCCAAGGCGGATGTCGTCGAAGCCGGTTACGGCAATATCGGCCGGGACTCGTATCCCGGCCGCCTGCAGCTCCCGCATGACCCCGATCGCCATCTGGTCGTTGCCGCAGACGATCGCGTCGGGTAGCTTCCGGCCCGGCCCGGCGAGGATCTCCCGCACCGCCAGCTGGCCGCTGCTCGCGGCGAACCGGCCTTCAAAGCACCCGGTCATGACCGCGCCGGGGTGCCGGGCCACCGCTTCCTCAAAGGCATGGCGGCGCTCCTGTGCGTCCGGTGCCTCTGCCGGGCCCGAGACGTAGAACAGCCGCTTCTTGCCGTGCTGTTCGAGCAGATGCCGGGCCAAGGCCGTGGTGCCGGACCAGTTGTCGGCGTCGACCACATCGGCATGAAGCTCATCGAGCGACCCGGCGGCCAGCACGATCGGGACCCGGGCGGCCAGCCGCGCCAGCTCCTCGGAACTGACGATGCCTTCCACGATGAGCAGCCCGTCGACCTTCGCCGAGAGCTTCAGCAACTGCCGGTAGGCATCGGAGCGGTCGGCATCGGCGGGGACCCAGATCAGCACCGACCATCCGACCGGGCGCAGCGCCATCTGGACGCCGCGCAGGACCTCTTCGATGAACGCGACGCTTTCTCGCTCAACATCGGTTTCTGGCCCGCGGGGCGCGACGGAGACCAGCCCGATCACTTCCTTGCGCTGCCAGACCAGGCTCTGCGCCGCGCTGTCCGGGACAAAGCCGAGCGCCTCGACCACCTCAAGTACGCGCTGCCGGGTAGACGGACGGACCCGATCCTTCCCGTGCACCACCCGCGAGACCGTGGCCGTGGAGACTCCGGCCACACGCGCCACGTCGTGCAGCGTGCACGCCACCCGGCGGCTCATAGGCGCATGATAAGCCGCTAACGCACGGGAACCTTGCCCAGGCGGCCGGAGCGCGCCCCAATCGCGTTATGCGCGGCTGATGCAACCGTCCTCCATCGTGGCGATGTGTCGCATACCGATCGCTAGCCGGACGTCCCGCCGCGCTCGCCTCTGGCGGCGAGGCGCTGGAGTTGCCGTGCGTGCACGCCAGGCACCCACTCGTATGTGGCCGATGGGCCGACCCGCGGGTCGCTGGGAACACGGGCGTCACGCAAGGCGTGCACGTAGGCCCGATCCTGGTCGATCCGCGCGTGTACCTGATCAGCTCCGCCGATGGACCCGTGGCCGGGGACGAAGACATCGACGCCGCCCGCCGCGCCTTCGAGCAGCCGCAGCCCGGCGAGGTAGTCCTCGATCGGGTCAGCGGTGTCGTTCAAGTCGAGCATCGGAATCAAGACATCGGAAAGCATGTCGCCGGCGACGAGCACTCCGCGTTCCCCGATCAACAGCGCCGCATGGCCCGGGGCATGCGCTTGATGCTCGATAACCCGGACTTGAGGGCCATCCCAGGGAATCTGCGCCATCTCGGCGGGCAGGCCGGTAAGGAGTCCGAGCCGGTCCAGCGGTACCTGCTCGACGATGTCCGGCGGTATCAGCTCGGCGATGCGGGCCTTCCAACGCGCGTCCGACAGCCGATCTCGGATGGTGGCCGCGCAGCGGGCCGTGCCGTAACGGGGCGCCGCGCCGAGCTGGGAGTGCCAGAGCAGGTGATCCCAATGCGGATGCGTAGAAAACCCTGCCACCACGGGCTGGCCCAACTCGCGAAGGTCATTCGCGAGGGCGGCCATCTCGTCGCCGAGCACCCCAGGGTCGATGAGCAACACGCCCGCCCGGCCTTGCACGACAACGGCGTTGCTCTGGCAGAACTCGCTCTGCCGGATCAGCACACCCTCCGCGACCTGCCTCAGCACGGGTGGCTCCTTCCGCTCGTGGTTTGCCACCGCTTACCGAGACGGTAGTCCCTCCCCCCGTCACGGATCAGCCCCGGAACCCGGCCAGAGCTGTGGCACAGTCCTGACTGTGCGATGGGGCGACCTGCCGGACTGGCTGCCGGGTTGGTGTGCGGAGCATCTGGGTGGCGAACCGGCCGGGGTGCTGTTCCGGGTACACCACGTCTCGATGGTGTTCGGTCTCCGGCTGGCCGATGGATCGGACGTCGTGGTGAAGGCGCGCGCCGACGAAGGCCGGGCCGCGTCGTGTGTCGCGGCCCAGGTCCGGCTGGCCGGGTGCGGGTTTCCGTGCGCCAGGCCGCTGACGCCAGTGACCAGTGTCGGTTCGCTGGCCGTGCACGCCGAGGAGTACCGGCCCGGCGGCGAGGTCCTGCCGGGCGACTCGCCGGGCAACACCGCGCGCTACGCGGAGCTCTTCGCCCGGCTGATGACCGAACTAGCCGACGTGACCGTCGCGCCGCCGCTGCCGAACCCGCCCTGGGTGCGCTGGGACCACGCCGATCCCGGGGTGTGGCCGGCGATCGCCTTCCTCGATGACCGGGACCAGAGCGTCGTGCCCGGGTACGTCGCTGCGGCGGCGGAACGGGCTCGCGGGCGGCTGCTGGCCGCCCGCTTGCCGTGCGTGCTTGGCCACGCCGACTTCGAGGCGCAGAACCTGCGCTGGCACGGCCAGCAGGTGTGGGCGGTGCACGACTGGGACAGCCTGGCGTGGCAGCCGGAGGCGGCGCTGGCGGGCGCGGCGAGCGGGTCGTTCGCCAGTGCCGGGCCGCCCATGCTGGCGCCGATCGAAAGCTCCGCGGCGTTCCTGGTGGCTTACCAAGACCTTCAGGGGCGCTTGTTCACGGCCGTGGAGCAGGAGGTCGCCTGGGCGGCCAGCGTGTGGATGGCGGCGTACAACGCCCGGGAGGAGGCACTGTACGGCGCCGCCCCGGTGGGCCGCGATGCGCTCAGGGAACAAGCAGCCGAGCGCCTCCGCCGGGCTAGTGCCTAGCACCGGTCACCGCGTGAGGTAAGTGGATCGGAGGGCTGGAGCCTCCCGTAGACTCGCCCATCGAGCCGGTGCCGACCGCAGAAGAGGCGCTACCGGACGGCGGCGAAGAAGCGCGCTTACCGCGTCAGTCGGGCGCCTAGTCAGCTCGCGGCGGGGACGACCACCGTGCCGGCGGCGGTGACCACGACGATCGGGTCGGCCAGGACGGAGGCGGCCGAGTCGCCGCGGGACGGGTCGGCGCGGCAGACCACGCGGGCCTCGAAGGCGATCTGCCTGCTGCGCCGCCCGACGGCCGTCACCGTGGCCGTGGCCTCGATGACGTCACCGGCCAGGACCGGCGCGCGGAACTGCACGTCGGAGTACGACGCGAACAGCGACTCGTCGCCGTCCATCCGGATGGCCGCCTCGGTGGCCACGTCGCCGAACAGCCCCAGCACGTAGGCCCCGTCCACCAGGTTGCCCCCGTAGTGGGCGTCGCCGTACTTCACGTACCTGCGGTGCGTCACGGACAGGCCGACGGCCTCTGACGGGTTCACGCGGCCTCGCTCTCTGCCTTCCGGGGGGACTCCATCCCCCCGGACCCCCCTGTCGGAGCCAGGGCGTGTACCAGATAGCTGGCCACCTCGCCGGGCGTGGTGCCGCGCCCGAAGATCTTGTCCACGCCGAGGTCGCGGGCGGCGCTGGGGTCGAACCGGGGGCCGCCGACCACGAGCAGCGGCCGCTCCTGACCGAACCCGGCGTGGAACGCCGCCGACATCTCCCGCGTGTTGGCCAGGTGAGCGTCGCGCTGGGTCACGACCTGGCTGACCAGGACCGCGTCGGCGTGCTCGGCGGCGGCCCGCGCCACCAGGTCCGGCACGCCGACCTGGGCGCCCAGGTTGACCACGCGGATCTCCCGGTAGTACTCCAGGCCCTTCTCCCCCGCGTGCCCCTTGACGTTGAGGATCGCGTCGATCCCGACGGTGTGCGCATCGGTGCCGATGCAGGCCCCCACCACGACGAGCTTGCGCCCCAGGCCCGAGCGGATCCGGAGGTTGACCTCCGCCGCCGGGAGCAGCGGGAACTCCCGCTCGGTCACCGCCACGGCCGACAGGTCGACCAGGTGGCTGACCCGCCCGTAGACGATGAAGAAGGTGAAGTGGGGCCCCATCCCCTTGGCGTGCACGACCATCGCCGGGTCCAGGCCCATCTTGGCCGCGAGCTGCAGCGCGGCGCCCTCGGCCCGGGCCCGCTCGGTCTCGTCGCCGAACGGCACGGGCAGCGTGAACGACACCTGTACCCGCCCGTCCCCGG
>Ga0335074_10007952_pt1 | contig 14726 bp, 8 predicted proteins | sample Lox_Sample_23_FD_206715 | JGI IMG/M metagenome (GOLD analysis project Ga0335074, IMG submission 206715) | Soil microbial communities from Loxahatchee National Wildlife Refuge, Florida, United States - Lox_Sample_2.3 | ecosystem: Environmental > Terrestrial > Soil > Wetlands | place: USA: Florida...
CCGTCGCATGGACCGGGCGCACGAAATCATGGGAACGATCCATGACAACCCCGATGTGGAGTTCGCGCGGCGCCGGGACGATTACCGAGCGGCTGTAGATCCCGAACGATTCTGCACGTGATCCTCGAACATGAGCAACGGCGGTCTTCCATGCCCACGGGCGACGCCCACCGGCTGGATCCGGAATCGCTAGGGCTGCACGTTGGGCGCTTGTATCGAGCGGCTTATGGCTTGTGTGGATCCCGCCAGGACGCCGAGGATCTCGTCCAGGACACCTACGAAAAGGTCCTTCGCCGTCCACGCTTCGTGCGCCGCGACCAGGATTTGGCCTATCTCCTGCGGGTGCTTCGGAACGCGTGGATCAGCTCGGGGCGCTCGGCTCGTCCGGTCGTGGTGCTGGCGGGTGACGAGATCGACGAGCTTCAGGCGCCACAGGATCCGATCAGCGCGTCGCTCCAGGGCGCCGCCGTCTACGCTGCGCTGCGGGACCTCAGTCAGCCGCTACGGGAGGCGGTCGTGGCCGTCGACATCGTCGGCCTCTCCTACCGCGAAGCTGCTCGTGCCCTGGGCACGAAGGAGGGGACGATCATGAGCCGGCTGCATCGCGGGCGGGGACAGGTCGCGACGCAGCTCGGCTGGGACGTCTGACGCCGCCGCGCCGGCAGCCGAGCCGAGAGAGCTCGACCGGCCGGGTCGCCGGGCCGCGGCGACCGGCTGGCCGGGCGCCGCGGGCCCCGATCTCCGGTCAGTGCGGCTCGAGGGTGTTTACGAACGAGGGGTTCGGCGTTTGCTGCCGGACGGTGTCGAAGTCATAGAACGCGCCCGGCGTGGCGCCCGTGGTTCCGAATCCGATACCTGCCGCCTCGAAGCTCGTGATCGCTCCGTCAGGGGTGGTGAAGCCGACGGTTCCGTTGCCGGGTCCGTCAGCCTGATCGACCTGGCTGTACTTCATGAACGCCCGATCGTTGGGCTGCAGGCCGAGCGCCTGGCGCGCGAGGGCGCGGTGGACGCCCTCGTTGCCCACCAGCTCCGCGCCAACCCGGGCCAGGAACGGCGACCCGCTTTGCGCCCAGATCGTCGTCGCGACGAGATACAAGTCGATGCAAATCTGCTCGCCGACCACGAGCGTGCTGAACAACGCGGTCGGACTGGCGAACACCGCATCGGGAATCCAGACCTGGTGAGTGGCGGCCCGGCCGCCGAACTGGCGCGTGAGCACCTCGTAATGGTCGAGCTCCTCCCGCGAGGCAGCGCCGATCGTGTCGATCGCGGCCTGGGGGAGCTGGCTGGCGAGCTTCTGCAGCGCGGTCGTGGTCACAACGGTGGTCAGCACCTCGACCTGCGAGGCGACGTTCAGCACCTCCTGGCTGTTGCCGCGCTGACGTCCGACCCCGCCCCGCGCGGCGGCGCCGGGCGCCCCGGCGAGCGCCACCCCAAGCGCGCCAGCGCCACCGGTAAGCAGAAGTTCGCGGCGCGATGCGCCACGACCCCGTTCCGAGGTGCGGCCGGCAGCCGCCCCGCGTGATTTGTTGGCGTTGATCATTCTGAGCTCCTTTGGGTTGTGGACCTCCTCTGCGTCTCAAGACGCCTGCACAGGTGCGGGCATTCCATCGTCCACTGTTGGCGTCCTTTTTCCACACGTTCTGCCGCGCATCGAATAAACCGGTCAGCCGCGCCGTCTTAGCTCGGTAATGGACACGTCGAGGGAACTCGCGTGCATGTCATGTGGGCCCGAGACAATCGAGCAGGATGGACGCTTGGAAGCCGTCCGAGAGGGCACGTCGCTCAGTGGGGGCGCGTCGCGCCGGCGACCGCGGTAGGAACCGCGGCCGTCGGCGCAATTGCCTTGCCGCTTGGGCGGCTCTGAGCGAGCGCTCAGGCCGTTTTGATTTCGGGGGTCACGAGCGCATCCGTCAGCTTGCGACGTGACCTGATGTCGAGCTTGTCGAAGATGTGGCGCAGGTGGGTCTCGACCGTGCTGTCGGTGATGAACAAGGCTTGGGCGATCTCACGGTTGGTGTGGCCGTCGGCTGCAAGCTCGGCGACGCGTAGCTCGCTTGGCGTGAGGGAAGCTACTCCGCGCAACCCGGCTGGGGCAACCCGCGCACCGGTGGCCTCGATCTCGCGCCGCGCACGCTCGGCGAGCCGCTCGGCCCCGCACAGCACGGCGAGGTCGTGCCCTTCGCGCAGCGGGATCCGCGCAGGAGCGCGCGTGCCCGCGCGGCGAATGGCGGCGCCAAGATCGACCAGCGCTCGGGCCTGCTCGAGGCGCGCCGACGAGCGGCCCAGCACCGTGACCGCCTCCTCAAGGGCGTCCAGCGCCGGGGGTGACTGGGTGACCGCGTACGCGCGCAGCGCGACTCCGAGCGCGCGTGGCGCCCCGAACGCCCGGGCCAGCTCGAGCTCCTCGGCCGCCAGTCGCGCGGCGCTACTCGTGTCCGCCACCTGGCGGAGGATGAGGGCGGCATCAGAACGCCACGGAATGAACGAAGGATTGCCGACTCCGAACCCGGGGTTGAGCTCTCCCAGCGCTTGCAGCTGCTTCAGCGCCCGCCGCGGGTGACCTGCCGCGAGCAGAAGGCGGGCCCGACTGTGCTGGGCAAGGGTCGAGTGCAGCGCGTCCCGGTCGACGCTCTGCTCGGTCCGCTGCAGTAGCTCATCGAGCTCGTCGTCCCAGCCGCAACGCTCGGCGGTCACGGAGTTGAACATCGCGATCGGGTGCGCGAGGAGGACCGGGTTCACCGAGGCGTCCTTGTAGAGCTCGAGCGCTGCCGTCGCGTCTTCGAGCGCCTCGGCGAGATCGCCGCGGCGGTACGCGATCTCGGCGCGCCGGCTGAGCCCGATCAGCAGATGGATGAGTGAGCCGCGACGGCGGGACCGCTCGATTACCAGACTGAAGATGGCGGCGGCCTGGTCGAGCTCATCGCAGTAGATCAGGATCGCGCCGGCAGCCGACATCCACGGCGAGAGGACGGCGTGCTCGTCGGAAAGCTCGCGGTCGGCTCCGGCGCGGGCGACCAGGTCGAGTATCTCCGACACCGGACGGTTGCCGAGCATCTTCTCGAAACCGAGCAGGATCAACTCGAAACGCTCGCGGTGGCTGCGCGCCGGCACCCCGGCGTCGCGCAGCCGGTTGATGCGCGCGAGCAGCATGTCGTGCGCCAGGTGGCTGATCAGAGCATTGCTGAGCAGCTCGATTTCGACTTGGTCGTTCAGTTCTTGGTCGTCCGGGAGCTCGATTCCCGAGAGCAGCTCGACCGCCTGAGACGCACTCCCGGTGAACTTCAGAACGTGACCCAGCTCGATCGCGATCCGGGCCCGCTTGAACGGAGCGGACGTCAGCCGAACCGCCTCGTACAGGTGCTCGGACGCCTCGGGCCGACCGGCCAGGACTTCGGCGTGTCCGAGCTCGGCGAGCAGCCGGGCGTGATCTGCCCCCTCCTGCTCGAGCTCGAGCGCGCGGTTGAGGTACGTGACCGCGTTGCCGGGCGCGCCGAGCGCCAGCGCCCGGTGCGCGGCGAGCCGGAGCTGCTCGACCATCCACGCCTCGTCCACCCCGTCGGCGAGCAAGATCTGTGCCGCCACCTGCTCCGCCGGGGCGCCGCGGTCGTGCAGGAGCGCAGCCGCCTGCGCGTGGCGGAGGACGCGTTCGGCGTGGAGCATGCTCTGGTAGATGGAGGCGCGGATGATCGGATGCGCGAAGGTGAGACCGGGTTCGTTTGTGAACAGGTCGCCCGCGCGCATCCCGGAGGCGGCCTCGATGGCGGTGGCCTCATCCAGCCCGGCGAGCGCGGCAGCGTCGGACAGACTGGCCCCGTCGCCGAGGATGGCCACGGTTCGAGCCAGACGTGAGGCCCCGGGTGACACCTTCCTCAGTCGCGCCAGCACCGCATCCGCCACCCGTCGGGGCCCGAGCTCTTGCACCTCGGGGGCGTTGACGGCGAGCGGAGCGATCCGCGCCTCTTTCATCTCGCTGACCAGCTCAACAAGGAGGAACGGGTTCCCCGCCGTGGCATCGTGGCAGGCATGGGCGAAGACCGGCTCGACGTCCTCCGAAACCCCGGCGGCGAGCATTCGCTCGACGCCGGCGATGCTGAGTCCCCGGGGCGTGATAACCCGGGCCGCCGGATCGGCCAGCAGGGCCCCGAGTGCCGGCCGGGTGCTCGGGAGCGTCGGCGGAGCGGCGGCCAGGAGCAGGATCGGCAGGTCCTCGAGCCTCCGGGCGAGAAAGCCCAGGAACGCCAGCGAAGGATCATCTGCCCACTGCACGTCATCCAGACACAAGGCCAGCGGGCGGACTCGGGCAAGGTTCGAGCACAGCCAGTACAGACCGTGCATACGTGGGTAGATCGATTCTCCGTCCGCCGGCTCGTGCATCGCCGTCCTGGCGTCAAAGAGCGGCGCGGCGAGCTCGGCCGCTCCGGACAGCCATTCCCGGCGCTGTGAATCATCCGCCGCCGCGATCACAGGGTCGAGCAGCTGCCGTACGACACCGAACGCGAAGCCCTGCTCGAGCTCCGCGCCGCGGGCAGCGCGGACGTTCATGCCGATATCACGTGCCATCTCGCGCACGACCCGCAGTAACGCGGTCTTGCCGATCCCCGCCGGGCCCTCGATGACGACGAGACGGCCAACCCCGTGCCAGGAATGGTCGAGTGCACGCTGTAGATGGGCTATCTCCAGCTCACGCTCCACCAAGCCCTCGGCCCCCAGGGCGGCCATCGCACGATTGTACGGGCGGAACCCAGCCAGATCAGGTGACGTCGCTCCCTACGCGTCGCCCTTCTCGATCGGTACGCCGATCATGTTTCCCCACTCGGTCCACGAGCCGTCGTAATTCTTCACGCTGGGCTGCCCGAGCAGCTCGTGTAACACAAACCAAGTATGAGCCGAGCGTTCGCCGATGCTGCAATAGGAGATGATCGGACTGCCGGTCAGAACGCCTTCGTGGCCATAAAGCTCGCGTAGCTCCTCGACCGGTTTGAACGTGCCATCCTCGTTAACCGCTTGAGCCCATGGGACCGAGCGTGCGCCCGGAATGTGCCCAGAGCGCTGTGCGCCTTCGCCGCCGCAGCCAGGCCCCAGGCTGAGAGTGCCCAAGTACTCCTGCGGGGCCCTGACGTCGATCAGGACCTGACCGCCGCCGATCCCGTCCAGCACCTCGTCCCGGGTGGCCCGAATCGTGTCGTCCCCTGGCGTGGCGACGAACGTCGTCGGAGTGTGCGATGGAACCGCTGTGGTGGTCGGGCGACCCTCTGACAGCCAGAGCTCGCGGGGACCGTCGAGGAGCTTGACCGCATCATGGCCGTAGTACTTCAGATACCAGTATGCGTATGCGGCGAACCAGTTGTTGCGGTCTCCATACACGATCACCAGATGGTGGTTGGAGATCCCGCGGCTCCCGAGCAACCGCCCGAACGCTTCGGGTTCCAGAAACCGCCGTCTGACCTGATCCTGCAGGTCCAGACGCCAATCTAACCCGATCGCCCCGGGGATATGCGCCTGGCGATACACGGACGGATCCTCGTCAACTTCAACGATCCTGATCGAGCTGTCGCCCAGGCGCCGCTCGAGCCACTCACGCTCGACCAGCACGTCGGCCGGATACCGGTGCATGATGTTCCCGTCTAGCAATTCGGATGGGTTGAGGCCCTCATTATCTTCCTCCCGCTTGGCTGGCACGGCATCGGCACTTTCCCGGATCTTTCCCCTGAGGTACATAGCGGGTACGGCGGACACAAATTGCGGCGCTTAGAGCGGGGACCGTAGAATCTCGACGATGGTCGCGGGCGCCACCGTGGGCTTGCTCGACCGCGAGCTGGAGACCGCACATCTGCAGCGGGCCGTTGACCACTGCTGGCATGGGGCTGGGCGGCTGGTCGTGATTGACGGGCCAGCGGGGATTGGCAAGACCACCCTGATCGGCGCGGCGCGCGAGCTCGCCCGTCAGGCTGGGATGGCAGTCCGCACGGCAAGGGGGGCCGAGCTCGAGCGGAGCTTCGCGTTCGGGTTGGTGCGCCAGCTGTTCGATCCGGTTCTGGAGGCGGCGAACGACGCCCAGCGGGCCGAGTGGCTCGCCGGGGCGGCCGAGCTGGCGGCGCCGCTGTTCGATCCGCGCGCCACGCTGACCGCGACGCCCGCGGAGTCGCTGTACGCCAGGCTGCACGGGCTCTACTGGATGTGTTGCAACATGGCGCGGGAGCGGCCCGTGGCGCTGCTGATCGATGACGCGCAATGGGCCGACGATCCCTCGCTGGCGTTCCTCGGGTTTCTAGCGCGCCGGCTTGACGAGCTGCCGATGCTGGTGGTCGCCGCCGCGCGTTCGCCTGATACGAACTCCGGCGACGTGCTTTCGGCGCTGCGAGCCGACCCCGCCACCCGGATCCTGAGACTGCAGGGACTGAGCGCGCGCGGCGTGGAGCGCTTGCTGGCCGAGCACCTCGGCGACGGCGTCGAGGAGCGCTTTGCGCGGGCCTGTCAAGCAGCGACGGCCGGTAACCCGTTCTATTTGTTGGAGCTGGGGCTCGAGCTCGAGCGACGCGGGGTTGAGCCGATCGCCGGCAATGCGGCGCAGGTCCCCTCGCTCGCCCCCCGGCGCGTCGCCGAGGCGGTCTTGGCCCGGTTGGGGCGCTTGTCGCCCGCCGCGATCGGGCTGGCTCACGCGATCGCGATCCTCGGCGATGGGGTGAGCCTGGCCAATGCGGCGGCGTTAGCCGATCTCGATGAGGCCGCCGCGCTCGAGATTGCCACCGCCATGGAGACGGCGGATCTGCTGCGCGAGGAGCCGGGACTTGCCTTCGTGCACCCGATCGTGCGAGCCGTCATCTATGACAGCGTGCTTCCGGCGCACCGGCTCCTGCGTCATGCCCGGGCGGCGCGCCTGCTACACGACCAGGGAGCGCCGGCGGAGCAGGTCGCCGCGCAGGTTCTGCTCGCCGGCGGTCCACGCGAGCCGTGGGCCTTGGCGCAGCTGAGCCTGGCGGCCGACTCGGCGATCGCCATGGGCGCGCCGCGCAATGCAGCGGCCTACCTCCGCGCTGCGCTCTCCATGACCCACGCGGAGTCCGAGCGGGTTGCCGCCCTAACGCGGCTTGGTCATGCCGAGACGGTGGCCGGCCTGCCGGAGGCGGCGGAGCATCTGGAGGAGGCGGTCCGTCGAACCCGTGACCCTGACCAACGCGCGCGCACGGCGCTCGAGCTTTCCCAGCTTTTGAAGTTCACCGGACGCGCCCCACAGAGTGTGCAGTTACTAGCGGATCTGGCACCGGCTGCCGATCCCATCCTGCGCGACCGTCTCGAGATCGAGATGCTGAGCGCAGCCCTGTTGAACGGTACCGCTCGCGACCTCCTGGCGGCGCGCCTGGAGGGCATTCGAGATGGTCGCGGTCCCGCGCGGAATGACCGCGAGCGCGTCGAGCTCATCGCGCTTGCCTACGAAGGAGCCCATGCCAACCGGCCGAAATCCGAGCTTCTGAAGCTCCTAGCTCGTGTCCGGTCTGGAGCCGACAGCCTCGAGAGCGGGGTGCTGCTGCCGCCGTGGTTCACCAACGCAGTGGCGGTACTGGCCTTCTGTGACGAGTATGACGCGGCGGACGCGGCGCTGCGCCCGATGATCGAGCGCTCGCGCAGACGCGGTTCGATCGGCTCGCTGCTCCTCACACTGTCCCTCAGTGCACAGGTGGCCTACCGTCGCGGAGCGCTCCCGGATTCGCTCATCGACGCTACCACCGCCTACAACCTCGCCGTCGAGATCGCTCCGGGACGTTCGACGATGCGGTTCTTTCCACTCGCCGCGATCAGCAACGTCGCCGTGGAACAGGACCGCTCAGAAGCTGAGCTGCGGCGACTCCTCGACGAAACTGACACGAGCATCGATCGGGACGCTCGCCACGTAAACGTTGCGCTGCTGTCGCGCGCTCGGCTGCTACTCGCCGTGGGCCGCCGAGAGGATGCCCTCGAGCAACTGCTCGAGCTAGGCCAGCTTCCGGGCACCTATGGGACGGGGAGCCCGACCGTCGTGCCCTGGCGGTCACACGCAGCCCTGATCATGCACCGGCTCGGCGATCAGGTGGGCGCGGCGCGGCTGGCCGAGGAGGAGGTGGAGCTGGCGCGCCAGATGGGTGCCAACCGGGCCCTCGGCGGCGCGCTGAGGTCCTATGGGATGGTTCAGCCCCAGCCGGCGGTCGACGTGCTCAGAGACGCGGTAGATGTCCTCGCGCACTCGCCCGCCCGCCTGGAGCATGCTCGGGCGCTGGTTGATCTCGGCACCGCGATGCGGCTGGCCGGCCAGCGCGCGGCATCGCGTCGGACGCTGCGCGACGGGCACGAGCTGGCGCTTCGGTGCGGAGCCACGAAGCTGGCAGACCGAGCTGGACGCGAGATCGCAGCGACCGGAGCCAAGATCGCTCCGGCCGGAATGAGCGGCGTCGCGTCACTGACTCCAAGCGAGCGACGGGTGGCCGAGCTCGCCGCGCAAGGTAGCACCAACCGGGAGATCGCACAGACTCTGTTCGTCACGGAGAAAACCGTCGAAACCCACCTCCGGCACGCTTATGACAAGCTTGGTGTCCGCTCGCGGCATAAGCTCGGTGCGATACTCGCCCCGACCACCGCTCGCCCGTCCTGACCGCGTCGGCGCTTTCGGCAAGCGCGCGATTTATCGGTCTTTGCGACCTGTCATGGGTCCGTCGCCCGCGGTCATCGAGCGGTATGGATCTGTCTCGCGGCGTGCGTGAGGTGTCCGAGCGCGGCACGTTCCGCGTCGCGGGGGCCTAGCGCCAAGCGACGGGCCCGGCTCCCAGCGCCCGGGCTCCGATCGAGCGAGGCAAGGCACCCCAGTCTGCGGGCGGAAACGAGGATCTCAGGGGAGTTATCAGGGGCGTCCCTGATGTGGCGGCGCCATCGCTGGTGCACGATGGCGCTCGCAGGACGATGGTCGTCATCCCACCCACGGAGTCCGCGGATCCGAGAGGAACCTTCAATGAGCCCGATCGCCGAGATGGTCAAGCGTTGTTTCTCGCGGCCCCGCCTTGCCGGGGCGCTGGTGACGGTTGCCGCGGCCCTGCTCGCCTGGGCGGCGCCCGCGCTCGCGGCCAACCAGATCTACTGGGCCAACCAGTTCAACGACTCGATCTCCTACGCCAACCTCGACGGATCGGGCGGCGGCGGGCAGCTGCTCGACATCAACGACAACAACAACACGGTCAACTACCCCTCCGAGGTGGCGCTCGACCCGGCCGCCAACACGATCTGGTGGGCGAATGACATCAACAACCCGATCTCGTACATCAATCTGGACGGGACGGGCAACGGCGAGCTCAACGTATCCGGCGCGGGCCCTGTCGACCCGGACGGGGTCGCGGTCGACCCCGCCACCAACAAGGTCTACTGGACCAACCACGGCGACAACACGATCTCCTACGCCAACCTCGACGGGACGGGCGGCGGCGGCGAGCTCAACACCACCGGCGCGACGCTCAGCGTCCCCTACGGCCTGGTGATCGACCCGGCCACCGGCAAGATCTACTGGGCCAACCAGGGGAACAACACGATCTCCTACGCCAACCTGGACGGATCCGGCGGCGGCGGACAGCTCAACACCACCGGCGCGACCCTGGCAGCACCGGAGGGACCGGCGGTCGACCCGGCCACCAACACGATCTACTGGGCCAACCTCAACAACACCATCTCCTACGCCAACCTGGACGGGTCCGGCGGCGGACAACTCAACACCAGCGGGGAGACCGTCGACCAGCCCAACGGAGTGGCGATCGACCCGGCCACCAACACGATCTACTGGGGGAACGGTGGCAACAACACGATCTCCTACGCCAACCTCGACGGATCGGGCGGCGGCGGAACGCTTGACACCGCGGGCGCGACGCTCGACAACCCGCAGGGCCCGGCGCTGCTCGTGGCGCCCAGCGGCAGCAGCGCACCGACCATCACGGGCGGCCCGCTGGCCGGGTCAACGCTTGCGTGCTCGGGCGCAACCTGGGCACCCGACATCCCAGAGTCCTCCTTCTACCAGGCGCCAAGCACCGTGAGCTACAGCTGGAGCCTCAACGGGGTCCCCGTCCCCGGCGCCACCGCCAGCACGCTCATCGCGAACTCGCCCGGCAACTACGCCTGCCAGGCCACAGCCACGAATCACGCCGGCTCGAGCACCCAGACCAGCACGCCGTACGCGCTACAGGCAGCGACGACCAGCACAACCGTCGCGTCCTCGGCGAATCCGTCAACCACTGGCCAGCCGGTCACCTACACCGCCACGATCAGCCCCACCCCCGACGGCGGCACCCTCGCGTTCACCGACAACGGCCTGCCGCTGTCCGGCTGCGGAGCCGTCACCGTCAATACCGCCACCGGAGACGCGATCTGCCAGGCGACGTATGACACCGCCGGCTCGCACACGATTCAAGCCAGCTACAGCGGCGACACCGCCTTCACTGCCTCGCAATCCGCGCTCCTGACCCAGACCGTGAGCGGAGACACCGGGACCGGCAGCAACGGCGGGAACGTCAGCACCAGCAGGAGCGGCCGCGACAAGCCGTCGTGCACGCTCAGGAGTCAGCGCACTAGTAAGACGGGCGTGCTGAGCCTCACCGTCCGCTGCGACCAGACCGCCTCGGTTACTCTGAGCGGAAAGGTCACCGTGGCCTCGCCGGCAAAGCCCGACACCGACAAGCACGAGGCAACAACGACGTTCGAGCTGGCGGCGATCCGCCGCCGCGTCACGCAGGACCGGCCGCTCAGCCTGACGGTGAAGCTACCCAGCCCCACATTCAAGGCACTCCAAAGCGGCGCCCGCGAAACCGTCGTCCTCACCCTGAGCGTGACCAACGCGAACGGCGCCACTCACACCAGCAGCACGTTCACCCTGTCCAGCACGTGAGCCGATGAAACCTCACGACCGGTTCGTGAATGAGCGGGAGTGTCGGAGCGCGATTCCGATCAAGCAGCGTCAAGTTAGTGTCTAGGCACGGGCCGTCCCAACGCTCACCGCGATCTCGACTAGTACGTGGCCTATTGATGGGAAAGACCACCAAGCGCAAAGGCGTCGCGGTGCCGAGGGCAGCCCCGCGCTCATAGAGCTGCGCTCGGGGTGGGTCCGCGGTCGATCGTTTCTCGTTCGGGGAGCGTCGGGCGGCCCGAACTGGTGTTGGTGTTCGTCTGTCCCGGGAGCGTTCACGTGGTGGGTCACGTGAAAGGAGTTTGCGGGCGATGGAATATCGAGCGCCCGGGTTGCGTCTCAGGGGTTGTTGGACACGGTTTCCCGGATCGGGGTGCACGGACCGGGTTTCTCCTCTGATTGACGAAAGGGGCGGTGATGATCCGCAGGTTGTTGTGTATCGGATTGTGCATCGGGGGGCTGGTTGTGCTCGGGCTTCCGGCGGCGGCGTCCGCAGACGGGCTGCAGGGTTATCAAGTGAAGCTGACGGGGTGGCCGACGGATCAGGCCGGGGTGTCGGTCGCGATCGGCGACGTCAACGGGGACGGCGTCCCGGACTACATCATCGGCGACCCGGACGCGAGCCCGAACCAGCTCGCAGGCGCGGGCTCGGTGTACGTCATCTACGGAGAAGCGGGCGACACGACGACGCCACGCACCGTCAACCTGCGGGACATCCCGCTCGAGGGACAGGGCTCATCCTCGCTGGGGTATCGGATCGATGGCTGGTCGCCCGGGGATCACTTCGGTTTCTCGGTCGCGGTCGGGGACGTCAACGGGGCCGTGAGCAGCGGCGGCCACAGGATTGACGACATCATCGTCGGCGACCCCGACGGCAGCCCGCTGGGCCGCTACCACGCGGGCGAGGTCTACGTGATCTACGGCCAGCCGGGCACCAGCACGCCCGAGCTCGACGTGTCGTCGATGAGTCCGTCGCAAGGGGTGTTGTTCGACGGCTGGGCGCCCGGCGACGAGACGGGCTACGCCGTAGCGGCCGGGAACTTCAACAATCAGGTCGTGGGCGAGCAGCCAAACCCGACCGAGCTGGACAGCATCGCGTTCAGCGCGCCGGACGCGACCCCGAACGGGAACGCCCAAGCAGGCGAGGTCTACGTGGTGTACGGGAACGCCAATTGGTACGGCACCTACGGGACCGACAAGATCGATCTCTCGACGTACATGTCGCAGGGACTCGGCTACTTCATCTCGAGCCCGTGGCCGGGCGATCAGCTCGGCGCGAGCCTCGCTGACGGCGGCGACGTGAACGGCGACGGCACCGACGCGCTGCTGATCGGTGACCCGATGGCCAGCCCGGATGGAATGTGGCAGGCGGGCTCGGTGTACGTGATCTGGGGCCGGCAGGGCACCGACAACAGCAACATCAGCGTCGGCTCGGTCGGCCCCGGCGGAGTCGGCTACCGGATCGACGGGCCGTCCGCAGGGTCGCACTATGGCTTCAGCGTCGCCAACGCCGGTGACATCGACGGTGACGGGATCGACGACGTGATCGCGGGCGCGCCGAACTGGGACTACGGCGGCGGCGAGGCTGTCCTCACCTATGGTCAGGACAGCGCCAACGCCGTGAACCTCAGCACCGTCACGCTGAGCGCCTCGAACGATCCGTCCGTCGGCTTTGCGATCCAGGGCGCCACGAAGGACTACACCGAGAGCAAGACCGAGGGGACGGTCTATCCGGACTACTTCACCAACGCCTGCACGGACTTCAGCGCCGATCAGGCCGGCGGCTCACCGTATCCGAACGCGACCACTGTGACGGCAGAAGGTGACCGGGTGGGTACGAGTGTCGGCGGCCTGGGCGTGGTCGGAACGGGCAACCCCGCCGCGAGCGTGCTGGTCGGTGCCCCGGGATGGGACGACTCCGCCGGCGCGGTGTTCGTGATCCACGAGCGCGAGGGCGAGACCGGCCGCCAGCAGATCAACATTCAGCTCGCAGCACTCAACGAGGTCAACGGCTACGAGCTCACCGACGCGGACACTCCAGCTGGCGAGACCCCGGTGTTCGGTCCCCCCGGCACCAAGCCGGGCAACCCGTTCACGGGCGCAGGCGGGCAGGACGGTCAGATCATCGAGCAAACCGAGGAGGCCTTCGACGACTTCCCGCTGGAGTCCTACACGGTGCTCAGTCCCAACTACGGCTGGGTCTACTGCTCGAACTACATGTGGGAGCCCGGGGCCCAGGCGGGCAGCGCCGCGGCCGCGACAGGCACCGGTTCGGGTGGGCTGGCTCTGATCGGCGCGCCGACGTACGGCACCACCCCGAACCTCGCCTGGAGCGGTGACCCGCAGAACCCCACCGTGTGGTTCGATCCGTATCCGTTGGAAAGCGAAGTCGGCGGCGAAACCGGCGGGTCCGGCGAGGCGGACTGGAACCAGACTGAAGGAAGCGGCGCGGCGTACGTGCTCGCGTTCTGAACCAGCATCCCGGCTTGCGCGCGTCCGCGGACGCGCGCAAGCCACCCACTCGCTGTCTCCCGGCCTTGGCCAGGCTGCCAGGCGCACGGCCGCAGAGCCCCGAGCTGGCCTCCGCTCTCGCGGCGCAAGAGCGCTCGTAGGGTCCGAAAGACTAGGCCCTCAAACCGCTTCGCCCACCGGCCCCTGACGAGCCCGACGCCATCGTCGTTACAGGCCATAGGGCTGAGGGTCGGCGGCTGAATGGCTGTGGCACCACCGTGTTGGAGCTCCGTGCATGGGGTACCGTGGGGTGCCCGGACTCGACGGTCGTGGGGCAGGCGGACCGCGGTCACGCCGTTGCTGTCCCCACCCCTGACAGGACCGGTGTATCGGGTCCCGGCAATCCGATTCCACGCCCAAGTTCAGCCCATCCACACCCTCCCCGTCGCTGCTGATCCCGCTCACAGGACCGGTCGTTCTGGACCTGCGCCCCTAGACCTCGGTGAGCGGCGAGAAGCTGGTGACAACATTCTCGACGATCCCCGACGCGCCGGTGTCGACGTTCACGCTCAAGATCAACGGGAGACCGAAGAGGATCCTCATGATCACTGGTCGGGGTCGGACGAGCTGTGGCAAGGCGCGAGTGAGCAAAGCCTGGGAGCTCAATCGGGGAAGAGCGACTCGATGGCGGTGACGATGAGCAAGCGGTGCATGCCCGTCAAACGCAAGAAGAGAAAGACCACGAAAGGGAAGACGACCAAGCACGAGATCGTGAGCCCGGTGGCGGCTCGTATCCGGTAGAGCCGTTCGATCAATGCCGCTCTCGGTGCGGACGACCTTCAACAGTGATCGCCGGTGGTAGCCGTGCGGCTCCTCCTTCCGAAGGGGACCGGCAGCCGATCGTCAACCGCCCGAGTGCTAGCTGGCCACTGGGTTTCCCGCGGTCAAGCAAACGAAGCGCCGCTTCCGAGTTGGACGACGAGGGACAGCGCCAGTCTGGAGTGTCGGATTCTCGCATGCGGAAGTACGACCGTGGACGGGGGGCTGCCGACCGACCTTGGGCCCAGCCGCGCTACCGGTCGCCGAGTTAAGCAGCCGCGCGGCCCCCGTGACTGGTATAGGCGTCAGGCAGCAGCAACCGCCGGCCGCCTCCGGTGGCTCCATTCGACGGACAGCGGTCGTCCTGGCGGACGATCGCTTCGATCGCGATGATGGTCCAGAGCCGGCTTGCGCTTAGGCGAGAGGATGTCGCGTAATTACCGTGTCGTCCGGCGGGTTTAAGACTATTCCGGGATGGCTCAGAGCTTCATTGGTTGTGATCGTGATCAGTCGTTTCTGCTGCCGCCCGATGTGAGGGACTGGC
>Ga0335074_10007953_pt1 | contig 14723 bp, 18 predicted proteins | sample Lox_Sample_23_FD_206715 | JGI IMG/M metagenome (GOLD analysis project Ga0335074, IMG submission 206715) | Soil microbial communities from Loxahatchee National Wildlife Refuge, Florida, United States - Lox_Sample_2.3 | ecosystem: Environmental > Terrestrial > Soil > Wetlands | place: USA...
CTCCCACGGCCGGCACGGAAGGCTGGGGCCAAACCACTGATGAGCGAGGCGTGCTTCCCGAGCACAATTTGCAAGAAACCCGCGCCGGGCAGATGAAAGGCAATCCCGGCGACCAGATGACCGCGGCGTCACAGCGCGAGGAGCATAGGGCTACCAGCAACAAGAAACCCAGCGGGGATTCCAACAATCAAACAGACCTGTCGCGCCTCACCAGCGGCTCAGCACATTCCATGACCAATTGCCAACCCTGCGCCGCCAATACCTTCCGCTGCGCGGAGGCGGGCGATCCCGATTGCAACTGGGAGACCAGCGGCGAGACCGACGATGAGATCGTGCGGCGCGCTGAAGAGCACTGGCGCCGGGAACATGGTATGGGCGACTGGACGGAAGCGATGCGTTCCAAGGCTCGCGAAGCCATCAAGCATCGTCAGGCTGCATGAGAGGGGCCCCGGTGTCAATCAAAAAAAGGAGGCCATCACGGCCTCCCTTGAGATGGTTTCTGCGACGCGGGCTACTGGCCGGAACCGCTCGCTGACTGCTTCACCGTCAGCGAATGCGACAGCTTGAACGTGACCACCGACTCAGCCGGAACCTGCAGGTCCTTATTGCCGGTGAAAGCCGCGCCTGCGGTACCCGCACCTGCGCCGACCAAGCCGCCAATGAGAGCCCCCTTACCACCGCCGGCGAGGCCACCAATCAAAGCTCCGGCCCCTGTGCCGCCACCGGCCATCACGGCTGTGCGCTTGCCCTTGCCCTTGATTGTTTGCGTGTAGGTCGAGGTTCTAACGGTCGTCGGCACGCCGTGCACGTTGATCGCGGTCAGCGTGATCGCCAGGTCACCCGCGCCTTTGAATCGGCCGGGCGACTTGGACTCGACGACTGTTCCTGCTACTCCAGCTCCGGCAGGAATTGCTACTACCCCATTCACCGCGATCGCATGCGCCAGCGTTCCGGTAAACGAATCGCCCGCCTGGGCGGTCTTGGTGTCGATGGTGTTGCCCACCCGGATGACAACGCTGCTTCCTGCCGGAATCACCAATGGCGGAGGCGGTGGTGGCGGAGCTGGGGCAGCTTGCGGCGCCGGAGCACTTTGCGGCGCATTCTGCGCCATTTGCTGCGACTGCTGTTGCGGCTGCGAAGCCGATGGCTGCGCCTGGCCCGTGTTGCTCGCCGGCTGGTTGCTCTGCGCCGAAGAGCTCTCACTGGTCGTCGACGCCGGCTGCTGATTTTGACCTTGCTCCTTTTTGCTGCAGGCCGTGAACGCCGCAACCAGAAGGAGGCTGAGCATGAGCGCTGACATTCTGGAACGCATATTGTTTCCTTTCGTTGTGTTGCCGGACCCGACTCGCGTCCAGCCAGCTACTGCGAAATGCCTGAGTGCTTGCCCGCAGCTTGGGGCAAGAGAACATCGACCAAGTGCGTTAAGAACTGAGTAGCCCGAAAAGTAAGACTAAGGAATTGTATCGCGTTTGCAGAGGACGTGACTTAAGCCTCTTGCAAGCTCGCGTACAAAGGATTTCTTCATCCTTGCGAGGTGAAGCCGGCTTTCTGTCGCGGCTTGGCTTCGCGCAAAGCCAGATAACCCAAGATGCCCGCCACCAGCGATGCCACCAACACCGCCGTCTTTGCCTCCATCAGATGAGCGGGATCGTCGAATGCCAGCGAGCTGATGAAGATCGAAACCGTGAATCCGATTCCAGCCAGCACGCCGACGGCGGCCAGCTGCTTCCAAGTGACGCCCTCGGGCACTCGTGCGAAACCTACGATTTGGGCAAGTTTGGCGAAGCCGACAACACCCAGCGGTTTGCCGACGACAAGTCCCAGCACGATGCCCCACGCGATCCGGCTGGTAAGCAGCTCGCGCCAGTCGCCACCGGAGAACGTCACGCCCGCATTGGCCAGCGCGAATAATGGCAGAACGAGAAACGAGACCCAATCGTTGAGCAGACGTGTCAATCGTTCCGACGCCGATTCGGTGTTGTTCAGCAGAGCATCGAATCTACCCAGCAGACTTTTCGCGGTGCGTACTTCGCCGTTCGCCATCGCATCGCGAAACCTTCTTGCCATGTCTGTGGCCATGTCCTGAAACTGCTCCAGCGACAGCGGCGCTGTCGTAGGCACAAGAAATCCCAGGATCACACCGGCAATGGTCGCATGAATACCGGAGCGCAAAATGGCTACCCAGAAGCTCACGCCGAGGACGAAATACACCACCGGGCGTGAGATCCCGAGCTTGAGGATCAGGACAATGAGGCCCAGGATTACGATGCCCACCAGCAAGGCGCCACGATCCAGAGACTCGCTGTAGAAGACAGCAATCACGATGATGGCGCCGATATCGTCGGCGATGGCGAGCGTCAGCAGAAAGACTTTCAAGTCCGAAGGAATGCCCTTCACCATGCCCAGCACGCCGAGCGAGAACGCAATGTCCGTCGCCATCGGGATGCCCCAGCCGTGCTGGCCAGGTTGACGATGGTTGAGGACCGCAAACAGCAGCGCGGGAACAACCATGCCTCCTATCGCACCAAAGACCGGTAGCGCGGCGCGACGAAGGTCCGCCAGTTCGCCGTGCACGATTTCATGCTTGATTTCCATGCCGACGAGGAAGAAGAAGATCGCCATGAGCGCGTCGTTGATCCAGGCGTGCACGGGCAGCTGGAGGCGGGAGAGCTGCAGCTGCATCTCCCACACGTGGTGATAGGAGTCGTGCCAGGGCGAGTTGGCCCAGATCAACGCGATGACCGCAGCCGCCAGCAGGAAGAAGCTGCTAATGCCCTGAATGTGAATGAATTGCTGAATCGGCAGGACAACAGCGCGCGCTACGAGCGACTCGCGCAGCTTGACCTGAAGCGCTCCGTAAGTGCGAGGCGGTATTCCCATCGTGAGGTCAACGCCGCTCGGACGAGCGAGCCGTCCATCCATTCAAACTGCAATTGGAATTCGCGTCAAGGATAGCTGCGGTTTGTAACCGTAGAGCTTCGGTCAACTGCCGGCGAGGTGGTGCGGGGGACAAAAACCGACGCACGGCTGACAACCTCTTCCTGCACGACACCGTGGTGAGCGAAGGGCTCAACCGCAGCTTCGATGCGCGCTTCGAACTGCTCTCGCCGGTTGCCCAGGACGGCCGGCGAGGTGTTGGATTTCGACAAGGCGCGGCCGATCAATTCGGCAACGGTGACCTCACGGCGTTCCACAACCGAGATGGCATCGATTTGCTCAAACCCGGATTCCGCGAACCAGTTCTTGCCGTCGAGCCGGTATCGCCGGTATCGCTCTTCGTCCGCCTCGGGACTGAACGAACTGCGGGCAACGTCATAGGGGTTCACCCACGGGAACTCCGGGGTATCCGTGTTCGAGGCACCGCAGATCAGGATGCGGCCGGAGGGGACGACGATCTGTTGCAGCACCCGCAAGGCAGGCTCGCGATCCAGCCAGTGAAGGGCGCGGCCGATGGTGATTACGTCAAAGGTTGAAGCCGCAGAGAATTGCTCCAGCTTTTCCTGAACGAACGACATCTTGACCCCAGCTTCCGCTGCGGCAGTTTTTGCGGCCTCGATCATGGCAGCCTCGGGATCGAGGGCTGTGACTTCTGTAACAAAGGGCGCGAAGCCGATGGCCAGCAGGCCGGGTCCGCAGCCGACATCCAGCAATTTCTCAGTACCACGCAGGGCAAGGCGTTTCGCGACCTCCGGGAAGAATCTGGGTGAATAGGGTTCGCGGTAACGCGAATAGAACTCCACGGTGGAGGCAAAACGGCCCATATCATTCAGTCTTGCAGTTGTTGGGAGTAACTTCAACTGAGCGGGTTGAGATCCTGTCGTCCAATTGCCGGCAGCAAGTGGTAAAGACGCGGTGCGTCCCGCTATTGGCAAAATCTGGGAGTGCTGGGCTATTCTGAAACCCTCCTATGAAAGCTGTTGTTCGCGAGGTACTGCTGATCTTCGCCGCCTTGCTGCCCATTGTGAACCCGCTGGGCATGGCGCCTATCTTCGCCGAGATGACGCTGGGATATCCGGAGAGGGTGCGGCGCACCGTCGCAATGCGTGTGGCCATCAACGGCGTCGGTCTTCTGGTCGCGTCATTGTTCATTGGCTCATACGTTCTTGAATTCTTCGGTATCAGCCTGGCTGCCGTGCAGGTCGGAGGCGGGGTGGTGGTCACCATCGCCGGGTGGAGCATTTTGAACAAAAGAAGCTGGGCCGATGACAAGCGAGTGGAATCCGCACCCAACAGCCAGGAGATCCTCTCGCAAGCCTTTTACCCGATCACCATGCCGCTGACGGTCGGGCCCGGCTCGATTGCTGTGGCGCTCACGCTGGGCAGCAATCTTCACGTGGAAACTCATCTGGAACTGGTCTACAGCGCGCTCTCCGCGGTGGGCGGTATTGTCTGCGTGGGAATAGCGATTTTCCTGTGCTACTGGTTGTCGGAGGGACTGCAGCGAGTGCTCGGCCCCACAGGCACCAGCATCCTGATCCGTCTGTCAGCTTTCCTCGTGGTGTGTATCGGCATTCAGATCATGTTCAACGGGCTACAAGACTTCCATCGAGTTCTGAGGGCGGGTACAGGCGCCGGCTAAAGGATTCTCAGTTTTTCGATAGAATGCAAGGAATGAAGTCTTGCGTTCCTGACTTTCAAACCGCTCCATTCATCGCATTACTTGCCCTGGTCGTTCTTACTTCCTGCTCGCACCCCACTCCCGCCAAGCGATACGAGTTGGAAGGACGGGTCGTTGCGGTTGATCCGGCTTTGCATCAACTCACGGTAGCTCATCAGGACGTTCCGGGATTAATGAAAGGCATGACGATGCCCTTCATCGTCAGCAAGCAGGACGAGTGGGTGTTCGGCGCGATCGCCCCGGGCGACCAGATTCATGCCACGCTCGTGCTCAGCGATCACGCCGAGTTGCAGGACATCAACTTCACCAAGGGCACCGGCGCTACCGGGGATGGGACTTCCCCGCTGCATATACCGCAACCGGGCGAAGAGATTCCCGAGGTCACACTTGTCAATCAGAACGGCCAGCGCATCGATCTCAAGCAATTCCACGGCAAGCCGCTGTTGCTGACTTTCGTCTACACGCGCTGTCCGTTTCCTGATTTCTGCCTGCGGATGAGCAACAACTTCTCGCAAGTGCTGCAACAATTGCAGAAAAACCCCGCCGCATTCGCCGCTGCGCAGCTTCTCAGCATCAGCATCGACCCCGAGCACGACAAGCCCGCCGTACTGCGGGAGTATGGCGAGCGCTACGTGGGCCGCGTCGATCCCAACTTCCAGCACTGGCAGTTCGCCTCCGGCTCGCCCGACCAGGTGCGCAAGGCCGCGAACTTCTTCGGGCTGGCGTACAACACAAAAGACGGGCAGATCGTGCACGGACTTAGCACGGTGTTGGTCGGAAAGAACGGAAAAGTGCTCAAGGTATACTCAGGGAACGCGTGGAAGCCGGAAGACGTGGCCGCTGATGTGGTCGCGGCGACCTCTGGCAGTTGATCTTTTCTTGTCCACGCTTCGCCGGCGCCGTTACGGCAGCAATCTTTTCGTGATCCGCGCATCCAAGGAGCCTACATGGCACAAAGCTACGATCCGGTTGCAAGGCTGAGTGAGCTGATCAGCGGTCTCGACATCGCCATTTTGACCATCATCCGCCCGGACAACAGTCTGCACAGTTGTCCGATGGCGGCCCATGGCGTGGAAGCTCCTGGCGTGATGTGGTTCTTATCGGGCAGCAACACGGATAAGGTCGAGGCGGTGAAAACCATCCAGCGCATGAATCTGTGCTTCGCCGATCATGCGGCGCAGCGTTACGTTTCCGTCAGCGGCTTCTGCGAGCTGGTGCGCGACCAGGTCAAAACCAAGGAGCTCTGGCGCGACAGCTACAAGTCGTGGTTCCCGGGCGGGCTGCATGATCCCAACCTGATCCTGATGAAGGTCGACGTGCAGCAAGCCGAATACTGGAGCGCAACCGAAGGCCGCATGGTCGAACTGCTGGGCTTCAATAAGCCGGCGATACAATAGCACCGCAGTAAATTACCGGGTTTGCGGAGAATGAAGATGGATCCGATGCGCGGGTTGAAGCATGGCGGGTTCGCTCTGGGGTTGATCGTACTTGTGGCCGGGATGGGATGGACGCAAAGTCGGCCGACGCAGGGAATGATCGATGTGCCATTCGAATTCTATATTTCTGGCGCCAAGCTGCCGGCTGGGCAGTATATGCTCGACCGAGTGGCGCCTACCTATGTGCTGCTGCGCTCCAAAGACGGAACCGTGCAGCAGGACTTGTACCTGCTGCAGACTGCGGTTCCGAGCAAGACGCCGCCGTTGAAGGTGGTCTTCGCCTTGCGGGGTGGCAAATACTACTTCGCCGAGATCTGGAGCTGGTACGGCAAATCGCAGCTGAGTTCGTTTACACCGCAGAGCGGCGATCAGACCAAAGAGGTTCCCTTGAAAGCAGTGGAAAAAACTGTAGCCAAGCCGTCAGGAAGTTTGTAATAGTTAGCAACTAGCAATTAGCAATTAGCAGAAACGGTGCTGCACAACTGTCGACGCCACGCGACCGGGGATTGCAGAGAGCCGACTCTTGAATCGCTCGAAAGGAGACAGTCTCTTCATGATCTCGAATAAGAAACAGCTTGCGCGGTTGTCGTTGGGTGCGGCATTGGTGATGGCTTTGTCCCTTGGCGCTGTCGCCCAGATGGGCGCTGGTTCCAGCAATGAATTGCAGCAGAAATTGATGGCGCTGAAACAGGCTGCCGCCGCAAACAAGCAACGGCTGAGACAGTATCAGTGGATAGAAACCAGCCAGATTACGCTGAAGGGCGAACAGAAGCCGCAGCGCGTCTATCAGTGCTCCTATGGACCGAATGGCCAGATACAGAAGATTCCGATGGGGGCACAGCAGCAGCCGCAGCAACAGAGGGGCTTGCGCGGCAGGATCGTGGAGAAGAAGACCGAAGAGATGAAAGACTACATGCAGCAGGTGCAGAGCCTGCTGGCGCTGTATGTTCCACCCAACGCCGAGCTGATGCAGCAGGCATTTCAGAAGAAGAACGTGTCGATCGACAAGAACATGGCAGCGTCCGGCGTGCAGCTTGTGTTTAGCAATTACGCCAAGCCGGGCGATCAGATGACCATTGGCTTCGATACCGCAACCAAGAAGATTACGACCATCAATGTCAATACCTACATGGACAATCCGCAGGACGCGGTGACGCTATCGGTCCAGATGGCGAGCCTGCCGGATGGCACCAACTACGCCCAGCAGACGGTTCTGAATGCGACCCAGAAGCAGTTGCAGGTGACCACGACCAGCTCGAATTACGCGAAGATGCAATAAGCACCGCGGGACGGTGGTGCTCCTCAGGGGCTAAAGCCCCTTAACTCTGTGGCTCTTGCGGCACGGCTGAAGCCGTGCCCCTTCAAAACCTGGACTCAATCAGAGCTTCCCTCAGGAAGAATGACGGCCGCGCCGTCGATCGCGTCCTGCTTTACCGCGAGCAACGCTTCATTCGCCTGATCGAGCGAAAACGAAGTCACCTTGGGATGCAGGTTGATCTCGGCGGCAATCCGCAGGAAGTCGCGGGCGTCGTCGCGCGTCATGTTGGCGACGCTGCGCAGCTGACGTTCGCCCCACAGCAGCGTGTCATAGTCGAACTGTGGAATGCGGTCGAGATGGATGGCGTTGATGGCAACTACGCCGCCTTTGCGCAGACTGGAAAGCGCAGCGACCACAACGTCGCCACTGGGCGCGAAGGTTACGGCGCGATCCAGTTCACAGGGCGGTTTCTCCACTTCCGTTCCCACCCATTTTGCGCCCAGCGATTCCGCCAGCTTGCGGTGCGACTCACCGCGCGTGGAGACATAGACCTCGCAATTCCAGGCGTGCAGGACTTCAATTGCCAGATGCGCTGAGGCCCCGAAGCCGAAGAGTCCGACCCGCTCGCCGCGCTGCGTGCCCGCGACACGCAGGCTGCGAAAGCCGATGATGCCGGCGCAGAGCAACGGAGCCGCGTGCAGATCATCCAACTCCGATGGCAGCGGAAAGACGAAGTCAGCGCGAGCGAGAGCATATTCCGCGTAACCACCGTTCACGGTATAGCCGGTGAAGGTGGGATGGTCGCAGAGATTCTCCAGCGCATGCTTGCAGTACCAGCAGCTGCCGTCGATGCCGCCGATCCAGGAGACACCGACGCGCGTGCCGGTTGCGAGCTCGGGTGTCGCACCTTCGACTATATCGCCGACGATCTGATGACCGGGGATGACGTGATCGAGGCGCGGCGGAAGTTCGCCTTCGGTGATGTGCAGATCGGTACGGCAGACGCCACAGGCTCGGACCTTCAGAAGAACGTGGCCAGGTTGGAGAGCCGGCCGAGGCACGTCTTCGATGTGCAGAGGCTTTTGGACAATATTTCCGGGAGCGGAAAGAACTGCGGCTTTCATATATGTCGTCCCAATGAGGGACATGCAAATGATTTTACCGCTCAATAGGCGCGAACCCCGTCCTGAAGGGCGGGGCTGTCGTCTGTCGCGCCTTGCGGCGCTATCTACGTTTCCAACGCGGCCACGGCGACCTGCGAATCCTGCTTGACGATGACCTCCGCCAATTCTTTCGTTCCATAGTCGAAGCCGCGATTGAAGGCTTTCAGGTTGAGATCGCGATAAGCTTCTGGCACTGATGCGGCAACCGCTTTGCGCAACGCCTCCGGATCGAGAACGCCGGTGACCGCGCCAAAGAAGCCGACCATCACGATGTTGAGCACCATCTTCTTACCCAGCTCTTCGGCAATGCGTGTGGCGGGAATGCTGTAGACGCGTACTCCCGCGGGCAGGTGATCGATGCGCACCAGATCTTCTTCGATGATCAGGATGCCGTCTTCTTTGATCTGCGGACTGAACAGCGTGTACGCCTCTTGCGACATGACGACGAGAATGTCGGGGCGGGTCACATAGGGATAGAGCACGGGACTGTCGGAGAGAATGACCTGTGCGCTGCAAGCCCCGCCGCGCGCCTCCGGCCCGAAGCTCTGCGTCATGGTGGAGTAGCCCTGCTGATAGATACAGCCGGCTTTGCCGATGACGATGGCCGAGAGAATGACTCCCTGCCCGCCAAATCCCGCGATACGGATTTCTGTTACTGACATGAACACGCCTCCGTTTCCACGTAATCGTCGCCCAAAGCCTCGACCAATCTGTCGTGCATCAGCACGCCGTAGTCGTTGCGCTCACGGTCGACGAATTTGCCGACGACGATCTCACCGCTCTTGCTGAGACCAACTTCGCTGGTGGGCGCGCCGTTGCGAACCTTGCTGTTCTGCTTGTAGAACTTCATGGTGTCGAGGCCGTCGCCCATCTTGTTGCGGCGCTGGTAGAGCGTCGGGCACGGCGACAGAACCTCGATGAAGCTGAAACCTTTCTTGGCGAACATTTCTTCCATCGAGCGCGCGAGCTGACGGACGTGGAAGGCGGTCCAGCGCGCGACGTACACGGCGCCCGCCGCTTCGACCAGATAAGGGAGGTTAAACGCCGGATCAAACGTGCCGTAAGGATTGGTCGAGGTCATTACCGCGCCCGGCGTGGTCGGCGCGGTCTGGCCACCGGTCATGGCGTAAATGAGATTGTTGACGCAGATGACCTTAATGTCGACGTTACGACGGGCGGCGTGAATCAGGTGATTGCCGCCGATGGCGAACAGATCGCCGTCGCCCGAGTAGACCACGACATTCATCTTGGGATTGGCCAGCTTCAGACCGGTGGCGAAGGGAATCGCACGGCCATGGGTAGTGTGGAACGAGTCGAACTTGGTGTAACCGGCGACGCGTCCGCTGCAACCGATGCCGGAGACGATGGCCAGATGTTTGGTATCGATCTTGGCATCGACCAGGGCACGGGCAAAGGAGTTGACACTGGTGCCGATGCCGCATCCCGGACACCAGATGTGGGGGATGCGGTCCATGCGGAGAAACTGCTCAACCGGATTCTGAGGGATTACTACCGATGCATCAGCCACGCGTCACCTCCAGTATCGCGTTGAGTATGTCTTCGGGCTTGTGAACGCTGCCGCCGGCATGCGGCACCAGCTTCACGTTTGCCTTGCCGGCCGCGGCTCGCTCCACTTCACGAACCATTTGGCCGAGATTCAGCTCGGGAACGACCAGCGCTTTGACCTTCTTCGCGATGGCTGCGATCTGTTTTTCGGGGAACGGCCACGCGGTGATGAGCCGGAACTTGCCGACTTTCACCCCCTTCTGGCGCGCCATGTCGATGGCGCGCTGCGCCACGCGCGAGGTGATTCCGTAGGAGACGACCACGACGTCGGCGCCCTCGATCTGATCTTCTTCGTAGAGGATGATCTTGTCGGCGTTCTTGGTGATCTTGTCGAGCAGCCGCTTCACCAGCTTGTCCTGTACGACCGGCCGCATGTCGGGATAGCCGCGCTCGTCGTGAGTCAGGCCGGTGACGTGCACGTTGTAGCCCTCGCCGACGCGCGGCATGTCAGGCACAAGATCGGCATCGGGCTCGTAGGCAAGAAACTCTTCCGGGGGGAGCTTGGTGTAGCGGCGCGGTTCGATTTCAATCTGCTCCGCGGGAGGGATGACGACTTTTTCCGTCATATGGCCAACAACTTCGTCCAGCATGACGAAGACCGGGCAGCGATACTTCTCGGCCATATTGAAGGCGGTGATGGTAAGGTCGAAGCACTCTTGTGGCGAGTTGGGGCAAAGAGCGATGACGGCGTAATCGCCGTGCGAGCCCCAGCGCACCTGCATCATGTCGGCCTGTGCAGGGAGCGTCGGCAAGCCGGTGGAGGGCCCGCCGCGTTGCACGTCGATGAAGACGCAGGGCGTCTCGGTCATGGCGGCGTAGCCGATGTGTTCCATCATCAGCGAAAATCCTGGCCCCGAGGTGACCGTAAAGGCCTTGGCTCCGCCCCACACCGCACCCTGCAGGGTGATCGAGGCTGCCAGCTCATCTTCCATCTGAATGAAGACGCCGCCGACGGTGGGCACGCGCTGCGCAAAGCGCTCGACGACTTCGGTCGAGGGAGTAATGGGATAGCCGGACGAGAAGCGCGCGCCGGCGGCAAGTGCGCCTTCACAACAGGCGTGATCGCCGTCCAGGAAGTGCGAGCCGGTCAAAACACCAGCAGCATCAGCGTGCATCTTGTTCCTCCTTCTCTGCTCCAGCGACCGCAAAACCGGCGCTCGCCGGGGGCCCCGGTTGAGCGCTTTGCTTGGGCTCGGGCTTGCTGGGCGCCTTCTTGGCTTCCGTCTCCGGCGCCTTGAAGCCGAAGATGGCGAAGTCGGGGCAGTACATGCCGCACAAGTCGCAGCCACTGCACTTCTCCGGATGAACCATGTAGGGCGTGTGATATCCCTTGGCGTTGAAGGCCGACGAGAGCGCCAGTACGTGGGTGGGACAAAACTCCACGCAGAAACCGCAGGCTTTACATCGCTCGACCACGATTTGCACTGAACCTTTGGCCATTGCTGCCCTTTCTGTTGCGGGACCTTGGAAGGACTTGGTTATACCGAACGCTTCGCCATCCCACCTTGCACTCCGTCGCATTGCACTGGAGGCCCGCTACCTGGAATTCCGTTACGGTTTGGAGGCTCACCCCGTACCGAACGATAGTTCGATTTTTGACCAGCGACGGCCCAAGGTGAAGTGATGGCGGTCACATGGTGATGTGAGAAGTGAACTGGCTGTGAGCTGCCCCAAATACAAGCAATGTGGGCGTCGGCGGCACACAAGCCGGATTCAGCCGCGGTTTCGGCGCACCGTCCAATACCGATTCCGCGAGGATGGTATTGCTTCAACCTCGAAGCTGCGGTAGTTTCATCATGCACTCAAATCTTAGGCGGTCCTGGAGCGGTGTCTTATGAAGAGGCACGTACTGGCGGCTGGTGTCTGGTGGCTTTTGTTTGTCCCGATGGTGTTGGCGCAGACAACCCATATCAATTTCGACAAGAGCGCGAATTTTGCCGGCTATCACACCTATATGTGGGAGAAAAGCCCAAATCCCGCGCAAGGTGAATGGAACCAGCGCATCATCGACGACATCGATAAGCAACTCGAAGCCAAAGGGCTGACGAAGGTCGACTCGAATCCCGACCTGTGGGTGGTCTACAGCAACAGCATTCGCGAGGAAAAAGACGTGGTGGGCGTAGGCTACGGAATTGGACCAACCTGGGGATGGGACAACGGAGTCGGTCCGGTTGCCCACAACACCTACATCAACAAGGTGGGAACGCTGGTGGTGGAACTGGCCGACACCAAGACCAAGCAGCTGCTGTGGCGCGGCTCGGTGAGCGATACCATTTCCGACAAGACCAACAAGAACATCGGTACACTCGATAAGGCGGTGGCGAAGTTGTTCAAAAATTATCCGCCGAAAGAAAAGAAGTAGCCTGGAGAAAGCACCCAGCTCTCGAATGGCGCGCGACCTAGGGCACCGGCGGTGTTAATCTAACGGTTCATGCTTCGACGGCCTTGTCTCTTGGTTTTGCTCCTCTGCGCCGGCGCGGTTTCGGCGATGGCGACCTCCATCTCGGCGCCGGCAGATTCTTACCAGGTGGTTCACACCTATCCGCACGATCCCGGCGCGTTCACCCAGGGATTAGTCTACGTCGATGGGCACTTGTATGAGAGCACCGGGCTGAACGGCCGGTCGTCGATCCGCATGGTGGATCTGTACACCGGAAAGGTACTGCAGAAATTCGACCTTCCCGCCAATTACTTTGGCGAAGGGCTGACCGACTGGGGCAGCACGCTGATTCAGCTTACGTGGAAGGCGCACAAGGGGTTTGTCTACGATCGCTTCACTTTCGCGCTGCTGCGGACGTTTTCTTACCAAGGCGAAGGCTGGGGGCTGACCCACGATGACAAGCAGCTGATCATGAGCGATGGCAGCTCGTATCTGCGCTTTCTCGATCCCAAGACCTTTCGCGAGGTGCGACGCCTTCGCGTAACTGACGACGCGGGACACGCGGTCGAGAACCTGAACGAACTGGAATGGGTTCGCGGCGAGATCTACGCCAACGTGTGGCAGAGCGACACGATTGTCCGCATCTCGCCACGCACCGGCAAGGTGCTGGGAAAGATCGATCTGGGCGGAATCATCGACAAGCGCGAACTTGGCAACCCGGATGCCGTGTTGAACGGCATCGCCTACGATGCGGCGGGCAATCGCCTGTTCGTCACCGGAAAGCTGTGGCCAAAGCTGTTTGAAATTCGCGTGCAGACGCATCACGGATCGTGAGAAGTGATTCCTCTCTCCGGTCTCGAAAAGCGCCAGACCCTTCGACAAGCTCTGGACAGGCTATGAGCACCGCCTGTTGGAGATTCGCTACAACTCATCCTCAATCGCAACTGAGGGGGCGCCGTTGTGTGGCAGTAAACGGATGAGACGTGTGAAAGGAAAATGGGCAACCAATCAATTTTGGCTACGGCTCTAAACGGTTATGGACGCCCACGAACTTCATTCCACACCTCATCCGCTTCAGGACAGTGATTTATCCGTGCCCGAGCAACGTATCCGGGAACGTGCTTATGAGATTTATCAGCAGCGTGGAGCCAGGGACGGTCACGCTGAAGGGGATTGGCTGACGGCCGAGGCCGAGCTGAAGGAATTCAAGAAGAAGGCGGCGCACGCGGCGCGGGTGGCCGAATCGCTCACCACCTAATCAACTTGACCTCGAAAACCGCCAGACCTGGAGCCTCTGGCACCCGGTGAACCTGAACCGGTCCCTAGTCGAGCTTTTCCGGCTCGAGGGCGATGTGGGTTTCGCCGGCGGCTTTCTTCTCCCAGTATTTGCGGACCCAGGCTTCCCAGCTCTTGCCGGCGGCGGTGTCGCGGCCGGTGAAGGCGAGGGCGGCGATGTCGGAATAGGGGATGGAAATTTTCTGTGCAGAATTTTGCGGAATGAGGCGGACGACGGAATCGGCGAGCGTGGGGCCGCTGCGGCGATCGAAGATGTAGCCTTCGACGCGCGAGCCGTCCTTGCGCGTGATGGTGACGTCGCCGCGAAAGTCAAAGGCTTTCTCCAGCGCATCGCGGAGTTCGGCTTCGGTGACCAGATCAGGGACCCAGCCTTCGATGGCCTCGCGCCGGCGGCCGTCGACAACTTCCAGATGATCGGCGGTGAGATTGCGTTGTGGTTCGCTCATATCAGCAATTAGCAATTAGCAATTAGCAATTAGCTTGTAGCCGAGCTTCGAGATTTGCTGGCCGGCGACTGCATGACTAGTGTACGACAACCTGCAGTATTCCACATTGGGATTCGGACTGTTTCGAACCGGCTTGGGATATTGCTCTCCCTTTATCACTGCTTGCCGCGCCGCGATCGCAATGAAATGGCTGTGAGAGGAAGCTCATGGCCTTGGAACGTCGATCGACCTTCGCGTTGCTGTTGTGTGCGACTCTGGCGGTTACAGGTGTGGCAGGATGTGGCGGCCATTCCACTCCCGATCCGCCAGCCCCGAAACCTGCTCCGCTCAGCGCGAGCAATCTCAACCTGATCTTTGTGGTGAGCGAGGACCTGGCCTTCAATGGGCACGGCGACATCAATCCCAAGACGGCGAACCTGACAAGCCGGGGATTGCAGCGCTCGCTGCGCATGGCCACGTTTGTGAAGCAAAGCGTGCTGGGCGGAAACAATGTTGACGCGATTTATGCTCTGATACCGACGACGCATCCGCAGACCAAGAATAAGTACCCTGACATGGTT
>Ga0335074_10007954_pt1 | contig 14721 bp, 17 predicted proteins | sample Lox_Sample_23_FD_206715 | JGI IMG/M metagenome (GOLD analysis project Ga0335074, IMG submission 206715) | Soil microbial communities from Loxahatchee National Wildlife Refuge, Florida, United States - Lox_Sample_2.3 | ecosystem: Environmental > Terrestrial > Soil > Wetlands | place: USA...
GGGATCACCGACGCCATGGTGGGCCGGGCGCCGCAAGCAGCCGCGACACTCAATGCGTTCCTGGCATTCGCCGGCGATTGCGTTCTGGTCGCGCACAACGCGCCATTCGATATCGGCTTCCTCACGGCCGCCTGCGCAGCCGCAGGGATCGCCTGGCCGCGGGCGGCCGTGCTGGACACCGCCGTCCTCGCAAGACTCCTGCTGAGCGAGGACGACGTGCCTGACTGCCGGCTCGGCACGCTGGCAGAGCACTTCGGCGCCAAGACCGCGCCGTGCCATCGCGCGCTGCCGGACGCCAAGGCGACGGCCGACGTGCTAGCAGGGCTCCTCAATCTTGCCGCCGGCCTGCGGCCTCCAGCCAAGCCCCGCCTGGTCAAAGTCGCGAGCTGAGCCCTTGGCCCGCCGCACCCCGGCGTACGCTACTGCCGCGGCCGGGGCGCGGGATCCCGCCAGGTCAGGAGGAAGCTGTGGTCACCGCAATAGTTCTCATCAAGGCCGACGTGGCCGGCATCCCCGAGACGGCCGAGGCCATCGCGCAGATCCCGGCCGTTACCGAGGTGTACTCAGTGACCGGCGAGTTCGACCTTGTCGCCATCGTCAGGGTTCGCGCCCACGAGGAACTCGGCGACGTCATTCCCGGCACCTTGAACAAGGTCACGGGCGTAACGCACACCGAGACTCACATCGCGTTCCGGACGTACTCCCGGCACGACCTCGAGGCTGCCTTCGCCCTCGGCTACAGCGAGTCCTGAGGGCGGTTACTCCGAAGCTAGCCGCTTGCTGGCGCTAACCCAGCGGTCCAGCAATTCGGCCGCCGCGCCGGAGTCGACCGCGGCCGTTGCCCTGGCGTAGCCGTCGGCCAGGGCCGGCCGGAGGCCGTCCGGGCCGGCCACTCCCGCCTCGGCGGCCAGCGCCGCGCCGGCGTTCAGCAGGGCCGTCTCCCGGACCGCGCCCGGGCTTCCGGACAGGAACGACCGCACGACGCCAGCGTTGTGGGCCGGGTCGCCGCCCAGCAGGTCGGCAGGCGTCGACCGGGGAATGCCGAGATCGGCCGGATCGAAGGACGTCTGGCTCACTGTGCCGTCGTGGACGATCCAGACTGTGGACGGCGCGGTCGTGGTGAGCTCGTCGAGTCCGTCCTCACCGTGGAACACCAGCGCCGTGCAGCCGCGGGACGCCAGCACCCCGGCCAGGATCGGGCCCGTCCGCGGATCGGCCACGCCGAGGGCCTGAGCAGCGGGCCGAGCCGGGTTGGCAACCGGTCCCAGTATGTTGAAGACCGTCGGCACGCCAAGCTCGCGCCGCGGGACGATCACGTGCCTGAGCGCCGGGTGGTACAGCGGCGCGAACAGGAACCCGGCGCCGATCTCAGCCACCAGCTGTTCCGTGGCCGGTGCCGGAAGGTCGATGACCACCCCGAGCGCTTCCAGCACGTCGGCGGTCCCGCTGGCTGATGATGCCGCCCGGTTGCCGTGCTTGACCATCCGGGCCCCCGCGGCCGCGGCGGCGATCGTGCCCATCGTGGAGATGTTCACCGTCCGGGCACCGTCCCCCCCGGTCCCGACCAGGTCGACGGTCCGGCCGGGAATGGAGATGGGCGCGGCATGGTCGAGCATCGACTGGGCCAGGCCAGCCACCTCGCCGGGGGTTTCGCCCTTGATCCGCAGCGCGACGCCAAAACCAGCGATCTGGGCCGGCGTCGCCGCGCCGTCCATGATCTCGTTCATGGCCCAGGCCGTCTCGTCAGCCGTCAGGTGCTCGCCTCTGATCAGCGCGCCAATCATGGCTGGCCAGGTTGTACGCGAATCCATTACGGCCACCTCGCTCTGGTCTGGCTGGCGGGCTGTTCTGGCTGACGGCACGGCGCGAGACGGGACGGCCCGTTTCCATTGTGCTGCAGCAAGCCGGGCTAGTGGGACGGTTGCCGACGGGCTGGCTAGGCCTGAACGACCTCGCTGCCAGCGGCACGCTGGCGCATCAAGGCGGCCAGTTCCCTGGCCAGGTCAACCGGGTCGATCGGATGACTGACCACGGCGTCAGCCCGCGACCAGGTGGCGAGCCAGCCATCGTCGGGCCGGCCGATGATCAGCAGCACCGGCGGGCAGTTGAAGATCTCATCCTTGGCCTGGCGGCAGATTCCCATCCCGCCGGCCGGCTGGGCCTCGCCATCCAAGATCATGACATCGACGCCGCCGGCGTCGAGCAGGCGGAACAGCATCGGCTCGGTGGCCACGTCGATGACCTCGGCCTCCGGCACGTCGGGGGCCGGGCGGCGGCCGATGGCAAGCCGCACCCGGCCTCGGGTATCGGCATCATGGCTATATACGACAACCTTCATGACACAGGATGCTACCGACCTGGGGGGTCGGGCTACGCACGCCTACGCGGTGTCGTAATAATGGCCCCGTGGTCTCAGCATCTACTCAGGTTGCCCCGCGCGGGGTCACCTCGCGCCCCAACCTCGTCAGCGTGGGCACGATCATCTGGCTGTCTTCTGAGCTGATGTTCTTCGCGGCCCTGTTCGCGATGTACTACACGATCCGCTCGGTTGACAAGGGCCTGGGCAAGCCATGGCCGCAGGCGCACCTGGACCTGCGGCTAGCCACGATCAACACGATCGTGCTGCTGCTGTCCAGCGTCACCTGCCAGATGGGCGTGTTCGCCGTTGAGCGGCACCAGATCAGGCGCAGCCGCAGCATCTGGAACGTGGCGAACTGGGGCCTGCGCGAGTGGTACGTACTGACCTTCTTCATGGGCCTGTACTTCGACCTCGGCCAGGGCTGGGAGTGGCTGTCCCTCATCCATGACCAGCACGTCACCGTCTCATCCAGCAATTACGGATCTGTGTTCTACCTCACCGAGGGATTCCACGGACTGCATGTCGCGGGCGGCCTGGTGGCGTTCCTGTTCCTGCTCGGCAGAACGTACGCGGCCAAGAAGTTCACTCTCGAGCAGCAGACCAGCGCGATCGTCGTGTCCTATTACTGGCACTTTGTCGACGTAGTCTGGATCGGCCTGTTCACCACCATCTACCTGATCCACTGAGCCGGAACTGGGGTTTAGCTGTGAGCTGGATCACCGCGAGGCGCCGGCACCCGGTCGCGGGATATCTTGTCGTCGCCTTCGTACTCGTCTTGATCGGCACCGCCTACGCCGTTATCACCAGCGGTTCTGCCACCGCGTCATCGCCGGCGGCCGCTAACTCGGCGCAGATCGCCGAGGGGCGCAACCTGTTCGTCGAGGACTGCGCGACCTGCCATGGCCTATACGCCGAGGGAGTTGCCAATCAGGCCCCCAGCCTCATCGGCGTCGGTGCCGCGGCGGTCGACTTCCAGGTCAGCACGGGCCGCATGCCGGCCGCCGAGCTCGGCGCCGAGAACGAGCGGAAGCCTCCGCATCTCAACCCGACTCAGACCAGGGCCGTCGCGGCCTATATCCAGTCGCTCGGCGGCGGCCCGGAGATACCGTCGGCGGCCCAGGTGAGCACCGCCGGGGCCAACGTCGGACTCGGGCAGCAGCTGTTCGTCGCCAACTGCGCTGCCTGCCACAATTTCGTCGGTGCCGGAGGCGCGCTGACGGATGGCAAGTTCGCCCCGTCCCTGGTCCCGTCGACGCCAACCCAGATTTACGAGGCAATGCTGACGGGCCCCGAGGCGATGCCGGCATTCAACGACCTCACCATTACCCCGCAGGAGAAGCGCGACATCATCGCCTACGTCACGCAGGTCCGAGCTGAACCCAACCCCGGCGGTTTCAGCCTGGGCCGGATCGGACCGGTGACAGAAGGCCTGGTGGCGTTCCTCGGCCTGCTCTTCTTTATGGTGCTGGCGGCACTCTGGATCACTGCGAAGCACGGGAAGGCTCATGAGTGACACCAACTCCCCAGGTCAGCCGGGCACCGGAGGCCCGGGCGACTCCTCCTGGCCCGAGTACCTGACTGGCGCTGAACGCCACGGGGCTAGCTCGTCAGGGCCGTCCGGCGCCAGTGCTGCTGAACCGGAGGGCCGTGGCGGCCCGCGCCGGGTTATCGGCACTCCGCCGCCAGCGGCGGCGAGGACCATGCTGCCTCCCGATGGCGGCGCGGCGGGGCGCGAAGCGGTCAGGGAGCTACCGGCAGGGCCGGAAGACCCCGCCAGGGCGAAACGAGTCGAGAAGCTCGTCGCGGCCTGCTTCATCATCGCCGGGCTTGCCGGACTGGCCTTCCTGGTGTTTTACAGCACCATCGGCGTGGGATCGCTCACCCGGGTGCTGCATTCGAACCTGGCACTCGGCGGTTCGATGGCGCTGATGTTCCTGCTGCTGGGCATCGGCGCCACGCTCTGGGTGCGGCATCTCATGCCCGCGGTGGAGCTCACCGAGCAGCGGCACCCGATGGCTTCGACGCAGCAGGAGCGCGCTGCGTTCAAGGAGACGTTCAACGAGGGCGCGGAGACGAGCCAGTTCGTCAAGCGGCCCCTCATCCGCCGGTCGCTGATAGCAGCGACAGTGCCGCTCGCGGTAGCGCCGATCTTCCTGCTCCGGGACCTCGGACCGCTGCCCGGCACCAGCCTGGATTACACGGTCTGGCGCAAGGGGCTGCGGCTGCTGGTGTACGGCACAAACCGGCCCGTCACTGCGGCAGAGTTCAGCACCCCCGGATCCATCATCAGCGTCGGACCCGAGGGGTACCTCGATGACGACGACGCCATGGCGAAGGCCGCGGTCACCCTCATCAAGTTCCGGCCCGGTGAGATTGTTTACGGCCCGCCCGCGAAGCCAGGCGGGGCAACGGTGCGCAACACCGTGGTACCGAACTGGACTGTGGACAACATCGTGGCCTACTCCAAGATCTGCACGCACCTGGGCTGCCCGGCAGCACTGTACGAGCAGACCACGCACCGCATCCTGTGCCCGTGCCACCAGTCAACTTTCCTCGCCACCGAAGGCGCCAGGGTGATCTTCGGGCCGGCCACGCGGCCGCTCCCGCAGTTGCCGATCGGCGTCGACGCTCAGGGCTACCTCATCGCCCTGAGTGACTTTAACCAGCCGGTTGGCCCGAGCTTCTGGGAGCGGTCATGAGCGTAGAACGGGCGCTCGAGGGCACTGGCGCGTGGCTCGACGACAGGCTGCATGGTGCCCGCGGCGTGCGGGTACTGCTGCGGAAGATCTTCCCCGACCACTGGTCGTTCCTGCTCGGCGAGATCATCCTGTACTCGTTCATCATCCTGCTGCTGACCGGAACGTTCCTGACGCTCTGGTTCCAGCCGAGCATGAGCGATGTCATCTACCACGGCTCGTATGTCCCGCTACGCGGCGTGAGGATGAGCGAGGCCTACGCGTCGACTCTGCACATCAGTTTCGACGTGCGCGGCGGGCTGCTCATCAGGCAGATCCATCACTGGGCTGCCGACCTGTTCATGGCCGCGATCATGGCGCACATGATCCGGATCTTCTTCACCGGCGCCTACCGCAAGCCGCGTGAGATCAACTGGCTGATCGGCATCGTGCTGTTCACGCTGGGCATGTTCGAGGGGCTGTTCGGGTACTCATTGCCTGACGACCTGCTGTCCGGCGCGGGCCTGCGGATCACCGAAGGCATCCTGCAGTCCTTCCCCATCGTGGGCACCTATCTGGCATTCTTCCTGTTCGGCGGCCCGTTCCCCGGCCACGACATCATCCCGCGGATGTACATCCTGCATGTGCTGGTGATACCGGGCGTGATCCTGGCGCTGGTGACCGTGCACTTGTTCCTGATGTTCCATCAGAAGCACACGCAGATGCCGGGCAAGGGCAGGACGAACGAGAACGTCGTCGGTGCTCCGATGTACCCGTACTTCATGGCGAAGACGGGCGCATTCTTCTTCTTCACATTTGCCGCGCTGGCGCTGGCCGCTACGTTCACGCAGATCAACCCGATCTGGCTGTACGGGCCGTATAACCCGGTCGCGATGTCGGCAGGCTCGCAGCCAGACTTCTACATGGGCGCGCTCGAGGGCTCGCTGCGCATGTTCCCGCCGTGGCAATGGGTCTTCTTTGGCCATACGTTCGCCTTCAACGTGTTCGTGCCTGCGCTACTGCCACTGGGAATCGTGTTCGGCGGAGCCGCCGCCTGGCCGTTCCTTGAGCAGTGGATCACCGGCGACCGGCGTGAGCACCACCTGAACGACCGGCCACGGAACGCGCCGACCAGGACCGCACTGGGCATCGCGATGATCACGTTCTACGGCGTGCTGTGGGCCGAAGGCGCGAACGACATCATCGCTGACCACCTCGACATCTCGCTCTACCTGACGACCTGGATAGCCAGGATCGCGTGGCTCGTCGCGCCGATTCTCGCGTACATCATCACTAAACGGATCTGCCTCGGGCTGCAGCGCAAGGATGCGCACCTGCTCGAGCACGGCGTCGAGACCGGCATCATCAGGCAGCTGCCCGGTGGCGAGTTCATCGAGGAGACCAGACCGGTCGACGAAGAGGCCCTGGCTGTGCTCACCTCCCGGAACGTGCCGCCGCCGCTGCCGGCACTGGTGGCAGCCGAGACCGAGGTTCCGCCGCCCGGGATGCGCGGCAGGCTCGGCAAGGTACGCGAGCGCCTGTACAACGTCGTCACCGAGAGCGTGCCGCTGCCCGAACCGCACGGCAACGGACACGGGAACGGCCACGCGGTTGAGGGCAACGGGCACGGCCAGGAGTCCCTCCCGGCGGGCAGCAGCACCGAACCGGGTGGCGGCGAGGATCAGCACTAGCCGTCCCCCGCGTAGCTCATCAGATCAGGCCCGGCGCCGAAAGACGCCGGGCCTGATCTGTTTCGCGGGCCGCGACGGATACGACACGGCCGTAGCGGGCTGTGCAAAGCTGAGCCAGTGGCGACGTTTGATGAACTTGTCAGCGAGGCTCAGAGCGCTCCTTTTTCGGGCTGGGACTTCTCATGGCTGGCAGCGCGGTCGACGCCAGGAAGCCTGCCGTGGAGCTACCAGCAGGAACTCAGCCGCCGTGCCGCGACCGTAAGCACCATGCTTGACATGGGCACGGGCGGCGGGGAGTTCCTGTCGCAGCTTTCCCCGCGGCCGCCGATGACGGTTGCCTGCGAAGCATGGCCGCCGAACGTCCCCGTCGCCGCCGCCCGACTGCGCTCGCTCGGCATACCGGTCGTCCAGGACGAAGGCGCGCCGGACAACACTGACCAGGACAGTACGGAGCGCGGGCGGCTGCCATTCCGCGATGGCGCGTTCGCGCTGATCGCCAACAGGCACGAGGCATTCCTTGCTGACGAGGTCAGCCGGGTACTCTCACCCGGCGGCTTGTTCATCACTCAGCAGGTCGACTTCCACAGCTACGACGACCTGTACCGCTTGCTCGGGCTCCGCGTTCCTGAGCAAGCAGACAGCTGGCTTCCGCTCGCCCGGCAGCAGGTTCACGACGCCGGCTTGACCGTGGAAACCGCACTCTCCGGCGAGGAGCGTCATGAGTTCCGGGATGTCTCCGCGGTCGTGTACTACCTGCGCTCGGTGAGCTGGGCCATCCCCCAGTTCAGCATGGACGCGTGCGCGCCGCAGTTGCGTGCCGCGCACGAAGCGCCTGACAACTGGCCGCTGCCGGTGCGCCTGCGGCGGTTCCTGCTGATCGCCGCCAAGCCGGGCGACCAGCCTCGCTAGCAGCCGCGACGAGCTTGACATACTGACCACTGTGCAGCGATTGCGGGTTTTGCTATTCGACGTCTTCGGAACGCTGGTGGACTGGCGCGGCAGCCTGATCGAGGTGGCAGAGGCAGCCGGGGCACGGGACGGCGCGCAGGCCGACTGGGCGGGCATAGTCGACGACTGGCGCCGCGCCTACCAGCCTGCGCTGGACCGGGTGCGGCAGGGCGAGCCCTGGCGTGACCTGGATTCGCTGCAGCGCCAGACGCTGGACGGCGTGGTTGCGCAGCGGGGCATTTCGTTGTCAGCCGCCATGCGGGAATCGCTCGTCTTGGGCTGGCGCCAGTTGCAGCCCTGGCCGGACGCCCAGGCCGGGCTTGACCGCCTGCGCCGCGGCCACATCACCGCCACGCTGTCCAACGGTCACCTCGCACTGCTTGCCGACCTGCTCAAGTTCGCCGACCTGCGGGTGGACGCCGTGCTGTCTGCCCAGTTCGCGGGCAGCTACAAACCCGACGCCAGGGTTTACCTGACCGCGCTTGACCTGCTCGAGTGCCGACCAGAGGAGGCCGGAATGGTCGCCGCGCACCCGGCGGACCTGGAAGCCGCCGCCGCGCTGGGCCTTCGGCCCATCTTCGTGCGGCGCCCACTCGAGTGGGGACCCGGCGCGCCCGTAGCCGACCCTCCCGCGCTTGATGGCCTGCTTGAGTGTGACGGGCTCGGGCACCTCGCTACAGCTCTGGAGTGCTGACACTATCGTGCGATTTCTCTAGCTCAGCGGGCCCGTCGCAGTGCTTTGCAGTGCCGACGGCTCGGCCCGCGCCGTAACGCGCTGCCCCGGGCATCGTCATCTCATTCGGCGATCGTGGCCTGCCGCTTGTCGAAGGCGACGTAGCCGCTGTAGTCCTTGCCGACACGGTCGAACGACGCCGGGTACGGCTCTGGGTAGCTCCACGCCGCGTCATGATAGGTAGAACCATGCACTGAGAGGTCGTGGTACTGGCAGACGCCCTTCCACGGGCAGATATATGGCGTCGGGCTGTCCTTGAGCACACCGGCGCTGATCGAGGAGGGCGGGAAATAGTAGTTGCCCTCGATCGAGATCAGATCCGGCTCAGGAGCGTCCGCCACGACCGCACCATCGATGATGGCCTTCACTGCGCATCCCCTTCCGAATTACCAGCTTTCCTTGCCTCAACTCCGCGCCGGCTGTCAGACTTCCCGGCAGAATGCGCTGGCAAGGGCCAGCCGGTGGGCTGGCCCTCCCTGGCTAGTCATGATCCGGACTGACGCTCCGTCGGTAGTCTGCTTCGCGTAGGGCCGCGTCTGCATGCTGGTCCTGCCTGGTTCGCGGAGATGGGATGCGCGATGAAGGCGATCAGGTTCGACCGATATGGCTCTCCTGACGTGCTGGAGATCGGCGACGTCGAGATGCCCGCGGTCGGCGACAACGAACTGTTAGTGCGCGTGCGCGCGGCATCAGTCAATCCGCTGGACTGGCACTTCATGCGGGGCCTGCCGTACGTCGTCCGCCTGATGGCAGGGCTGTCGCGACCTAAGGCCAGCTCCCGGAAGCTCGGCGCCGACAAGGCCGGGTCGGTCGAGGCGGTGGGCACGCGCGTTACCGGCTTCAGCCCGGGCGATGAGGTGTTGGGCGGTCTGGAGGAGCGCGGCACTCTTGCCGAGTACATCACCATCCGCGCTGACGGGGCAGTGCTCGCTAGGCCCGCCAGCCTGACGTTCGAGCAGGCGGCAGCGGTGCCAGTGGCTGGCGTCACCGCCCTGCAGGCGCTGCGCGACAAGGGGCGCATCCAGGCCAAGCAGAAGGTGCTTGTTAACGGCGCGTCCGGCGGAGTGGCCACATTTGCGGTCCAGATTGCCAAGGCGCTGGGCGGCGAGGTCACCGCGGTGTGCAGCAGCCCGAACGTAGAAACGGCCGCAGCAATTGGCGCAGACCGGGTCATCGACTACTCGCGGGAAGACTTCACGAAGGGCGGACGGCAATACGACTTGCTGCTGCTTGATACCGCCGGAAGCCGGAGCCTGCCCGAAACGCGACAAGGCCTCCTCCCGGCCGGCGTGCTGGTTGGCGTCGGAGGCCCGAACAAGGGCAACTGGCTCGGGCCGTTAAGCCGCGCCGCCCGGATGGCGATGCTGTCGCAGCAGAACAAGGCGGACCTGACCGTCCTGGCCGAGCTCATCGACGCCGCGAAGATCGCCCCTGTCATCGACACGACCTACCCGTTCGCCCAGACTGCCGACGCAATGCGCTATCTCGAAGAAGGCCACGCGCGAGGAAAGGTCGTCGGCACCATGTGAACCTGGCGTGGCAGAACTGCTGACTAGCGACGGAAATTGCCGACTACCCGTTTTACCGGCTTGGGCGTGCAGAAGGGATTGTGACTGGCGATGGGTATGCAGATCTCCCTCATGCTCGCAGTGCCGTCTGCAGAGGCCGCTGCCGACTGGTACAAACACGCACTGGGCGCGGCCGAGCTGTGGAGCCTTGGCAGCGTCGTCGGCCTGGAGATCGAGGGCGCGCCGTTCTTCCTGCATGAGCCGGCCGGAGCCGGGTTTGACAGCCCTGCTGCGCTCGGCGCTACGACGGTGCGGGTCGAGGTCTTCTGTGCGGACCCGGACGCGTTCATAGCGCGCGCTGTGGCAGCAGGCGCCGACGGATCGGCGGACGCGATAACCGATCACCAGACTCCATGGGGCGTGCACCGCCAGGGCGGCTTCACGGACCCCTTCGGCCACGTCTGGCTGGTCGGCGACAGGACTCCGCTCAGCCGGCAGCCGGCCTAGCACTGCGCTGCTCAGCGGTCCCTACGGCCTCCAGAGCGTCGAGGTCTCGCTCGGCATAAAGGCGGTGCTCCCACTCTTCGTTGAGAACGATCAGGAGACACTCGCGCACCGGATAGCTGCGGGACGGCGGCCAGCCGGGTGCCTCTACCGGCCGGGTATCGCCCACCAGCGCCTCTGCGGTGAGGCCGTCGATCACCTCGCGCACCGTGGCCATCCGGTCGCGTCGCAGCGCGAGGACTGCGTCGAGCGACGGACGCGCGTCCCGGTCACGGGGCATGCCCGGCGTGTCAGGCATCTCGTCCCACGGCAAGCCCAGCGGATCCCATGGCGATGGATCGCCGAGGATGGCCCTCCGCACCCAGGCGTCGGTGGCGAGCACCAGGTGGCGCAGCGTCTCGATGAACGACCATTCGCCGTCGACGGACTCGTGCAGCAGCTCCGGCGGCAAGCGGCGGGCCCGGCCGACCGTCCCGGCCCACAGCCGCTCCAGGATGTCCCACGCCTCGTCGAACCCGGCCACATCGGCCGGGCGCATCTTGGCCCGGTCGGGATACCGCCGGTCGAGCTCGGCGCTAATCAGCGGCGCCACGTCGACACCGTTGATCGTCAGGTTCTGGATCTCACCGTTGATGGCGACGTCCACAAGCTCGACACCACGCATCGTCACCCCGGTCAGGTCCACGCCACGCAATCGGGCGCCGCTCAGGTCGACGGCCCGGAATTGCGCGCCGGCAAGACCGGCTCGCTCAAACCGCGAACCACGCAGATCAGCACCAATGAAATCAGTCACGCGGCAACGTTAGCCACTACTGCCGACAGTCCGGCGGTTAGTCGCTTACGGAGGGTGCGCGTCAGATTGTTGGGTAACCAAGATCATCTTCGAGATCAGCCAGCTCATATGACGCTTGTCTGGTTGTGGCGCTGCAACTCACACGCGCACTTCATGACAGATACACGGCCAACACTGCGGACGATCGACAGGATCCGCCCTGTGACGGTCACGAGCCCGCCGTCATGACCATCACAGAGAGTGATCGGACTTGCTGGTCGCGTGCCGCGAGATCTGCTCCGAACGCCGACTCGGCGTGGATGGTTATCGGGATTGTTCCGTTGCGCGTTGGCTACATAATGTCCGGTTCTGGCTCACGCGTCCTAGGCCACGCCTTGACCTTCCCGAAAATGGCTAAGCCGCCCAGGGATTGCGTGCGCTTGACCGCGTAGGCGATCGCGTCGGCCGACTTGCCGAGCGACGTGACGGCTACGCCGATGCCCAGCAAGATGATTATCGTCCCGGCCACAACGAGTCCGAGCGCCACGCGTCCGGCGACCTCATCGTGCTGGCCCACGGCTATGGCGATGACCACGGTGCTCAACCCGAGCACGGCTATTGCTGCGTAGATGGTGAGCACGGACCGGCGCATCAGGTTATGACGGCGCAACATCAGCGGGAGTTGAGCGCTGATCTGCTCCAGACGCTCCCGGTCCATCTCGGGCACGCTGGCCGCGTCGCGGATCTGGCGCGCTGGCCCGGTCAGGATCTCGATGCGCTCACGGGTCATCTCGCGCATGCGGTCATTGATTGCGCTATACACCGTAAGCAGCCCGTTGGTCAGGAGCCCGCCTAGTGACAGCAGCACGACCGGGGCCACCATCGCGGAGATGGCGTTCACCGCAGTCAAGGCCATGGGGCTTATCTCACCTTCCACTCTTACCTTCCGCCGCGCCGGATTCGGATTGTCCTGACGGCCGATGTCTCACGTCTCCGACTGTCCTGGTGCGGTATTCCGGCGCTGCGCTGAGCGCGCGTTGCAGGCCGGGCAGTCTGTGTGGCGTTCGCGCGGCGCTGCGTGAATCTGCCTCCAGAAGGCTCGGTGGGGGCCTGCCCAATGCAAGGAGGCGGCTCTGCCAGCGCAGCGGCTGCCAGCGCAGCGGCCTAACCGGCCACCGCAGCCCGGCGCGCGTGGCGGTCGAGCTCATGGTTGAGGGTGATGGCTGAGTTGATCAGGGACAGCTGGGTGAAGGCCTGCGGGAAGTTGCCGAGTTGCTCGCCGGTGGAGCCGATCTCTTCGGAGTACAGGCCTAGGTGGTTTGCGTAGGTGAACATCTTCTCGAGAGTGAGCATGGCGTTGTCGATGCGTCCTGCTCTTGCGAGGGCATCGACGTACAGGAACGTGCAGAGCGAGAACGTGCCCTCGCCGCCGTGCAGGCCGTCGGGCGAAGCAGCCGGGTTGTAGCGGTAGACGAGGCTGTCGGAGACCAGTTCGCGCTTGATGGCGTCCAGGGTCGACAGCCACAGCGGGTCGGTTGGCGAGAGGAAGTCCGCCAGCGGCATCAGCAGTAGCGAGGAGTCCAGCACGTCGGTGCCGTAGTGCTGGGTGAACGCCTTGACGTTGTCGTTCCAGCCGCGGCTCATCACTTGGTTGTATAGCCGGTCGCGCTCGGCCGCCCATCTGGCCGTGTTGGCTGGCCGGCCGTGCCGTGCGGCCAGCTTGATGGCACGGTCGAGGGCAACCCAGCACTGGAACCGGCCGTAGGTGAAGTCCTTGCGGCCGTTGCGGGTCTCCCAGACGCCCTCCTCGGGCTGGTCCCAGTTACCGGCGACCCAGTCGGCGGTCCTGGCGAACGCGACCCAGCCGTGATGCGCGAAGTGCAGCCCGGCATCATCGCCGGCCAGGAGGGTGTCGGCTGCTTCGCCGTAGATGTCCAGCTGGAGCTGGCCGGCCGCGCCGTTGCCAATCCGGACCGGCCGGGAGCCGCGCCAGCCTTCGAGGTGGTCGAGGACCTCCTCGTGGAGGTCGGACGAGCCGTCGACCCGGTACATGATCTTGAGCGGGCTCGAGCCGCCGGGGGCTGCGCTTTCGGTTACCCGGTCGCGCATCCACGCTCCGAACCTGGCGGCCTCGTCCAGGTAGCCCAGGTTCAACAGGGCATGCATGGCCAGCGACCCGTCCCGGATCCAGGTGAACCGGTAGTCCCAGTTCCGCTCGCCGCCATCCTGCTCGGGCAGCCCGAGGGTAGCCGCGGCGACCGGCGCGCCTGTCGGCTCATAGGTGAGCAGCTTGAGCGTCATCGCCGACCTGCTCACCGTCTCCCGCCACCTGCCGGTGTAGGTGGACTGGCTCAGCCAGTTCTTCCAGTCGGCGGCGGTGTCGTCAGCGAGCCGCTGCAGCTCGGCTGGCTGCAGCACTCTGGGTCGGCCCCCCCATCGACTCCAGCACCACGCCGCGGGCGCTTTCGCCCTCGCGCATCGTAATCGTCGCGCGCAGCCCGTTGCTGGTGCGCTCGATGCTGTCCCAGCTCTCGTCCGCCTCCCGCGCCGTGGTGTGCACCGTCAGCTCCATGCCGCCGGTGCTGCGGAAGACCGCTCCGGCGCCGGTGACCTCGACCGTGTGCCTGGCCCAGCCGTAGTTGAACCTGGGCTCGATCTCGGCAACGAACTGCATCTGGCCGCGCGCCACCCCGCAGATACCGGACCAGCAAGTGCCGGGCGGTCGGCGGGCCCTCAATCACCGGCATGAAGTCCTGCACTTCACCGACACCGTCCGGGGTCATGAACCGGGTGATCAGCATCGCGGTGTTCGGGAAGTACAGCTGCTTCGACACGTACTTGCCGCCGGCAGGCGAGATGCGGCAATAGCCACCCTTATCGGCATCGAGCAGCGAGCAGAACACGGCCGGCGAATCGAACCGCGGACAGCAGAAGAAATCGATCGTGCCGTCCGTGGTCACAAGCGCTGCCGTCTGCAGGTCGCCGATGAGGCCGTGATTACTGATGTCAGGGTAGCGATCCACAATGGCCCCTCAGTTGGTTGATAACACGCGTTCCCGTTCGGCGCACCTGTGACGTGCGCGATGGTCAGCGGGGCTCCGGTTGCACCCGACTGCGCCCTGACGTATCGGCCGCAATTTCGCCGCCGCCGGAGCCCGGGGCCCCGGCCGTTCCCCACGTGCGCGGCCCCGGTAGTGATCACGCTAGGGTCGGCCGCCGCCCGTCGAATCTAGGAAATGCCAAGTCCGCACCCCAGCCGACGCTCGCGGCGCCCCCAGGACCAGGGCCGCCCCCTTCGCTGCAAAGCTGTACTCGCGAGAGCGCAACGCCTATCAGACAAGTCAAGAAATAACGGACGGTACCGCCGCGGCCCTGAGTAACAAGAGGCGCGCAGCCCAGATCAGCCGCTCGACTAACTGCTCGCCAAGACCACCGAGACGGTGCGGGAAGCGGTGCCGTGGAGCCCAGCCCGAGCTTGACCCGTATCTGGTACCGATACGCAGGTGCGTGATCACCCTGTCCGCCATGGCC
>Ga0335074_10007955_pt1 | contig 14721 bp, 12 predicted proteins | sample Lox_Sample_23_FD_206715 | JGI IMG/M metagenome (GOLD analysis project Ga0335074, IMG submission 206715) | Soil microbial communities from Loxahatchee National Wildlife Refuge, Florida, United States - Lox_Sample_2.3 | ecosystem: Environmental > Terrestrial > Soil > Wetlands | place: USA...
CAGTTTCTATTTCATCGAGGTCAATCCCCGGATCCAGGTCGAGCACACCGTCACCGAGTGCGTCACCGGCATCGACCTCGTGAAGGCGCAGATCCGCATCGCCGAGGGCGCACGGCTCGGCACCGCCGAGAGCGGGGTGCCGCTGCAGGAAGAGATCCGTATCGGCGCTCACGCGCTGCAGTGCCGCATCACCACCGAAGATCCGGAAAACAACTTCATTCCGGACTACGGCAAGATCACCGCCTACCGCAGCCCGGCGGGCTTCGGCATCCGCCTCGATGCGGGCACCGCGTACACCGGGGCGATCATCACCCGCTCGTACGATTCGCTGCTCGTCAAGGTGACGGCGTGGGCGCCGACTCCCGAGGAAACCATCGCGCGCATGCACCGCGCGCTGTGGGAGTTCCGCATTCGCGGCGTGGTCACCAACCTGCGCTTCCTCGATCAGGTGATCACGCACCCGCGCTTTGCGCACGGCGACTACACCACCCGTTTCATAGACGAGACACCGGAGCTCTTCCGCTGGCCGCCGAAGCGCGACCGCGCCACACGCATTCTGACCTACATCGCCGACACCATCGTCAACGGCAATCCCGAGACCCGGGGGCGCGCGCGTCCCGCGCGGCTCGAGACGCCGAAGCTGCCGCCGGCGGCGCTCACGGATCCTCAGGCGGGAGCCCGGCAGCGACTCGAGGAGCTCGGGCCCGAGCGCTTCGCGAAATGGATGCTCACTGAGGAGCGGGTGCTGCTCACCGACACCACGCTGCGCGATGCGCATCAGTCGCTGCTTGCGACGCGCATGCGCACCATCGACATGATCGCCATCGCGCCCTACTACGCGAGCCTGCTGCCGCAGCTCTTTTCGCTGGAATGCTGGGGCGGCGCCACCTTCGATGTGGCGATGCGCTTTCTCAAGGAGGACCCGTGGGAGCGGCTGACGATGCTGCGCGAACGGGTGCCGAATCTGCTGCTGCAGATGTTGCTGCGGTCGGCGAACGCGGTCGGTTATGCGAATTACCCCGACAACGTGGTGCGATTCTTCATCGCCCGTGCCGCGGAGCGCGGCATCGATCTGTTTCGCATCTTCGACTCGCTCAACTGGGTCGAGAACATGCGCATGCCGATCGAGGCGGTGCTCGAGTCGGGCAAGCTCTGCGAGGCCGCGATCTGCTATACCGGCAACTTAAGCGACCCGCACGAGAAGAAGTACACCCTCGATTATTACCTGAAGCTCGCGCGCGAGCTCAAGGCGGCCGGCACGCACGTGCTCGGCATCAAGGACATGGCGGGACTCTGCCGTCCGCGGGCCGCCTACGCGCTGGTCAGGACGTTGAAGGAGGAAGTCGGGCTGCCGGTGCATTTCCACACCCACGATACGAGCGGCATCGCGGCGGCGAGCGTCTTGGCCGCGGTCGAGGCGGGGGCGGATGCCATCGACGGCGCCATCGATGCGATGAGCGGCCTGACCTCGCAGCCGAACCTCGGCTCCATCCTCGAGGCGCTGCGTCACGGACCGCGCGACCCCGGCGTCGATCCGGCGAAGCTGCGCCTGCTGTCCTCCTACTTCGAGCAGGTGCGTCGGCTCTACGCCGCTTTCGAGAGCGATATCCGCTCCGGCGCATCCGAGGTCTACGTGCACGGCATGCCCGGTGGGCAGTACACCAATCTGCGCGAGCAGGCCCGCTCGCTCGGCATCGACAACGCGCACTGGCCCGATGTCGCGCAGGCATACGCCGACGTCAACGCCATGTTCGGCGACATCGTCAAGGTGACCCCGACCTCGAAGGTAGTCGGCGATCTGGCGCTGCTCATGGTGACGAGCGGCCTGACACCGCAGCAGGTGCTCGACCCGCGGGTGGATGTGCCGTTCCCCGAGTCGGTGGTGCAGCTCTTCCACGGCGACCTCGGCCAGCCCTACGGCGGCTTTCCGCAGGCCCTGCAACGCAAAGTGTTGAAAGGCGCGACGCCGCTGGAGAAGCGTCCGGGCGCGCAGCTGCCGCCCGTCGACACGGAAGCCGAGCGCGCCAGGATCCAACAGAAGCTGACTCGCCCCGTGACCGATGAGGACCTCGCCTCATACCTCATGTATCCGCGCGTCTGGCTCGACTATGCCGCCGAGCGCGCGCAGTACGGCGATGTCGGCATTCTGCCGAGCACGGTCTTTTTCTATGGGATGGAGCCGGGTCAGGAAGTGAGCGTCGAGCTCGAGCGCGGCAAGACACTCATCGTGCGCTACGTGGCCGCGAGCGAGATCCACGAGGACGGCACCCGCACCGTGTTCTTCGAGCTCAACGGTCAGCCCCGCTCGGTGCGGGTGCCCGATCGCAGCCAGGTCCCGAAGCGCCCGCCGCAGCGCAAGGCCGAGCCCGGCAATCCCAGACAGGTAGGCGCCCCCATGCCTGGCACCATCGCGACCATTGCGGTCGCCGCCGGCCGCAAGGTCGCGCGCGGCGACATGCTGGCGACGCTCGAGGCCATGAAAATGGAGACCGCGGTGCGCGCGGAGCTCGACGGCGAGGTGGTGGAGGTGCTGGTGAGCCCGGGACAGCAGGTGGATGCGAAGGATCTGCTGGTGGTCCTGAACTGACGCGCTCGATCTGCGGGCCGGCGATCGGCAGCGATGTCAGGTTACATAAGCGGCGGTCGTGTGCTCGTGGGCGGTGTTTTGGATGAAATCCCAATGCGGCGGCATGGCCGCGACACAATCCTTTACCGCGGAGCGTAGCTCGTCGAGCCGGGATTGGACCCTGTGCGGATCGAGGCCATCGACCAGAGGGTCGTAGCGACGCGGAATGATGTTCTGACCGACCATGACGGAGAGCCAGCTGAGCACGGGGAAAAGCTCGGTTTCCTCACGGAGGATTCGACCGTGGCTTCGAAAGAGCTCGATCTTCTCGCGCAGGCTTTCGGTCAGCGGGATCTCGCGACAATGCCGCCAGAAGGGGCCGACGCGCTCGGTCTGGCTGTAGTGCATCAGCAGAAAGTCGCGCACGCGGCTGAACTCCGACTCGAGGGTCCTGTTGTAGCGCTCGACATCGGCGCCCGCGAAATCACGGTCCGGAAAAAACTTGAGCAGCATGGCGATGCCACGCTGAATGAGGTGGATCGAGGTGGCCTCGAGTGGCTCGAGAAACCCCGCGGCGAGTCCGAGCGCAACCACGTTTCTGTTCCAGGCCGCTTTGCGCCGTCCAGGCCGGAACCGTAGCGTGACCGGCTCGCTCAGCGCGCGACCGTCGATATTGCCCAGCAGCAGCGCGCTCGCGGCATCATCGGCGCTGAACTCGCCGCCATAGATGTAGCCGTTACCGTCACGATGCTGCAGCGGGATCTGCCACTGCCAGCCCGCTTCGCGGGCGGTCACGAGGGTGTAAGGGTTGGGCGGCGCGGAGCGCTCGCTGTGCACGAGCACGGCTCGATCGCAGGGTAGCCACTGACTCCAGTCCTGATAGCCCGTGTGCAGCACTCCCTCGATGAGCAGGCCCTGAAAGCCGCTGCAGTCGATGAAGAGATCCGCGCCGACGCTCTCGCCGCTCTCGAGGGTCACCGACTCGACGAATCCATCCGAGCCACGCAGCGCCGCGTGCCGGACGTGCCCTTCGGTGCGCAGCACGCCGCGCGCCTCGGCGTAGCCGCGCAGATAGCGCGCAAAGCGTCCCGCATCGAAGTGCAGGGCGTAAGTGATCTTGTTGAGCGGTGTGTTGGGGGCGTGCACCGGGCGCGCGAACCGCCCGCGTAGCGCCGCCATGGCCTGGATCGAGTATTCCTCCAGCCGCTCGGCCTTGCCTTCCAGGAGCATTTTCAGCCAATAGGCCTGAAACGGGATGTTGCCCATCCCCGGGCCGGCAGGGCCGAAGGGGTGAAAATAGAAGTGACCGGCCCGGGTCCAGTTGCGATAGCCGATGCCGAGCTTGTAGGTTGCCTTGATGTCCCGGACCAACTCATCCTCGTCGATGCCGAGCTGCCGAAGGAAGTCCATGATCGGCGGCACGGTCGCCTCTCCCACGCCGATCGGGTCGATCCGTGCGGACTCGATCAGCCGCAGCTGCACGCCCATCCCGGCCAACGACTTCGACAGGGCGGCCGCGGCCATCCAGCCGGCGCTGCCGCCCCCGATGATCGCGACGTTTCGGATTCGTCTGTCGTGCACGAACTTGCCTCGAGCAGCACAATAACGTAATACTGAAAGCTGCGCACGCGCTCGCGGGCCGTGCGGAAACCCAGTTTGCGATTGTTTTCAATGCGTTTGAGCTGACGCGCGCTCAGCGTGTGCCGGCGAGCGCGTGGGGGTTCCGCACATGCATTCAACGGGCCTCGGCAGTCGATGAGCGAGCTTTTCATGTGCGTACCCTCGGCCCCGATGCCCGCCAAACCGAATCCCAGGCTGTGGATCTTCGCTATCTGGCTCGTCGCGTTTTACGCAAGCTGGCTTCTCCTTGTCGTTTCAGGACACCAAGAGCACACGTTGATCGAGCATTGGGGCATTGCGGCCGCCATGGCCTTGGGGTCCTATGCCGCCGGCTCGACTCCCTTGGGTGGAGGCACCGTAGGCTTCCCTGTGCTGGTGCTCCTGTTTCACCAGCCCGCGACTCTCGGCCGGGACTTCAGTTTCGCCATCCAGTCCATCGGCATGACCAGCGCCAGCATCTTCATCCTCTGCCGCCGCCAGCCCCTAGAGTGGGTGATCCTGCGCTGGTCGCTGTTCGGCGCGCTCATCGGCACACCTGTCGGGGTGCTCCTGATCGCGCCGCATGTGCCGGACATCGCCATCAAACTGACCTTCGCCGTGATCTGGGCGAGCTTCGGGCTGCTGCACCTTTATCGTACCGGCGATATCTGCCGCAATGTGGGCGAGACACCGGCCGCTCATCGGTTCGACCGCAACGTCGGATTCGCGGTAGGGCTGCTTGCGGGCGCCACCGTCGCCGCGATCACCGGCGTCGGCATAGACATGATTCTGTATGCAATGATGGTGTTGCTCATGCGCGCGGACCTCAAAGTCGCCATTCCGACGACGGTGATCGTCATGGCCTTCACCTCGCTGATCGGTATCGCGGTCAAGAGTCTGTCCGGCGGGGTGCAGCCGGCGGTGTACGAGAACTGGCTCGCGGCCGCACCGGTCGTCGCGCTGGGGGCGCCCTTCGGCGCCTTCATCGTCAATCGTTTGAATCGCAAGCCCACGCTGTATGTCGTCGCGTTCCTATGCATCGCACAGTTTTTCTGGACGCTGCATCAGTCCTTTGCGGTTCTCGGCGCGCTCGGAGTCGGCGCCGCATTCCTTTGCGTGATGGCGTTCAACGTCGGTCTAGAATTTCTCTGGCGAGTTGGAGACAGACTCGGGCGGCGCGCCTTGCGCGCGCAGCAGACGGGCGATCCCGTCGTGGCGCAGTCCTAAGCTCCGAGGAACATGCAATACGCGGGATTGTCGGTCTCCTCCGCGTAGGCGTAGTGCAGCTCGTTGAGGTGCTGCAGGAAGTCGGCCCGCTCGCCGGTGGGGACCTGGATCCCGGCAAGCACGCGCCCGTAATCCGAGCCGTGATTGCGGTAGTGAAACAGGCTGATGTTCCACCGCCCGCCCACGGCCTGCAGAAACCTCAGCAGCGCGCCCGGGCGCTCCGGAAACTCGAAACGATAGAGCAGCTCATCGCGGATGCCGCGCGCCCGACCGCCGATCATGTAGCGTACGTGAAGCTTGGCGAGCTCGTTGTCGGTCATGTCGGTGACCGCGTAGTGGGCGTCGCGCAGCGCGCGCACGACCGCGTCCTTTTCCATCCGTCCCTGGGAGAGCCCGAAGCTGACGAAGATATGCGCCGCCTGCTCGCTTTCGTAGCGGTAGTTGAATTCCGTGACGTTGCGGTGGCCGAGCTGCTCGCAGAAGGCGAGGAAGCTGCCCGGGCGCTCCGGAATGGTGACCGCGAGCAGCGCCTCGCGCTCGGCGCCGAGGTCGGCACGCTCGGCGACGTGCCGCAGGCGGTCGAAGTTGATGTTGGCGCCGCTGTTGATCGCGACGAGCCGCCGGTCGCGCCACCCCTCGCGGGCGACGTACTTCTTCAGGCCCGCCACCGCCAACGCGCCCGCCGGCTCGACGATGGAGCGCGTGTCCTCGAACACGTCCTGGATGGCGGCGCAGATCTCATCCGTGTCGAGCAGCACGATCTCATCCACGTGTCCGCGGCAGAGCGCGAACGTTTCCTCGCCGACGCGCCTCACCGCGACGCCGTCGGCGAAGATTCCGACCCGATCGAGGGTGATGCGCCGACCGGCCTTCAGCGATTCGTACATGCTGGCGGCGTCCTCGGGCTCGACCCCGATGATGCGGATGTTGGGGTAGAGGTACTTGACGTAGACCGCGATGCCCGCGATCAGCCCGCCGCCGCCCACCGGCACGAAGATCGCATCGAGGTTTCCGCCCGTCTGCCGCAGCAGCTCCACCGCGATGGTGCCCTGGCCGGCGATCACGTCCGGATCATCGAACGGGTGAACGAAGATGAGGCTGCGTTCGCGCGCGAGCTCGAGCGCCCGCTCGAGCGCCGTGTCATAGTCATCGCCGTGCAGCACGACCTCGCCGCCGAGGTCGATGACCGCCTGCACCTTGATCTGCGGCGTGGTGCACGGCATGACGATGGCCGCCGCAATCCCGCGGCGGCGCGCCGCGAGCGCCACTCCCTGCGCATGGGTGCCGGCCGAAGCGCACACCACGCCGCGCTTGGCCGCCGCATCCGAGAGGTGCGCGATGCGGTTGTAGGCGCCCCGCAGCTTGAAGGAGAATACCGGCTGCAAGTCCTCGCGCTTCAGCAGCACGTGATTGCCGAGCCGGCGCGAAAGCCGAGGCGCCTCCTCCAGAGGCGACTCGATCGCGACGTCGTAGACGCGAGCTTTGAGAATCCGCTCGATGTAAGGGCTGGCCATGGCGCCAGCTTAGCGAAATTCCGCTCTCAGTGACGATCCGACTTCGAGGGCCGCTCGATGATGGGCGGTTGCCTCAGCAGCAGCGGTTTCGTATATCCATCCGAACGCGCCCGCGTTCCCGCCTGGGTGATGATCGACCTCATCGGGCGCCTCACGCGAGTTGCACGCGCCCGCTTCGGCGCGTCGGGTCTGTCAGGGAACGCTGCTCCCGCGCGAGCAGCACCTGACCGATGTTGGTATGTGGGGATTCGAGGATGCGAGAGTCACGGTGGCGGGCTCGATGACCGTGGACGAAGTCGCGCACTGGACGCGCGCGATCGAGGATTAACGCAGGAACGCCTCGAGGGCTTGCGCGGCGATCTCGGGCGCCGTCTCGAAGACCGAGCCGCCGTGTTCGGGCAGCTCGATGAGCCTGGCTCTCGCCGGCACCTCGCGCGCGCTTTCCGCCTCGCTCCCGAGGCGCAGCACGAGAAGTGGAATGGAGAGCTGTGCGAGTCGGGCGCGCAGCGGATAGTCGCGCTCCGCCGCGGCGGCGCCTGCGGCCTGAGCCGAGTTGCGCAGCCGCTCGGCGACCGCGGCGGTCACGGTATCGGGCGTGGCACCGGCTCCGCAATAGGCCACCGCGCGTGCCCATTCCTCGAGCAAGTGGCTGCCGTCCGCGGCGGCCGGCCGTCGCGGTGCGACCGCTTCAGGTGACGGCCCGGGTTGGACACGCGGGCTGCCATCCGGCGAAGGGGGTGGTGACACCAGAACGATGCGCCGGACCTGACCCGGCCGGGCGCTCGCAAGCTCGATGGCAACGAGTGCGCCGAAGCCATGGCCCAGCAGATCGACGTGTCGCAGGCGCATGGTATCGAGGAAATCGCCGATTGCGGCTGCGTGCTCCGCGAGCCCGGCACCCCGCGGCGGCGGGTCCGAATCACCAAAGCCCGGCAGATCGGGGGCGAAAATCGAGCGTCCGGCGCCGGCCACGACCAGGAAGCGCTCGAAGACGCGCCCGGAGAGCGGACTCGGATGCAGGCACAGGAGAGGCGTTCCCTCCTCGAACCCTCCGCCCGCCGGAATGGCGTTGTGGACGTGCAGCTGGCCGTAGCGACACTCGAAATAGCCGCGACGCACGCGGGCGTTGCCCGCGGCGCCCACACCGGCGAGCGCGGCCTTTTGGGCCCGAGCCGCCGCCAATCGATGCGAAGGGGGTTCTTTGGGCATAGTGTCAGGCAGATTGTGCCGCAGCGGCAGTTCGGGTTTAAGCTATTCGCATGGTACGTACTCTCGCCGGCTCCTTGGCGCTGCTCGCGATCCTGCTGCTCGGAGGCTGCGGCCTCGCGGAGACCGGGGTCAGCGCCACGGCCGGGGCCGCCTCGGAAGCACAGCAGGCGAAGGAAGCGAAAGACACCGAGGCCAAGGTCCAGCAGCAGATCAATGCCGCCTATCAGCAGGATGCCGCCCGGCGGAAGGCGGCGGAGGCCGAGACCCAATAATAAGGATCGGAGCGATGCGCAACCTCGAAATCAGGATCAAGCGAACACCCGCGACGGCGGGTGATTTCGAGGTGGTGCCGGGTGAGGTGCCTCGGCTCACCAACGGCGGAATACTCTGCCGCGCGCGTTGGCTGGCGGTCGATCCATTCGTTTGCGTGCCCGCGGGCGCGGGCGCGGGCGCGCAGCCCGGTCCGCAGCCGGGCGATGTGGTGCCGGCATTAGGCGTTTGTCAGGTGCTCGAGTCGCGGCACGATGTCTTCGCCGTCGGCCAACATGTCGTTCTCGAATGCGGCATGCGTGAGCTCTGCGTCTCCGATGGTCAGCATGTCTGCGCGCTGCATCCCGGACAGGCGCCTGCGTCGACGGCGCTCGGCCTGCTCGGTCCATCCGGCATGGCGGCCTACTTCGGTCTGCTCGATCTCGCCAGATTGCGTCCCGGTGAGACGGTGCTGGTATCGGCCGCGGCCAATGCGGCGGGCGCGATGGCCGGCCAGGTGGCGAGGATCAAGGGCGCGCGGGCGATCGGGATTGGCGGCTCGCGCGAGAAGTGCGACTGGGCGACCCGGCATGCGCGCTTCTCGGCGTGTGTCAATCAACACGCTGAAAACCCGGGGCTCCGGCTGCGGCAGCTCGCGCCGAACGGGTTCGACGTCTATTTCGACAACTTTGGCGGCGAGCTCCTCGAGACCGTGATTTCGGGACGCCATCTCGCGCCGGGCGGACGCATCGTGCTCAACAGCGTTCGCAGGGACGATCCAGTCGAGCTCCTGACCCGCGCCGGCTATGGGCCGGGGGAAGTACGTGTGCTGCGGTTGAACGCGACCGAGTACGAGCATCGCCGCGGCGAGTTTCTGAAGGACGCCATCGCCTGGTACGGCGCGGATCGGCTGGTGTGCCGGGAAGATGTGGCCGACGGGCTGGAGAATGCGCCGGCGCACCTCATCAAGGCGATGCGCGGGGAGACCTTCGGTCGGCCGCTGATTAAACTTGGCTAAAGTCGCCTAGCGGCCCGCGCGTCCCTGCGCGCTGACTCGCCGCTCGCCGCGGCGAGCCCTGGGTCGCTTGGTTGGCGCTACTTGCCTCGTCGGGCTGACTTTCTCGCCGGGCGCCGCGCCGATTTCTTCGCTGCGCTCTTGCGGCGGGGGGTTCGCTTCGAGGCTGCCTTCTTCCTGGATGACTTTGCGGCCGACCGCTTGGAAGGCGCCGGGCGCTTCCTCGCCTTCGCGGCCGCGCGCTTCGCTGGACGTGAAGCGGCCTTTCGAGCCGGTCGCTTGGCGGCAGCCTTGCTCGGGGCACGGGTGGTGGCGGGCTTTGCTGCGCTGGTCGTGGTGGCTGCCGGCTTCGCGGGCTTTGCAGCGCTCGCAGCGGCCGCCGGCTTGGCGAGCTCGTGCACCGCGAATGCGCCGCCCTGAGGATCGACGATCTGCGCAATCCGGCTACCGCCGGGAACCTCCATCGGTCCTTGTGTGACTTGACCGCCGGCCGCCTTCGCGGCGGCAGCCGCCCGATCGGCGCTCGCTACCCGGATATACGTGAGCCAGTGCGGTGGCTTCGATGCGTCCATCAGCTTGTAGACACCCCCGACCTGCGCGCCGCCGTGCTCGATGATCTGGTAGATGCCACTCGGGCCCATGTCATGCGCGGGCCCGCGGCCCCAGCCGAAGAGCTCCGAGTAGAACGCCAGTGCGCCCTGCGCGTCGCTCGTCGCCAGCTCGTGCCAGGAGAAATCGCTCGCGGGAGCGCCGCCGGCGGGCGAGCTAATTGGCGTGAACACCGCAAATGCGGCCCCCTGGGGATCCGAGAGCACCGCGAAGCGCCCCACGGTGGGAATGTCCGCGGGCGCTCGCAGCACCTTGCCGCCGAGCCGCTCGGCGGCGGCCGCGGTCGCATCCACATCGGGGGTGCCGATGTAAATGAGCCAGCTCGGCGGCGCACCGGACTGGCGAGCGGATTCCGGCTGGGCCATGAGGCCCCCGGTCTGCGTTTTGCCAGCCACCCACAGGGTGTAGTCGGGCATCCCGGAAGCCTGGGTCTTCCACGGGAGGACTTTGGAATAGAAGGCGGCCGCGGCTTGCGGATCGGTCGTCATCAGCTCGTGCCAGACGAATCGCCCCCGAATCTCAGTGTTGCTCATGTGAGGTTGCCTCTTCTTGACGAGCGGCGTCGTTTCCAACTCTTCCATTCTGCACCGTGGCTCACATCTGGCGCAACGCCACGAACTCGCCCTCGAAGGAAGCCATGCGTTGCCCGTGATACACCACATCGGCCGTGAGCCTGAGGCGGGCGCGGCCGCGACGCACGAGAGTGATCCGGAACCGCTCCCAGGCGAGCGGGTCGGAGAAGCCGCAGAGCGCCTCGAACTCCCCGGCGATGGGCCGTTCGTATTCGACGCTGCTGCGCTGGATGACGAGGCGCGCGCGCAGGCTTGCGCGCTCGATTCTCAGGTGCAAGAGCGCCCAGGCCGAGAGGATGGCGAGCGCCGCAGCGCTGCCCCCGAAGACGGTCTCATTGTGATTGACGTTCGGGGAGAGAGGGGCCCAGAGCCGCACCTGCTCGAGGCTGGCCATTCCGACCCGCACGCCCATCGCGGCCGAAAGCGGAATCTGCTCATGCAGGTAGCGCTCGAGGAGCTGCTCCGGGGTATCGGACGACGCTGTGCTCACATGCCCTCGGTCGCCGGTTTTCCTACGAGCACTCCGGCGCCCTGCGCGGGAACTACCGGGCCTACCAGGTTCCGGTATTCGGCATCGAGGCCCACGGCTCCGCGGGCGCAAGCGGCGCTCCGCGCTGCAGCAGCTCGATCGAGATCTGGTCGGGCGAGCGGACGAACGCCATGCGCCCGTCCCGCGGCGGGCGGTTGATGATGACGCCGTGCTCCCTGAGGCGCTGGCAGGTAGCGTAGATATCGTCGACGGCGTACGCCAGATGGCCAAAGTTGCGGCCACCGCCATAGGTCTCGGGATCCCAGTTGAAGGTCAGCTCGACCTGCGCCGATTCATCGCCGGGAGCGGCGAGGAACAGCAGCGTGTAACGCCCTTGAGGGTAGTCGCTGCGCTTCAGCTCCACGAGCCCGAGCGCGTCGCGGTAGAAGCGCAGCGAGGCATCGAGATCGGTTACCCGGACCATGGTATGCAGGTATTTCATGGGTGCTCTCAGAACATCTCCGAGGGATCCGGCGGCTTGATGTCCACCTTGTGGCGCGAGGCGATGTGCTCGCCGGTGATCATCTCCTCGTAGCTCTGGCCCGGCCCCACCATCGGATATACCCCCGCGTCCGGGTCGATCATGACTTCGAGGAACGCCGGCCCCTCGAAGCGGATGAGCTCCTCGATGACACGGGGCACATCCGCCTTGCGGTCGAGCCGCGCGGCATAGCGAAACCCGTCCGCCTGCGCGGTTCGGACGAAGTCCTTCTTGTGCAGCGACCTGTCGCTCGCCGACAGCCGCCCTTTGAAGAAGAGCTTCTGCCACTGCTTGACCATGCCGTCGCCGAAATTGTTGAGCACGACGACCTTGATGGGCAGGTCGTAGGTGGTCACGGTCTCGAGCTCCCCGATGTTCATGCGGATGCTCGAGTCGCCGTCGATGTCTACGACCAGGCGGCGCGGATGCGCGAGCTGAGCGCCGATCGCAGCCGGCAGGCCGAAGCCCATGGTGCCCATGCTGCCGGAGGTGAGCCAGAGCCGCGGTCGGCGGAAATCGCAGTACTGCGCCGCCCACATCTGGTGCTGGCCGACGCCCGTGGTGATGATCGCCTCGCCGCGGGTGTGTCTGTTGATCTCCTCGATGATGTAATACGGCTGGATGAGCGGGCTCTCGCGGTCGTAGCCCATCGCGTGCACGCGCTTGAGATCCGCCAGCGCCGCGTGCCACTCGCCATAATCGCGTTGGAAACCGGTGCGCCGCCCGTGTTCGCTCAGCGCACTCAGCGCCTCGGCGAGCAGACCGACGTGACTCCACTGCACGCGCTTCACCTTGTTGATTTCGGCGCGGTCGATGTCGAGATGCGCGATGCGGCGCGCGCGGCGCGCGAACTTCGCCGGCTCGCGCCGGCGGCGATCAGGAAGTCGCAGTCCTCGACCGCGTAGTTGGCGAATGCGGCGCCGTGCATGCCGAGCATCCGCATCGACAGCGCGTGGGTGGTGTCGATCGAGCCGATGCCCATCAGCGTCGTCACCACCGGAATGCCGAAGGTGGCGGCGAATGCCGTGAGCGCTTCCGCGGCGTTGGCATTGATGACGCCGCCGCCCGCGTAAATGAGCGGACGCTGCGAATCGCCGAGCATCTCGAAGAAGCGCTCGGCCTCGCCGGTCTCGATGACCTGATCGGTGAGCTCCTTCATCCGGCGGCGATAGCCGGGCAGCGGCAGCGTGCCGGCGCCGTGGAACACGCCTTCCCAGTTCTGCACGTCCTTCGGCACGTCGATGACGACCGGCCCCGGCCGACCCGTGCGCGCGAGCTCGAACGCGGAGCGGACCGTGGCTTCGAGCCGCGTTGGATCGGTGACGAGGAAGACGTGCTTGGCGACCGATCCCATCAGGGCCGCAACCGGCGCCTCCTGAAAGGCATCCGTTCCGATGGAGGCGCGGGCGACTTGCCCGCAGATCACCACGATCGGTACCGAGTCGGCCATGCAGTCGCGAATGGGAGTGACGGTATTGGTGGCGCCCGGCCCGGAGGTCACCAGACACACGCCCACGCGGCCCGTGGCGCGCGCGAACCCCGCCGCCATGAAGCCCGCCCCCTGCTCGTTGGCTGGCACGATCAGCGGTATCTGCTCGCCACCGCTTTGCCTCTGCTCCTCGTTGAAGAGAAATACGGCATCGTATGTCGGCAGAATCGCGCCGCCGCTATAGCCGAAAATGGCTCCCACACCCTCGTCCGCCAGCACCTGCACGATCATCCTCGCGCCGGACAAGGTCTGGCCCGCGAGCGGGTGTCCGGCGGGACGGGGCTGGATGACTGTGTCGCTCATGCGGAGCTCTCAATCTCAGTTATCGATCGACCGGCGGTCTCCGGCACATGAAGGTGCCCCGCCGCCGCAGGTGGCGGAGCCTCGGGCAAAACCACGCTTTTGGGCCGAGGCCGCGCTGGGCCGGGCACGACGCCCGGATTCAGCGCTTCATACGAGACTAGCAGGTCGATCTGCGGCACGAAAGTCGCCTGGAATGGCCGCTCAGCGCGTGATCCTTTATTCTGCTGTCTGTGCTTGCCCATCCGGGCCCCCTCCGAGCGCGCATGCGTCATATCATCGCCATTCTGCTGCAGAACGAGGCCGGTGCTCTGAGCCGTGTGGCCGGGCTTTTCTCCACGCGCGGTTACAACATCGAGTCGCTCTCGGTCGCACCCACCGACGATCCGACGGTCTCCCGGCTCACGCTGGTCACCACCGGTTCGGATGCGGTCATCCAACAGATCGTCAATCAGCTGAACAAGCTGGTGGACGTGGTGAGCATCGAGGATATGACGACGGGCGAGCACCTCGAGCGCGAGCTCATCCTGCTGAAGCTGCGGGTGCGACCGGCTGAGACCGATGCGCTCCGCGGCTACGTCGTGCGCACCGGCGGTCGCGTGCTCGATCCGGCGCCGGACGGGTTCATCGTCGAGCTCACCGCGAGCGAGGCGGAAATAAACAGCTTTACCGCCGATCTGGTCCGCGGCGCGGAGCTGCTCGAGGTCGTGCGCAGCGGTGCTCTGGGGATTGGACGCAATGCGCGCCCCCTGCGGGTCGTGCGCTGACGATGCACGGCACCCCCACCGCTCCGCGTGCGCGGATCCTGATCGTCGATGACCTGCCCGAGAAGCGTCTGGTCTATGGCGCCATACTCGAGGGGATCGAGGCCGACCTGGTCATGGCCGCCTCCGGCGAGGAAGCTCTGAAGCGGGTGCTAGAAGGAGAGTTCGCGGTCATTCTGCTCGATGTCAACATGCCGGGCATGGACGGCCTCGAGACTGCCGCGCTCCTGCGCCAACACCGCAACGCGCGCCATACACCCATCATTCTGGTGACGGCGCAGGCCGATGACGTACAGAGCGCGCGCGGTTACGAGCTGGGGGTCGTTGATTACATCCAGGTGCCCATCGTCGCGCCCGTCATGCGCGCCAAGGTGGGAGTGTTCCTCGATCTTTTCCTGACGCGGGCGGCGCTTGCCCGCGCGAATCAGGATCTCGAGTCGCGCGTCGAGGAGCGCACCGCCGAGCTGTTGCGAAGCAACGAGCGGCTGCAGGCGGAGATCGAGGAGCGCCTGCGCGCCGAGAACGAGCGGGAGGAGCTGCTCGTGCGCGAGCGGCAGCTGCGCGGCCAGGCCGAGGAGCTCAGCCGCCTGAAGGATGA
>Ga0335074_10007956_pt1 | contig 14720 bp, 10 predicted proteins | sample Lox_Sample_23_FD_206715 | JGI IMG/M metagenome (GOLD analysis project Ga0335074, IMG submission 206715) | Soil microbial communities from Loxahatchee National Wildlife Refuge, Florida, United States - Lox_Sample_2.3 | ecosystem: Environmental > Terrestrial > Soil > Wetlands | place: USA...
CATCCAGCATCACCGCACCCGGCCCTATACCCCCAGAACCAACGGCAAGGCCGAGCGCTTCATCCAGACCGCCCTGCGCGAGTGGGCCTATGCACAGCACTGGTCCGACTCCGAGCAAAGAGACGCTCATCTGCAGCCTTGGACCGACTACTACAACCGTGAACCCCCCCATGGTAGCCTCAACTACAGGCCGCCCATCAGCCGCTCCGATTCCGGAACAACGTCTTGATCATCTACACGCACCCGCAATAGAATGCCGGGCTTGCGCTCGGCGGAATGTCGTCGGCTGAAGCCGACTCGATGGGGAAACGGTTCGCGGCCAATGCGGGCCTGAAGGCCCGCTCTACCCTAGTGAATGTCGAAGTTCTCCTGGTGCAGGGCGGGATCGCTCTTTACCAGCACGGTCTTGCCGGTCAGATCTTCGAGTTCGGTGATGAGTTTGCCGTTGTTGGCCTTGAGATACTTCGCGACCTCGGGATTCACGCGCAGAGTGATGTCTTCCTTGTCGTGAACCTTGGTCATCTTGCGCATCTCGATGTAGAGCTCGTTGGCCACGGTCGGCACCGACTTCACAAATCCCGCGCCAGTGCAATACGGGCACGGCTCGCCCAGCGTGCGCTCCAGCGACTGCTTCACGCGCTTGCGGGTGATGGCTACCAATCCGAAATCGTTGAACTGGAGAACCTTCGACGGCGCGCGATCGTAGCGCAGCGCCTCTTCCAGCGCCATCATCACCTTCTGGCGATTCTTGCGCTCGTCCATGTCGATGAAGTCGATGACGATGATGCCGCCCAGATCGCGCAGCCGGATCTGCCGCACGATTTCCTTGATGGCATCGACGTTGGTCTTCACGATGGTGTCTTCCAGCCGCTGCGTCTTGCCGACATACTTCCCGGTGTTGACGTCGATGGCCACCAGCGCCTCGGTCTGGTTGATGACGATGTGCCCACCGCTCTTCAGCCATACTTTCGACTTGAGCGAGCGGTTGATCTCGTCCTGAATGCCGAACTGCTCGAACAGCGGCGCGTCCTTGGTGTACAGCTTGATGCGGCGCACCAGCGACGGCTGGAAGCGGTTGGCGAAGCGCACCACGCGCTCGTACTCGTCTTCGGTGTCGACCCAGATCTGCGAGAAGTCGGCGTTGACCTGGTCGCGCAGCACCCGCTCCACCAGGTTGAGGTCGTGGTAGATCAGCGCCGGCGACTTGCTGTTCTCGGCGCGGTCCTTGATTTCGTGCCACAGGTGCTTCAGGAAGCGGATGTCGGCGCGCAAATCTTCTTCCTTGATGTTGGCCGCAGCCGTGCGGACGATGAAGCCGCCCAGCCCGTTCTCGCGCTCGCTGGTGACGATGCGCTTCAACCGCTGGCGCTCTTCGTCGGAGTTGATTTTGCGCGAGACGCCAACGTGATTGACCGTCGGCATGTAAACCAGGAAGCGGCCGGGCAGCGCGATGTGGCTGGTGATACGCGCGCCCTTCTTGCCAATTGGTTCCTTGGCAATCTGGATTAGGACTTCCTGGCCTTCCTTGAGCAGGTCGGTGATGAGCGGCTGATGACGATTGCCGCGCGTGCGAATGTTGTTGCGGCGCGATCCGCCACGACGTCCGCGGTCGCGATAGCCCCGGCGCTCGTGGCCTGGCCGCTGCGCAGTGCGCTGCTGATATCCGGCGGTAGGGGCGGACGCACGCATCTCGGCGCGGTCGGCAACCTCTTCTTCCTCGCCCTCCGCGTCCTCGTCCTCTTCTTCTTCGGCTTCGTAAATCTTCTCGCCGCGCTCTTCCGCCGCGACAATCTCATCTTCGTCGACGTCTTCAATCTTCGGCACCCAGCGTTCGGAGTAGCCGTTTTCGCGATCGAGTGTCTCTTCCTCGAGAACCAGTTCTTCGTCGCCGGCAACTTCGCGCATCGCGTTCAGGTCGTCGGGCATGGGCTGGAACTCGGCTTCTTCGTCCTCCAGAACTTCGTGCTCCAGCGTACGGCCCTTGGGAGCGGTCGACGGAGCGGCGTGATGCTCGACAAGATCGAAGCTACCTGCCGGCGTATCGACCTCGTGCTCGGCGGCTGGCGCGCTGGCCGACTGCTCCTCGGCTTCGCCCTGGGTTGCAGATGCAGTCTGCTCCGATTCCAACGCCAGCGGCTCGGCTTGCTGATCCTGCGCACTCGGGGGCGCAGCCTCTTCGATAGGCTGTGTCAGTTCTGCCAGACCTTCCCGGCCTGCGCTTTGCTGAGTCTCACCGACGGCCGGCGTTTCCTTTGACTCGCCGGCGCGGCTGGCCTGCTCTTGTGCTGCGGCTGCAATCTTGCGTCGCGATTTCCACCAGCGTCCCCTGCGAGGCGGCTCTTCTTCTTTCACTTCTTCGACGACTTCAGTTTCGGCAACCGGAGAGGCTTCCGTTGCGGCATTCGCGGGCTCTTCTGTCCTCTCAGGCGCAGCTGAAGCTTCCGAAGTCGCCTCCGTTTCCGTCGCTTCAAATCCCTGATCGAGATGAATCGCCTCTTCCGCAATCTCCTCGGCATATTCCGCAGCAGTTCCGGCGTGCTCGGTGGGAATGAAGTCTTCAACCGGAGCCGGCACGGCTTCTACTTCCGCTTGTGCCTCGGCTGCGGGTTGCGACAGATTGCGGTATTTCGAAATCGATTCGCCGGGCAGGATGATCGGCGTATATCCGGCCGGAGGAGCATAGTCGTGACGCGGGCGCGATTCGAACCGCGCTTCCGGACGAGGTTCGGCAGGTTCTTCCGGGGGTGCCGTTGTTGCCTCAGATGCCGACTCGTTGCGCTCGTACCCGCGGCCGCGACGTCCGCCCCGGCGCCGGCGACGTCCACGCCAGCGGCGCGCGCCATCACCTGACTCCTGCTCTTCGGATGTTGCCGAGTCGGCTTGACCCTCCATCGCAGCCGGCGCTTCTTCGTCGAACGTCGACTCAAGATCGTCGCCGGCAGAAATCGCTTCGGGCGCCTGCGACTCGATGGAATGTGACTCCTGCGTCTGCGGTTTGCTTAACTCGATCGCTCCCGGTGGCGCGGGAATCTCACCGAAGTCTTCATCCTCATCCTCTTCGCCGGAAAGCTCGAGGAAGTCGGAGACATAGAGGAATGCGTCGCGCTCCAGGCCGATGTCGACGAACGCCGACTGCATGCCGGGCAGCACGCGCGTCACCCGCCCTTTGTAAATGGATCCCGCTAAGGTGTATTCGTTTTCCCGCTCGAAGAAAACTTCGGCGAGCTGATCGTCCTCAACCAGCGCCACTTTGGTTTCGTGGGGCGTGGAGGACACGTAAAGTTCTTTGTTCATGGAGGCTCCGGTTAGACCGGACGCAGGTGATGGGAGGACAGGAAAACGGTACGGCGAAGTTAGGCCGCGGACACACCGGAACTCTCGTTCGGGTGCGGCCCTGACCTGATTCGTAAAGCTTCACTTTGTGGAATCTTGTGCACCGTATGAAGCGCGTTCTACAAGGTTTGTGGCGTCACACTCAATGTTCCCGGCGATCCGTTCGCCGCGATTCCCGCCAGCGCTGATTTGCGCTTGCTGGGTTGAGGGGCCGTTCCCCGCCTTGAACTACGTGCTCTGCAATCCTGTCCGGCCTGTATCTCCTGACGGCCGGCTAATGCCCTCGTTCGTGAGGGCGCTCGTAATCTTTTTTGCCATCCTTCGGAAGCCAGAGTTTTCGTCTGCCACGGCTTCCCGGCGGATGCGGCCGGCTGTTTTGTTCGCGCCCAATGGCGCCTGCAACAACAAATCTTTTGCTCACTAGTTCACGAACCGGCGCATGCGGATATTCATCACGATACCCAGCGCCAGGAACATGAACAATACCGACGATCCCCCGTAACTCATTAACGGCAAGGGGATTCCCGTGACCGGCATGAAACCTACCACCATTCCGACGTTGACCAGGAGGTGGAATGCGAGAACCGCAACCACACCCATGACGACGAACGTTCCTGCCCGGTCAGGGGCCGTCTGAGCGTTCTGAATCAGACGCATCAGTACGATAAAGTATAGCAAAAGAACACCCATCGCGCCTATAAAGCCGTGCTCCTCGGCGAAAGCGGCGAAGATGAAATCAGTATGCGGCACCGGCAGGAACTGTCCCTGCGTCTGGCTGCCATGTCCCGTTCCTTTACCAAAGATGCCGCCCGACCCCACCGCAACCTCCGACTGGATCACCTGATATCCATGACCCTGCGAGTCGGCTTCCGGCTGCATGAAGCTGGTCAGGCGGTCGCGCTGGTAAGGTTTCAGGACGTGCCAGGCCACCGGCGCCAGCAAGGCCCCGACCAACACGATGATCATGGCGTGCCTGGCCTTCATCCCGCCCAGAAACAGTCCCATGATGGCGATCGGCAGATAGGTCAACGCGGTGCCGAGGTCGGGTTGCACCAGAACCATCAGCATCGGCACGCCCACCAGCGCACCCGCCTTAACGATATCCTGCGCGGTGCATTCGGTTTTCTGGTCGGCGAAATACTTTGCCATCGCCAGGATCAGGACCAGCTTCACCCACTCCGAAGGCTGGAAGTGGAACGATCCCATCTGCACCCAGCGCCGCGCGCCGAGATACTTCTTGCCGAAAATTGCGACCGCCAGCAGCGATCCGATGGAGATCACGTATAGCAACGGCACGCGTTCCAGCAGCGCCTGATAATTCAACACGCTCACGATGAACATCAGTGCTACCCCGCCCAGGATCCAGTAAATCTGCTTCAGGTGCACGCCGACAAACTTCGTGCTCAGTGTCGCGCTGTAGATCTCGACCACGCCAAGCGCGCAGATCATCAGCACCAGCGCCAGCAGCACCCAGTCGAAGTCGCGGAAGGAGACGTAACGGCTCACTGCTGTCTCCCAGTTACAGCCAATGCCGGGGCTGCGATCGCTGGGCTCTTCTTCTTAACCGGCGACTGCGGTGCAGGCGCGTCGGCAAGTCCGGGCGGCTTGGGATCGGCAACGGCAGCGGCCGGTTCGGGATGGGCCATCTCATGGTGGGATTCGGAGGCTTCCAGATCCGCCGTGCGCATAGGCTTTTCATCCGGGCTCACGCCGGGAGCCGCCGTCGCGAGTTTCGTGTGGCCGTCGGTCGAGACCGTGAAGCGACCCGCCTGCAGCTTGTCAGGATTGTTGGCGCTGCCCTCGTGCCAGACGGCAGCAACTTCTGCTTGCTTGCTGCCGGGCGCGCCGACCCTGGCGAAATCGGGTTCCGTTCTGCGCTTCTTCTCCACAAACGCTGCGATCACCTTGGCGGCAACCCGCGCGGCCAGCGCGCCGTGCTCGCCGCCCTCAAACAGGCAGGCGACAACGATCTCCGGATTGCGTCGCGGCGTCACCCCGACGAACCAGCCGTTGTCCTTATATTCGGCTTTCTCCTTCGCGCTCATCGTCTTCTTCAGTTCATTGGAAACGGTCTGCGCGCTGCCGGTCTTGCCCGCGAAATCGATGCCCGGCAGCCGGGCGCTGCCGGCCGTTCCCATCGGCGAAACCACATTCGCCATGGCATCGGTGATCGTGATCCAGTTGTCCTCGTCGATCGGAACATGATCCTTCTGGTCATACAGCGCCACCTGTTTGAAGTTGGGCGGGAACTGATCGGGGAAGGCCACGTGCGGGCGAACCAGCAGCCCGTCGCTGGTGATGGCGCCGACTGCGCGCGCGAGTTGAATCGGCGTAGTGGCCACGGCGCCCTGCCCGATGCCGACCGAAATCGTTTCCCCCGCGTACCACTTCTGCTTGAAGTTCTTAATCTTCCACTCTTCCGAAGGCATCACGCCGGAGGCTTCCTGCGGCAGATCAATGCCGGTCTTCTGGCCGAGGCCGAGCATGGTGGCCCACTTGGCAATTTTTTCGATGCCGAGTTTTTCCGCCAGCGTGTAAAAGTATGAGTCACACGACTGATAGATGGCCTTGCTGATGTTAACTTCGCCATGCGAGCCGTGCCTCGCCGCGATCCAGCATTTGAAGAAGCGGCCGTAGAAGGTCTTGCCTCCGCCGCAATTGACAATCAGGTTCTGCGCGATGCCTTCCTGCAGGCCGGCGGTCGCCATGATGGTCTTGAACACGGAGCCGGGCGCGAGCTGCGCCTGGATGGCTTTGTTCAGCAGCGGCTTGCCCGGATCGGTGATCAGCGCGTTCCACTCCTCGCGCGTGATGTGCACCGCGAATTCGTTAGGATCAAATGCCGGCCGGCTGACCATCGCCAGAATCTCGCCGTTGCGTGGATCCATGGCGACAATTGCTCCCGGCTTGCCTTCCAACGCCTCTTCGGCGGCGATTTGCAAATCGAGATCGATGGTCAGCTTGAGCTGCTTGCCGGGGATGGCAGGCACATCGGTCAGCGTTCCAACTTCTTTTCCGCGGCTGTTCACCAGCACTTGGCGATAGCCGTTCGTACCCATCAAAATATCGTTGTAATACTGCTCGACGCCCGACATGCCGACGATGTCGCCCGGGTTATACAGCTCCCATTGCGGTTGTTGCAGCATGTCTTCGCTGACCTGCCCGACATAGCCGATGACGTGCGCCATAAAGCCGTTCTTGGGATACAAACGCCGGTGAACGGTGATCGTCTCCAGTTCCGGCAGTTCGGCGCGGTGCGATTCGATGAAGGCCAACTCGTCAGGTGTGATGTCGTCCTTCAGGAAGAGCGGCTGATAGCCGGGAACGGCCGCCATGCGTTGCAGCCTGGCGCGCAGGTCGTCCGGCGCCATGTGCAGGCCGGCAGCGATCTTGTCGGCATCGGCCATCAGATCGCGATTCTGATCGCGCAGCAGCAGCACAGAGAACGACGGATAGTTGTCGACGATGATGCGGCCTTCGCGGTCGAGAATCTTGCCGCGCGGAGCCAGGATGGGAACCTGCTTGACGCGATTCTGCTCGGCCAGGGTGTTGTAGTAATCGCTGCGCGCCACCTGCAGCCGCCACAGGCCGAAGGCCAGCACCAAGAACATCCCCAGCAGGATGTATTGCACTGCAGTGAGGCGGAGCTGAGAGACTTTTTCCTCGCGACCTAACATCAGAAACTGATTCTTTCCGCGGGATTCCCACTCGCACGGTTGGAAACGGATCGCGCCGAAACAGCTCCTTGTGGGCAGACAGTTCTCGACGAAAAATCAGCTGACTTCATGGCACGTGACGAACAAAACTTGCCTGTATTGTAGTCCTTTTCCCAGGATGGGAGCAGCGAGAAAAGGGGGTAGGGTTTCGCTAATCAATACCGCGAGTAGGGATGGGAATCACGAATGCGCCGGCACCTTGTGGGCGCGGATAAGGAAGCCCACGGCTTCAGCGGCGTGCGAGAATACGTATGGCGTCCAAATTCGGATGGCGAGTGAACCGATCAGACTTTCAGCTGTTGGCGACAGACCGGCTGCAAGACGACTCGATACTGATGCGGGCTGTTCGTCTCGACGGAGCCTATTACCGATTCGGATTGGCGCTCGAATGCGCGCTGACGCGCGGCTCCCACACGTTTGAAAACCTGCAATTCAGCCCTTCAAAGCTGGGCGAAATCGGCCTATTGCCGCCCTTACACTGCGAAGGCGCATAGTCGGCAATAGTCGCCTCTATCGCTGTTTGAATCGGTCCAGAAACTTGTAGACGAAGATTCCGATTACCGCGTTGGCGAGGGCGGAGATCGCCACGTGGCTCCAGCTCCACAGCACTGCCTGGCGCAGCATCTCATGTGCGACCACCCAGTAGATCCCCTGGTGGACGCCAAAGAATCCGAAGGTAATCAGGAATCGTGAGCCCGGATTTTCCACGTCAATCTTCACACCTAGCGACGATGCCAGGTAGCCCACGACCGTCAGGGCAATGCCGTACATTCCCAGCAGATGACTCGGGCCGGCGAACAGATCCTGCATAAGGCCGATGAAGCAACCGGTCAGGCAGCCGGTGATGGGATTGCGGCGCGCCGTCGCGAAGAAGATCGTCACCATGAACGGCAGGTCGACGATCGGCATGAAGCGGACCTTCACTGGAATGAAGATCTGGATCAGCACCGCGACCAGCGGAACGAAGACAATCACCGGCCAGCTGAACTCGAAAACCGAGACCTGTTCGCGAGAGGTAACGCTACCGCGGAACGGCATGACTCGGGTGCTCATGGCTGCGGTGGCGCTCCTGTGGGAGGAGTTGAGAGCGGCTCGGAAGGCGCACTGGGCGCTGGTTCTGGGGCTGGTTTGGTTTCCTGCTTGGGAACGGAAGCGCCGTTGGTATCCGTTTCGCTGTCGGATGCAACGCCGCTCGACGGTTTGGGTTTCGTGGTCGCTGCGCCCGTCACAGGAGTTGCCGGCTTCGGCTTCGCCAAGCCATTTGTTGCAGTGGTTGCGCCGGCTGCGGTTGCAGATTTGTTTGTCGTCCTTCCCGCCGCGTCCGGCTTAGCGGGAGTTCCGGTCACGGCAGGATGGGCGACCGCGGTTGCCGTAGTTCCAGCCGGCGCTGTTGCACTCCCCGGTTTTGCGTTGCCGGCCGCATCGACTGCGGTCTTCGTCGGAATCGTCGGCAGGCGTTCGGCAAGGATGTCAGACGCGCGCAACGGGCTAAGATCTTTCACGTCGGGCATCTTCTCGGTGATCTTGGTGACCACCAGCACTTCTTCCAGCTGATCCAGATTTGCCGCGGGAATCACGCGAATGTTGAGGAACAGATCCTTGCCCGGCTGAACCGAGACGACTTTGCCGACGGGCAGGCCTTTGGGGAAGATGCGATCGCCGCCGCTGGTGATGACATCTTCACCGGGTGTCACCTTCTCGTCGCTCATGATGTACTGCAACGTGGTTGTGCCGTTGGCGCCGCCTTTCAGAATGCCCTGCAGACGCGAGTCCTTCAGTGCCGCACCCACTCCGCTGAACTGATCGTTGATGGGCAGAACCTGCGCCGAGTCAGGAAACACCTGCACGATCTTGCCGACGATGCCAGTGGGAGTGATGACCGCCATATCCGTAGCGATGCCGTCATTGGAGCCCTTGTCGATGTAGAGCACGCGCGACTGATCGCTGCCGCTGGTTCCGATTACCTGCGCCGCGACCGTCGAGTCGACATACTGCTCTTTAAACGCCAGCAGCGCCTGGATGCGCCGCGCCATGCGCGCGTCCTCGCTCAGCCGCGCTTCTTCAATCTTCATCTGCTCCAATTGTGCGCGCAGCTGCCGATTCTCGCGGCGCACACCGTGCAGGTAGAGGTAGTTGGTCCAGAGATTCGTCATCCACTCCTGGCTGTGAATGACGGCGCTTTCGACGGGAGTGACGGCGGAAACAGCCCAGAAGCGAATGAGACGAGTGTCGCCCGCATCCGACGGCCGGCGAACCTGAATCGCCAGGCCGATGATCTGAGCGAATAGAATGGCCGCAAAAACGATCAGGTTTCTGTAGCGGCCAATGAAGGTATCCATACGCTTGCCGGCAATCAGACGCCGGACTTACCACTAGTCAATCGATATCTTGCGCAGCAGCTTGAAATCGCTCAACATTTTTCCCGTGCCCAGAACCACGCTGCACAATGGGTCGTCGGCGATGGAGACCGGCAAGCCGGTTTCCTCGCGGATACGCTTATCGAGATTCTTCAACAACGCGCCTCCGCCGGTCAGCACGATGCCGCGATCGCTGATGTCGGCCGACAGCTCCGGCGGCGTGCGCTCCAGCGCCACGCGAATCGCGTTCATGATGGTGGAAACGCATTCGGTCAGCGAATCGCGAATCTCGCTGTCGTCAATCGTGATTGTCTTGGGCACGCCTTCGATCAGGTTGCGGCCCTTGATTTCCATGGTCAGCGGCTTTTCCAACGGATAGGCCGAGCCGATTTCGATCTTGATCTGCTCTGCCGTGCGCTCGCCGATCAGCAGGTTGTACTTGCGCTTCAGGTAATTCATGATGGCTTCGTCCATCTGATTACCCGCCATGCGCACCGAGCGCGAATAAACAATGCCGCTGAGTGAGATGACGGCGATGTCGGTCGTGCCTCCGCCGATATCGACGACCATGTTGCCGCTGGGCTCGGTGATCGGCAGCCCCGCGCCGATCGCAGCCACCATCGCCTGCTCGACCAGATGCACTTCGCTGGCTTTGGCGCGATAGGCCGAATCCATGACCGCGCGCTTTTCTACCTGCGTGATCTCCGAAGGCACGCCGATGACGATGCGCGGGTGCACCAGCATCTTGCGGTTGTGCGCCTTCTGGATGAAGTAGTTCAGCATCTTCTCGGTGACTTTGAAGTCAGCGATGACGCCATCTTTCATGGGCTTGATGGCGACGATGTTGCCCGGCGTGCGGCCCAGCATTTCTTTGGCTTCTTTGCCGACGGCCTCCACGTCACCGGTGTTTTTGTTGATGGCGACAATGGAGGGCTCATTGACCACGATGCCCTTGCCGCGTGCGTAGACCAGCGTGTTCGCTGTTCCCAGGTCGATGGCGAGATCGCTGGAGAAAACGCTGAACAGCGATCGCATGTTGCCGAAGCGCGAGGAATTGCTATAAAAGCCGTTCGATGCCATTCCTACTAAGTCTTTCTAAGATTTGGGCGGTAAGTAACAGTTTATGACAGAAACGACACAATCGCACTCAACCGAACGCCCTAGTTGAGCAGATTGAAGAACGCGGTTGCGAAGGAAAAGCCGGGAAACTTCCTGATTCGTCCTCTACCAGCCAATGACCACGTCGCTCTTGAATTCTTCTAACAGCTGCGCGGAAACTACCCGAAAAAGCCCGCGCGTCGACTCTCAGAGTACCACCCGCCGCGAGCCGATGGAAATGATACTTAGGCGGCAAGGTTCGCCATTTTGTATTCAGAACCGCGGCATTTGGCACGAATGAGCCATCCGGCGGCATCCCAGATCGTGCAGAATTAACGCCACGTAGAACCTATTTCCGCATATACTCTTCCGACAGCGGCTACTTCGATGGGGGAAATATGGGAGATCGAGTTCGAGTAACAGCTCTGTCGTTTCTCTGCCTGGGATTGCTGTGCTGTGGCGGCAACGTGTTCGCTGCCGATGCTGCGAAGCCGGCAGCATCGCCGAACAAGCCGCCTTTAGGAATCCCGAATCCGACCGACGTTCTCACCTATCACTACAACGTCTTCCGCCAGGGATACACGGCGCAGGAGACCACGCTGACGCCCAGCAACGTCAACGTAAATACCTTTGGCAAGATCAACTTCTTCACCGTCGATGGCCTGGTTGATGCCCAGCCGCTCTTTGTCAACAAGCAGCCCATTGGCGGCAACCTGAACGATACGGTCTACGTGGTCACGGAGAACGACAGCGCATACGCCTTCGCCGCCAACTCGGGCAGGCAATACTGGCATACCTCTGCGCTGGAGTCGGGTGAAAGCCCCAGCGACGATCGCGGCTGCAGCCAGATCGAACCCACCATTGGAATCACCGACACTCCGGTGATCGACAAATCGATGGGGCCTGACGGGGCCATCTACTTCGTGGCCATGACCAAAGACTCTTCCGGTAACTACCACCAGCGGCTGCATGCCCTCGATCTGACGACCGGCGCCGAGCTATTCGGAGGCCCGACGGAGATTACTGCCATGTATCCGGGCACCGGCGATGGCAGCCAAAATGGCGAGGTCATCTTCAATCCTGGACAGTTCGCCGAGCGCGCCGCCATTCTGGAGTTCGGTGGAACGCTGTATATCTCGTTCACCTCGCATTGCGATGATCGCCCCTACACCGGCTGGATCATGGCCTATAACGCGCATAGTCTGCAGCAGACCAGCGTGATCGACGTCACCCCGAATGGCCATGAGGGCGCCATTTGGATGACGAGCAATGGGCTGGCTGCGGATTCCTCCGGCAACATCTACTTCCTCGACGCTAACGGTACTTTCGATACCACGCTGAACTCAGGCGGATTCCCCATCAATGGCGACTACGGCAATGCGTTCATGAAGCTCTCCAACTCGACCGGCACGCTGACCGTTGTCGATTACTTCAATATGTACAACACGGTGCAGGAGTCAGGCAGCGATGAAGATCTCGGCTCGGGCGGAGCCATCGTGCTGCCCGACCTGACGGACAACAACGGCGGCGTGCACTATCTCGCCGTCGGGGCCGGCAAGGACACCAACATCTACATCGTCAACCGCGACAACATGGGCAAGTTCAATCCCAACAACGACGACGCGATCTATCAGGAGATTGATGGCGCTCTGCCGGGAGGGGAATGGGCGAGCCCTGCCTACTTCAACAACGTGGTGTACTACGGCGACGTGAACGACAATCTGAAGGCATTCCCCATCTCCAACGCAATGCTGGCGACCAGCCCCAGCTCGCAGTCACCGGAGAGCTTCGTTTATCCGGGAACGACGCCGACCGTTTCCGCGAATCCATCGTTGGGCAATGCGATTGTGTGGGCAGTCTCCAATGGCAGTCCGGCGGTGCTGTATGCCTACGATGCAACCAACCTGGCGAATGAACTTTACAACAGCAATCAGGCCGGATCGCGCGATCAGTTCGCCCCCAATAAGTTCATCACGCCGGTGATCGCCAACGGCAAGGTGTTTATTGGAACTCCGACCGGAGTGGTGGTATTCGGACTGCTGCAATAACCCAAACGCCATCACTCACTGGTGCCCCAGGTTCGCGTCCAGCTTCCCGACGCTAACCTGGGATCTGGAATCCGCTAACCGCCAGCCTAAGCCGACCTCTCCCTGGGTTTGGTTCAAGTCACTCCCCGCCTCTGCCGATGCAATCTCTGTGCGCTCAGTTGCGCGCAGAGATTAGGAGAGCTCCGGGGCCGATCGTGACGGATGTAGCGCAAGCCGCAACTTCTGGAAAAATCGCCGCCCATCCCGATTCCATGCCCGTGCCGGTCTTGCATCCTCTCGCCGCGCGACAGGATCGCCGGCCGCTGGTGCTGGTCGCCGATAACGATCGTGTCACCAGTCAGATCATCGAAAGCGCGCTGGCGCAGATCGGATTTCGCGCCCGCCTCGCCCACGATGGACAGAGCGCATTACAGGAAATTCGCGAACATCATCCCGACTTGATTCTGCTGGATGTGTCGCTGCCCGACACCAGTGGCATCGAAATCTGCCGCAGCCTGCAAACCGAGCCTGGCCTGGGGCAGGTGCCGGTGATCTTTATCTCCGGACATGAAGAACTGGCGCTCAAAGTCGCGGGCTTCGATGCCGGCGCAGTCGATTACATTACCAAGCCGCTGGCGGTGCGCGAGGTGATTGCCCGCGTGCGCACCCACATCCGGCTCAAGCGCGCCTACGAGTCGCTGGCCGATTTGCAGGCGCAGAGAATTCAGAAGCTGGCTGCCGCACAAGAGGCGTTCATGCCTCGCCCGGAGGATATTCCGGAAGCGCATTTTCGGGTTTCCTTCACCCAGGTACTGAAGGCGGGAGGCGACTTCTATGACGTGATTCCGGTGGCCGACGAGGTAATCGATTATGTGGTCGCCGATGCCAGCGGACATGACCTGGGGGCATCGTTCTGGACCGCCGCGCTGAAGACCTTGCTCTCGGAATACTGCAATGCGGTGAATTCGCCGCGCGAGGTGCTGCACCTGGTCAACAGCGCGCTGTTGCGCATTCTGCCGCAAGGCGTCTTCCTCACCATGATTTATGCGCGGTTGAACCGCGCATCGCGACAGCTGCAACTGGTCAATGCCGCGCACCCTCCGGCCATTCTGTTGCGCCAGGACACCAGCGCGCCGGAAATTATCTGGAGCGAAGGCGACGTGGTCGGCGCCTTTCATGACGCCGTTTTCGACTGCCGCGAGATGTCCATCGCCAAAGGCGACCGGTTGTTTCTCTATTCCGACGGGCTCATCGATACCACCGACAGCCGCGAAGGCGGCGTCGGAGGACTGCTGGACGTGCTCGGCTATTGGAAGAAGTTTCCGCTCGAAGAGGCGGTACGCGGCACAGTCAACGACTATTGCTCGTCGGGCAGTTGTGAGGACGATGTGTTGCTGATGGGCGTCGACGTGTAGCCGCGCGGTTGTGGAAAGGACACGGCTCTCCGCCTGTCGAGGAGTGCGACAAGAATATGGCCGATCGCAACCGCGAACTCTGTCTGACCATTCCCTCGCGCATCACCGCGATTGAGCCGGTGTGCGAGCAGATTCGCGGCTTGCTGGGCAGACGTCATCTGGAAGACTTGGAGTTCGCGGTCGAAATCCTGGCTCGGGAATGCCTGAACAACGCGATTCTGCACGGCAATCGCGGCCTGGCCAATGCTTGCGTGGACTTCGGCATGCGCATCGGCAGAAAGCTGATCTGCCTGCGCGTGACCGATCAGGGGCCGGGATTCGATTGGCGGAGGATGATTCGTCACGGCTTGCCTGCCGATACAGCGGTCGAAGGACGCGGCCTGATGGTGGCCAATATTTACGCCCGGCGTATCGCCTTTAACCAGCGGGGCAATCAGGTGACCTTGTGGATTCAACACAGTGAAGGAAGGTAGGTAGCGGGAAATGTCGAGCTATCGCATGGAACATACCGATGAGGGTTGCCGGCTTACGGTGAGTGGCGGGTTGACCGTGGTTTTGGTGCCGGAATTACAGCAGGCGCTGAAGGCCGAGGTCGAGAAAGGAACGCAGCAGATCATCTTCGATCTGGCCGAGACCCGCATCGTCGATTCCAGCGGCATCGGCTTGCTGATCGCCGCCAGCAATTCCCTGGCGCAAAAAAACGGCAAGCTGTCGGTGGTCAATACCGCTCCCGAAATTTTTCGGCTGATGCAGAGCATGCGGCTGGTGGGACGG
>Ga0335074_10007957_pt1 | contig 14719 bp, 14 predicted proteins | sample Lox_Sample_23_FD_206715 | JGI IMG/M metagenome (GOLD analysis project Ga0335074, IMG submission 206715) | Soil microbial communities from Loxahatchee National Wildlife Refuge, Florida, United States - Lox_Sample_2.3 | ecosystem: Environmental > Terrestrial > Soil > Wetlands | place: USA...
GACGTTGCTGTTGACTCAGCTGCAACCGAGGCTCCCCGCAGCTCTCTACCGGCGATTTCGTACTCCACTTGACCGCGAAGAGAGAGTGACATCATGGTCATAAAAGCAAATCCGCTCGCGATGGGTCTCGCCGTTGCGCTCGTGGTCTCGATTGTCGCGTGGCCCGCGGGCGCTCAGGCGGCGAAGGACAGCCTCGCGGGCAAGGCCGTTGCCTTCGTCCAAACACTGGCTGCGGGCCACTTCAAGGCCGCAGAGATGGATTTCACCGAGCAGATGAAGCAGGCGGCGCCGCCGCAGAAGCTGAGTGAGATCTGGCAACGCCTGCTAGGTCAGGTCGGCGCGTTTCAGCGTGCCGGCAGGACCGAGATCGTCCCGCAGGGCGAATATACCTTCGTGATCGTCAGGACCGACTTCAAGAGCCGGGCGCTCGGGATCAGGGTGGTGTTCGATTCCGCCGGCAGGATCGCTGGCATGCAGTTCGTCCCCCCACCCTGAGAGGCCCGCCACAATCCCGGACGCAAGGACTTGCCGGGCGGCGCCGGGAGCGAATAGGCTCGCAGGCGCGAGGACATGGTGTCCTTCGCTTCACCGAGCCGCCGCAGCGGCGTACCGCTGCCCTTGACGCTCCCAGCATGAACGCTCCCCCGCTGCCAAACCGCCTCAACCGATTCTTCCTTTATTTCGGGCGACAGTTTCGCTGGGGCTGCCTGGGGCTGCTCACCTTCCCGGTACTCGGGCGGGCGATCTTCGCCTCGATCGCCTTTGCGACCAAGCAGCTCACCGATACCGTGCTCAATCTGCACGGTCCGCTGCGCAATGCCGGCCCGGCGCTGACCGGCCCGTTCACCCTCTTTGCCGCGCTGGTGGCCGCGCGCTTCGTCTGCGACGCGGCGACGTGGTTCTGCTCCTATCACACGCGCTCGCCCATGCTGGTTCGCATCAAGGAGCAGGTGTTCGCCTACGCGCAGCGCCTCTCGCCCGCGTACTTCGACAGCACGCTGACGGGGAAGATCGCGCATCGCGCGGTCATGCTGCCCGACCAGATGCTGATGCTGTTCGACATGACCGTGTTCGACTTCGTCCCGGGTGCGATGTTCTTCGTGTTCGTCGCGGCATATTTCTACATCGCGAGCCCCATATTCTGCGCTGCCGCCGCGCTCGGTATCGCCGTCTATTTCACCGGAAGCCTCCTCCTCGGGCGCGAATGCGCCCGGCGCGCGGCCGCCAACAACGAGACTCGCGCGAGCGTGACCGGCCGTATGGTCGATGTCATCACCAACGTTCGCAACGTTTTCTATTTCGCCAACCAGGAGCTCGAGGACCATGAGCTGACGCGGTACACGGGCGAGGAGCGGGAGCGGCGCATGGCGCTCTATCGCTCGGTGGTGCGCCTGCGCTGCTCGCAGTACGTGATGGACATTCTCATGTGGCTCGGGTTCGTGGGCGGCGCGCTCTACGGCTGGGTGCACGGCCGCATGACCGCGGGGGACTTCGTCATGGTGACGACGCTCACCGGCTCCCTCCTGCAGACCGCCTACAACCTGGGCCAGCGTATACCGGATTTCTACGATCAGCTCGGCTCCGCGCGCGAGAGCATCGAGACGCTCATCGTGCCGGCGACGATCAAGGACCGGCCGGATGCGGCAGCGCTCGCCGTCAGGCATGGCGCCATCCGCTTCGATCGCATCGCATTCGCCTACGACCCACGCGGGCGCGGCCGCGGTGCGCGCAACATCGTGCATGACTTCGAGCTTTATATCCCCGCGGGCCAGCGCGTCGGACTCATCGGTCCGAGCGGCGCCGGCAAGACCACGCTGATGGGCCTGCTGATGCGCATGCACGATGTAACAGCCGGCGCCATCCGCATCGATGGTCATGACATTCGCGACGTGACCCAGGAGAGCCTGCGAGCGGCCATCGGTCTGATTCCGCAGGATACGAACCTCTTTCACCGCAGCCTGCTCGAGAACATCCGTTACGGGCGGCCGGATGCGACCGACGAGCGGGTGATCGCGGCCGCCAAGCGCGCGCACGCGCACGAGTTCATCGTGGAGCTGGAGCAAGGATATGACACGCTGGTCGGCGAGCGTGGCATCAAGATCTCCGGCGGCCAGCGACAGCGGATCGCGATCGCGCGGGCGATCCTGCGCGATGCGCCCATCCTGCTTCTCGATGAGGCGACGAGCTCGCTCGACAGCCACAGCGAGCAGATGATCCAACAGGCCATGAAGGAGGCGATGGCCGGCAAGACGGTGATTGCCATCGCGCACCGCCTGAGCACGGTCATGGACATGGATCGGCTCATCGTGCTCGACCGCGGCGTGATCGTCGCGGACGGCTCGCATGCCGAGCTGCTGCTACAGGGTGGCCTCTATGCGGAGCTCTGGCGCAAGCAGTCGGGCGGGTTCAATCCAGTCGCGCGCCAGGAGGAGACCGAGAATGCCCCGGAGGAGGATCTCGCCTCGGGCGAGGAGCTCGCCGAGGCTGGCCTCATGCGCTCCTCCCCCGCGGCCTGAGGCGATACCCGCCGATCACGCCAGGTTCCAGCGCTGCAGCAGATGTAGGTGTCCGTCGGGATCGTGCATCAGCTCATCCCGATCCGCCGCCCAGACGATCCGCGTCGCCGCGATGTCATTGGCTTGCAGCCGCCGCGCGGGCCGACCGGAGGGGTTGCGGTAGGCGAGTAACTCGAGATGCGGTGGCGCTTGGCACGGCAGCATCGGGAGGACATCGACCTCGACGTTCGGAAGAGCATCGAGCGCTATCTGCGTCGGGCCGCGATTGAGGGTCGGTCCCCGCAGCGAGAGACCCAGTGCCTCATAGAAGCCACGGCTGGCGGCGGCATTGGAAACGCTGATGGCCGAGTGATCGATCCCGAGCAGGCCGGTGCCTCGCCAGCGACCGGCGCTTTGCGGCAGAAATTGCAGCAGCTCGAGCGGATGTCCCTCCGGATCGCGGAACTTGACGGCGGCGGCGACGCCCGTCGAGGGTGGAAGCTTCACGGGGCCGCCGGTGGAAATCGGGATCGCTCCGAGCGCCGCCACCCGCGCCCAGGCGGCTGCGGCATCGTCGGTGACGAGCGCCAGGTGCTGGAAGCAGAGATCGGCGGCGCTCGAGTCGATCGGATAGGGCCGCCCCGGGGCCTCGAAGCTCTCGAGGTCGAGCCGCTGCTCGCCGAGGCGCAGCGCCACTCGGATGCCGCCACCCTCGAGACCGAGGAGCCTCATCTCCTCGCGGGCAAGAGGTTCGCCGTCATCGGCAGAGAAGCCGAGCTCTCGATAGAAGCGCGCGAGTCCCACGGCATCCGCGCTGGTGAGTCGGAATGCCGTGATCGCCGCTAGCATGGTCACGGCCGCACGCAACCCCGCACATTGGTGTAGATCGCCAGCAGCTCGTGCGAGGCGCAAAGGAAGAGCCTCGAGCGGTTGCGGCCACCGAAGGCGAGATTGGAGATCAGGCTCGGGGTGAGGATCTTGCCGAGCAGCTTGCCTTCGGGGCTGATGCAGTGCACGCCATCGGCGGCGCTCGACCAGAGGTTGCCTTGCTCATCGACGCGCAGTCCGTCGGCAAATCCGGGCGTCACCTTGTGAAACGACTCCCCGCCCGAGAGGCGCCCGTCGCCGCGCACCGCGAAGCGGCGGATGCACTGACGGGGCTCGCGGTCGAACTGGTGGCCGCTTTCGGCGACATAGAGGAAGTGCTCATCGGGTGAGAATGCGAGCCCGTTGGGCTCATCGAAATCATCGGCGACGACGGCGAGGTCGCCCGTGGCGGGGTCGAGACGATAGAGCGCCGGCGGCAGCTCGCTCGACTGCTTGCCGCCCTCGTAATCGGTGTTGATGCCGTAAAGCGGATCGCTGAACCAGATCGTTCCGTCGGACTTGCACACGATGTCGTTGGGCGAATTCAGGCGCTTGCCGCGATAGCGGCTGGCGAGCACGGTGATCGCCCCGTCGAGCTCCGTGCGCGTGATGCACCGATCATGATGCGAGCAGCCGAGCAACCGACCCTGCCGATCGCGTGTGTGCCCATTGGCAAAGCCCGCCGGGCGGCGAAACACGGTGACTCCGCCATGCTCGCTCCAGCGCAGGATACGATCGTTCGGGATGTCGCTGACATAGAGGCAATCGTGATCGGCGAACCATACCGGACCCTCGAGCCATCGGTATCCTTCGCCCAATTTCTCGAGCGGCGCATTGGACAACACCATCGCGCGGAACCGATCGTCGTGAATCTCGAAGTCGGACATGCGGCTCACCTGACGTGACAGGGCTCGCGCGATGGGTCGATGTGCAGCTGTACGGTCATGAGCACGGCGGGCTCATCGCCCATCGTCCCGGAGCGATGGCCCTTCCTGCCCTCGCGCTCGCTGCAGCCCTGGTCCTCGCCCAAGGAGAATTCCCCCGGCCCCTGCTCGATGCGGGTGCCGTCCATGCTCTCGATCCACCAGCGTCCCGAGAGCACCACGATCCACTGCGGTGCCGGGTTCTCGTGCCACTCGCCGACCCAACCGACCGGCTGAACGGTGAACACGACGGTGGACGGATGTGTCCCCTGCCTGTCGTTCCACTGCGGGGCGGCGGGACCTACGCCCTCGAGCTCGTAACTGGTGAGATGGCAGCGCCGCTGGTGGCTCACTCCCTCTGCATCCACCCACAGGTGCCAATAGGGCACGGATGGCTTCTTTCCCGGGTCGCTCATCGGTGCGCGAGTGCCGCGTAGGGATGGCTCGAGGCCAACGGGTGAGCGAGGAACGGCCACAGGCCCGAGCCGTTGGTACCGACCACGATCAGGAGAAAGCCCGCGCCGAGTGAGAGATTCTTGAGGAAATCCCAGAACAGGCCGCGTCCCTTGCTGTCGCCGGACGACCAGAAATCGCCGGGTTGCCAGAACCTCTTATAGAGGAGCGCGGTCGCCGCGCAATAGGCCGCCAACACCAGCGCGGCGAGCCGATCGGCGACGCCGGTGACGACCCCGAGTGACATGATCACCTCGATGGCAAGCCCGCCCATGAGCACGAGGCTGGCGAGGGCGCGTGGCTTGAACACCTCTTGCGCCTGTTTGACGGCACCCTCGAATCCGAGCACTTTGTCGAGCGCGCTGAAAGGCAGGAAGAGCATTACCAGCAGGTAGCGCACGCTGAGTGTCACGATCGCAGCCGTGCTCATTTCAGTCTCGCCGCGATCCGGTCGGCGACGCGCAGCGCGTTGGCGATGATGGTGAGCGTCGGATTGACGGCGCCAATCGCAGGAAAGAAACTCGCATCGGCGAGGTAGAGATTGTCGAGCTCGTGCGCCTTGCAGTCGAGATCGAGTACCGAGGCCGTCGGATCGGTGCCGAACCGTGCGGTGCCTGCCTGATGAGCCGTGCCGCCGAGTGGAATGTTCTTCCCGAGGTAGAGCGAGCGATGGAGGAGAATCGCATTGTGGCCGGCGCGGTTGAGGACCTGTTTGAGCTTGCGCTCGAGGCGGGGGAGCGCCTCGGTGTTGGTCGCGACCAGATCCAGATGCACCTTGCCGTCCCGGTAGTAGATCCGGTTCTCGGAATGCGGCAGGTCTTCGGCCTGCAGCCAGAAGTCCATCGAGTGGCGCGCCATCTCCTCGAACGGCATCTGCGGCAGCCATTCGAGCCATTGCGGCAAGGACTCGCCGCGGATCTGCTCGGGATGGCTGCTGGCACACATCTGCACGAGGCCGAGCGGATGCTCCCAGTCGTCGCTGCCGAAGTAGTAATCGCTGAACGCCAGCGTCTTCTGAAACACGGTGTCGTTGACTTCCGGCATGACGGCCATCAGCACGCTCATGTTGTGGCGCATGTAGTTCCGTCCGAGTTGATCCGATCCATTGGCGAGCCCGCGCGGATGCTTCTCATTGGCCGAGCGCAGCAGCAACAGCGCCGAGGAGAGCGCACCGCAGGCGACCACCACGATGTCGGCGCAGTAGCGCTCCTCCTGTCCCGCGCGCGTGACCTGGACGGTATCGACGGTGCGGCCGGACGCATCGGTGTCGAGCTTCGATACGTAGGCATTGGTGAGCAGCGTGACGTTCGGGTGGCAGGCGAGCATTGGATCGATGCAGATGACCTGAGCGTCAGCCTTGCCGTTGAGCAGGCAGGGAAAGCCATCGAAGAAGCTGCAGCGCATGCAGACGCTGGTCGGCGTCGGTTTGCCGTCCCGCTCATCGAGCAGGATCCCGAGCGGCAGATGGAAGGGGTGCAGTCCGAGGCCGCGCAGATCATCGGCGAGCTCGGCGATCTTCGGCTCGTGGCTCACCGGCGGGTGCGGATAGGGGGCGCTCGCCCACGGCTCGAGCGGATCCTCGCCGCGCTCACCGTGGACGTGAAACAGGCGCTCCGCCTGCGTGTAGTAGGGCTCGAACACGTCGTAACCGACGGGCCAGGCCGGCGAGATGCCGCCGGCATGCGCCACCTCGCCGAAGTCGCGCTCGCGCAGGCGAAAGAGCGCCGCCCCGTACACCTTGGAATTGCCGCCGACGTAGTAGTGGAGCGCGGGACTGAACGCTTCTCCGGCCGAATTCGTCCAGCTCTCACGCGCCTGGTAGGCGGCGTCGACGAAGACCGCCTGCGAATTCCAGTTCTGGTCGCTGCGCGGCAGATAGTCGCCACGCTCGAGGATGAGGATACGCTTGCCGCTCGGCGCCAGGCGGTGGGCGAGCGCTGCGCCTCCCGGCCCGCTGCCGATCACGATGAGATCATAGCGATCCGCGCTCAAAACTCCGCTCCGCTTGCGCTCCGGGAAATGATGATACCGCAAGCGGCAAACGGCGTGCCGGGCTGCAGCGTCAGATCGCGCCGACCCTCGCGCCAGGCAGGGCTCGGCCCGCATTGGCTTTCGATCCCCATCGGCCATGAGATCGCCCGGCGATCCGCCGCGCTAAAGCGGACGATGCGCGGTTGGATGTCTTCACGCGCACGCAGTACGCCGGCGCTGCCGACGACACGAGGTGTTTATCCGACAGTCGACAGCGCCGCGAGTTGACCCCCCGATCCCTTCGAGAGATGATCCTCGGCGTCACTCGATGAGGTAACGGGGTCCGCATGAACAATCAACGAACGACATTACAGGCGTGGTCGCCGGAAATACGTAGCGTGCTACGCATCGTGGCGGCGCTGCTGTTCGTGCAGCACGGTTGCGCGAAGCTGCTGCATGTGCCGTATCAGCCGATGTTTGCTCATCTAAAGCCGATGCAATTGCTGTGGATTCAGGGCGTGATTGAGCTCTTCGGCGGCGGCCTCCTGACCGTCGGATTGTTCAGCCGCCCGGTCGCCTTCATCCTCTCGGGCGATATGGCGGTGGCGTTCTTCATTGCGCACTTTCCGAAGAGCTGGTCGCCGCTGGTCAATGGCGGTGGCCTTGCGGTGTTGTTCTCCTTCACCTTTTTGTACCTATGGGTGGCGGGGCCGGGCCCGTGGAGCGTGGATGCGCTGCTGCATGGAAGAAAGCGCGCGCCCGCGATGTGACGGCAAGCGGTCTATCGGGGGTCGGTAACCAAGCTCGATTGCCCCTCGGCGGAGTGCGCCCATGAAGTTTCGCTACCTGTCTGCGCTCTTGCTCGTGGCGCCCTGCCTCGCCTTTGCTCAGCACTCGGGACGCACGTATTTCAACTCACCGCTCGCGCAGCAGCGTCACCTGCCGTTCAGCAGCGGCGTCCTCGTCGGCAACACGCTCTACATCGCCGGCACGACCGGGGTCGATCCGGGCACCAAAGGCGCGGTTTCCGCCGTCGCGGAAGCGCATCTGGTCATGGACCGGGTAAAGCGCGTCGTCGAGCAATCGGGTATGACCATGGACGACATCGTCTCGGTGCAGGTCTTCTGCACCGATCTACGCGACTACGACGCATTCAATAGCGTGTATGAATCGTACTTCCACGGTCATTATCCGGCGCGCACCTTCATCGGTGTCGCCAGTCTGCTCTTCGGCGCGCGCTACGAGGTCAACGGCATCGCCGTGCGCCGGGCGAACTCGGTCAGATGATCGCGCTCATTCCCACTCGATCGTCGCGGGCGGCTTGCCCGAGATGTCGTAGACGACCCGGGAGATGCCGGCGACCTCGTTGACGATCCGGCGGGAGACGTGGTCGAGAAACTCATAGGGGAGGCGGGCCCAGTGGGCGGTCATGAAGTCCACGGTCTCGACCGCGCGCAGCGCAATGACGTAGTCGTAACGGCGTCCATCGCCCATGACGCCGACCGACCTCACGGGCAGGAATACGGCGAATGCCTGGCTGGTGCGCTCGTAAAGATCGTGCCTGCGTAGCTCGTCGATGAAGATCGCATCGGCGCGGCGCAGCAGGTCGGCGTACTCCTTGCGCACCTCGCCCAGGATCCGCACGCCGAGCCCGGGGCCGGGGAAGGGATGACGATAGACCATCTCGCGCGGCAATCCGAGCTCGACGCCGAGACGTCGGACCTCGTCCTTGAAAAGCTCGCGCAGCGGCTCGACCAGCTTCAGATGCATCTTCTCGGGCAGGCCGCCGACGTTGTGGTGCGATTTGATGACGTGCGCCTTGCCGGTGCGCGCGCCGGCGGACTCGATAACGTCGGGGTAGATCGTGCCCTGGGCGAGGAAGCCGACGCCGCTGAGCTTGCGGGCCTCCTCATCGAACACCTCGACGAACGTGCGTCCGATGATCTTGCGCTTGGCCTCCGGATCCGCGACGCCGGCGAGCGCCGCGAGAAAGCGCGCTTCCGCATCCACCCTGATGACGCGCACCCCGAGATGCTCGGCGAAGGTGGCCATGACCTCATCGCCCTCAGCCAGGCGCAGCAGCCCGTGATCGACGAAAACGCACACGAGCTGCTGGCCGATCGCGCGATGCAGCAGAGCCGCGACCACCGAGGAGTCGACTCCGCCGGACAATCCCAACAGCACCTTGCCGCCGCCTACCTGGGCACGTACGCGCTCGACCGCATCCTCGATGATGTTGCCGGTGCTCCAGAGCGCGTTGCAGCCGCAGATCTCGCGCACGAAGCGCTCGAGCAGGCGCGCGCCCTGGGCGGTGTGGGTGACTTCCGGGTGGAACTGCACGCCGTAGAGGCCCCGCCGCTCGTCGGCCATCGCGGCGAATGGGATCGAAGCGGTCGAGGCGCTGACGCTGAAGCCTTCCGGCAGCATCCCTACCCGATCGCCGTGGCTCATCCAGACATCGAGAACGGCGCGGCCGTCGGCGTCACGTCGGTCCTCGAGGTGATCGAGCAGGCGACTTGCGCCGGTGACGGTCACTTCGGCATAACCGAACTCCCGCTCCGTCGAGGCCACCACGCGTCCGCCGAGCTGCTGCGCCATGGTCTGCATGCCGTAGCAGATGCCGAGCACCGGCACACCCAGCGTGAACACCGCCTCGGGCGCACGCGGCGGATCGGAATCGGTCACCGATTCCGGGCCGCCCGAGAGGATCACGCCGCGCGGCTGGAACGCGCGCACCTGCGCGTCGGTGATGTCCCAGGGATGGATCTCGCAGTAAACGCCGAGCTCGCGTACGCGGCGCGCGATGAGCTGCGTGTACTGCGCGCCGAAATCGAGGATGAGGACGCGGTGGGCGTGGATGTCGGCGTGCAGCGCCGACATTGCGTCCTCTGAGAGGCGCTGTTGCAAGCTTGGATCTCCGGGGGACGGTCGGGCGACGCTGACCATGAGCTCCTACGACACCCGGTAGTTGGGTGCCTCTTTGGTGATCGCAACGTCGTGCACGTGGCTCTCGCGGACGCCGGCGCTGGTGACGCGCACGAACACCGGACGCGTGCGCAGCTCCGTGACGTTGTGGCTGCCGGTGTAACCCATCGCGGCCCTCAACCCCCCGGCGAGCTGTTGCAGGATGGTGACGACGCTGCCTTTGTAGGGCACGCGGCCTTCGACTCCCTCGGGAACGAGCTTCTCGAGCTCGGTCGAGGCGTCCTGGAAATAACGGTCGGCGGAGCCGTGGCGCTCGGCCATGGCGCCGAGGGAGCCCATGCCCCGGTAGGATTTGTAGGAGGCGCCCTGGTAGAGCTCCACCTCACCGGGAGACTCCTCCGTGCCGGCAAAGAGGCTGCCGATCATGACCGCGTGCGCGCCGGCGGCGATCGCCTTGGCGATATCGCCGGAGAAGCGGATGCCGCCGTCGGAAATGACCGGTACATCACTGTTGCGCAGCGCCTCCGCCACGTTCGCCACCGCGGAAATCTGCGGCACCCCGACGCCGGCGACGATGCGTGTCGTGCAGATCGAGCCCGGTCCGATGCCGACCTTGACGGCATCGGCGCCCGCGGCCACGAGGGCGAGCGCGGCCTCGCTCGTTGCGATGTTGCCCGCGATGACCTGCTGATCGGCCCATTGAGATTTGATGCGCTCGACCGTCGCGATCACACCGCGGGAATGGCCGTGCGCGGTGTCGACGACCACCAGGTCCACTCCCGCCTCGCGCAGCGCCGCGACGCGATCCATCGTGTCCGGAGTGGTACCGACCGCGGCACCCACGCGCAGTCGCCCGTTCTCATCCTTGCAGGCGCGCGGGAATTCCGTCGCCTTCTGGAAGTCCTTCACCGTAATCATGCCGGTGAGCTCGTGATCGGCGTTGACGACCAGCACTTTCTCGATGCGGTGCTTGTGCAGCAGCGCCAGCACCTCTTCCTTCGGGGCGGTCTCGCGCACCGTGATCAGCCGCTCCTGCGGCGTCATGACCGAGGAGACGGGCGCATCGAGCTTCAGCTCGAAGCGCAGGTCACGGTGCGTGACGATGCCGACGGCCTTCCTGCCGACGACGACCGGCACGCCGGAGATACCGCGCGAGCGCGTCAGATCCAGCACCTCGCGTATGGTCATATTGGGAGAGACGGTAATCGGGTCCTTGATGATGCCGCTTTCGAACTTCTTCACGCGGCCGACTTCGCGCGCCTGCGCCTCGACGGTCATGCTTTTGTGAACGATGCCGATGCCGCCTTCCTGCGCGATGGTGATGGCGAGGCGGGCCTCCGTGACCGTGTCCATGGCGGCCGAGAGCAACGGCAGGTTGAGTCCGATCCGGCGGGTGACGCGCGTCCCCAGGTCCACCTCTCGGGGAAGCACCTCCGAATAGGCCGGGACGAGCAGGACGTCGTCGAAGGTAAGGGCTTCTTCGAGGATTCGCATAGCTAATTCTACGCACGAAGGGCGCCGCGGTAAACCACGTGCTATGGTGACCGGCCATGCCCGCCAGCCTCTTCCCAGGGCCCGAGCCCGACACCGCTTCCGGGCGCAGCATCTACACGGTCTCGCGCCTCAATAAAGAGGTGCGCACGCTCCTCGAGCGTGGCCTGGGGGTGCTCTGGGTCGAAGGGGAGCTGTCGAACTTCTCTCAGCCCTCCTCGGGTCACTGGTATTTCTCCCTGAAGGACCGCGAGAGCCAGGTGCGCTGCGCGATGTTCAGGCTGAAGAACGCGGCGCTGGGATTCACGCCCAAAGCGGGCCAGCAGGTGATCGCCCGCGGCCGCGTCAGCCTTTACGAGCCGCGCGGCGAATACCAGCTCATCGTCGACCATCTGGAAGAAGCCGGTCTCGGCGCACTGCAGCGCGAGTTCGAGCGGTTGAAGGCGAAGCTCGCCGCCGAGGGCCTGTTTGCGAGCGAACGCAAGCGCAGCTTGCCGCGCTTTCCGCGCCGCATCGGCATCGTCACTTCCCCGACGGGCGCGGCGCTTCGGGATGTCCTCAACATACTGGCGCGACGCTTCCCGCCGGCCGCGGTGCTGGTGTATCCGACGGCCGTGCAGGGCGCGGCGGCGGTGCCCGCCATCGTGCAGGCGCTGCAGCTGGCCTCTGCGCGCGCGGACTGTGACGTGCTCATCCTCGCGCGCGGCGGTGGCTCGCTCGAGGATTTGTGGGCTTTCAACGACGAGCGGGTGGCGCGAGCCATCCGCGCATGCGCCGTTCCAGTGGTCGCCGGCATCGGTCACGAGATCGACTTCACCATTGCCGACTTTGCGGCGGATGTCCGCGCGCCGACCCCCTCCGGAGCCGCGGAGCTCGTCGCCCCGGACAGCACCGAATGCCTGCAAGCTCTATCACGAATGGCCGCGCGCATGAACGGTTGCATGCGACGCGAGTTGCGCGTCGTCTCGAGTCGGTTTGCCAACCTCGGCGCGCGCCTCAAACAGGCGCATCCGGGCACGCGTCTCGTCCACCAGGCACAACGTCTCGATGACCTCGAGCAGCGGCTCACGGGTGCCGCGCATGCGGTGTTGCACACGCGCCGACATCGGCTGAATGAGGCGTTCACCATTCTCATTCAGCACTCGCCCGAGCGTCTCGTGCGCGATTATCACCGCCGCTACGAAGCGCTGGACTCACGGTTGCGCCGCGCGGTGAGCGAGTATCTTTCGCGCCGCACGCATCGTGTCGATCTGGCAAAGAGGACGCTCGATGCCGCGGGTCCGCAGGCCACGCTGGCGCGTGGCTTCGCGGTCGTCACGCGCGCGGACGGGACGCTGGTGACGGATGCCCGCTCGGTGGCTGCCGGCGAGGAGATCAAGGCGCGCCTCGCCAGCGGGAGCCTGCGGGCCCGGGTGACGGGGTCGCAGGACTCCTGACGGAGACGCTCCGTGCCGGGGGACATCGATTTCATGCGTCTTGCGCTCGAGCGCGCCGCACTCGCGCGGGCGTCCGGGGAGGTTCCGGTGGGCGCGGTGTTGGTAAGCGGCGGGCGGGTGATTGCCGGCGGCGCGAATCGTCCGATCGCATCGCACGACCCCACGGCGCATGCCGAGATCGAGGCGCTGCGATCCGGTGGACGGGCGCTCGGCAGCTATCGCCTGAGCGATACGACTTTGTACGTGACGCTGGAGCCCTGCCCGATGTGCGCAATGGCGATCGTGCATGCCCGCGTGCGCAGGCTGGTGTTCGGTGCCTGGGATCCACGCGCAGGAGCTGCGGGCAGCGTGACCGATATCTTCGCGCTGCCTGGCATCAATCACCGGGTCGATGTGTTCGGCGGTGTGCTGATGGAGGAGTGCGCGAGCCTCCTCAGGGACTTCTTCGGCGAGCGCCGCGGCTGAGGGTCAACCGCCGCCGGCGTCGCTCCCGGCGGCCGTTGGTGCGGCATCGGCGATCGTCGTGTGTGGCAGGCCGCCTTCGGGCTGCCACTCGAGAAGCTGCATGAATTGGCGCACGTGCTCGACGTACTCCACCGGCTGCCATCCTTGAGCGTAGCCGCACTTGACGCGCATGAACCAGCGCGGCTCGGCGAGCTTCGGCAGCTGCTGGCTGACCTGCGCCCAGGAGTCGGGGTTTTTGCCGAGCCTCTGGGCGATGATCCGCGCATCCTCCACGTGGCCAAAGCCGACGTTGTAAGCCGCGACCGTGAACCAGGTGCGATCAGGCTCGGGGATGTGCGTGGGAACCATGCTGCGCACTTCGGCAAGATAGCGCGCTCCGGCGAAGATGCTGTCCCGGGCGTTGGTGCGATCCCGGTCCCGGATGCCCATCGCCTGCGCGGTGTTGGAAGTCAGCATCATGACGCCCGCGGCGCCGTTCGGCGAGGTGGCCTGAGGATCCCAGTGCGATTCCTGAAAGCCGATGGCGGCGAGCAGCCGCCAGTCGAGTCCGTACTTGGCCGCGGCCTGCTGGAAGAGCGCGCGGTAAAGGGGCAGGCGCTGGGTCAGGGAAACCTGAAAGAGGCGCAGCTCCTCGTACTGGAACGAGCTCGCATTTCCCGAGTCCTTCCGCATGAGGCTCGCGAGCTCCCCGGAGCTCATCATGCTCTGGAAAAAGTCATTCACCGCATGGACGAGGTCGTCGCCGTTGCGGCGCACGATCCACTGCATCGGACGCTTCTCGGGCAGGGTGAAGCCGACGTCGATGTCTGGATACAGGTGGTGGGCGTAGGAGTACGTCCGTGCATCGACGATGGCGTAGCGCGCCTGGCCGGAGTCCACATCCTCGAGCGGATCCGCGGTGCTCGGGGCCGTCTCTACCCACGAGAGGTGGGGTGCCAGGATCTCTTTCATGCGCTCGAGCAGCTGCTCCTGAGGGCTCCCCGCGCGCACGGCAAGCTTCGCCGTCTCGAGCTGCAGGGTATCGCGCGGCCGCGTCTCGTCCTGGCGGTAGACCACGAGCTGCGGGATCTCGGCATAGGGGGCCGTGGCTTCACCGACCTTGGTCCACTCGGAGGTGGCGGTGATCTGTGCGGCGGCAATATCCGCCCGTCCGGCGGCGAGCTCCGAGCGCATGGCGGCCTCGTTCGCCACCGCGTAAATCTTGAGCCGCACCCCGAGCTCATCGGCGAACCGGCTGGCGAGGTCGTACTCCAGCCCCTCGGGCCCCTGCGCGCCGAGGTAGTAGCAGGTCGGCAGGTTCAAGGTCACCACCCGCAGCTCCCCGCGAGCGCGGACCTGCTGCAGGGCGGATGGAGAGGGAGCTTTGGAGCAGCTGGCCAGGAGCAAGGTGGCCGCCAATGCCACCAGTGCCCTCCCTTTGGCAGGCCGGAGATACCTACGGTCGCCTCTTAGCGTCAATGCAAATCCCCACTGGCTCAAACGCTTAGGTATAGAATAGCAGTTCGCGGCCCCGGGTTCCCGTCGCATGGCGCTCACATGCGGCCATTTACCATAATGCGGCGTTTTCGAGGGATTTCGGGCAGGGACGGAGAGGTACCGAAGTGGTCATAACGGCGCCGACTCGAAATCGGATGGTCGGGTAAAACCGGCACGTGGGTTCGAATCCCACCCTCTCCGCCATCCAGAGCTGTCG
>Ga0335074_10007958_pt1 | contig 14719 bp, 11 predicted proteins | sample Lox_Sample_23_FD_206715 | JGI IMG/M metagenome (GOLD analysis project Ga0335074, IMG submission 206715) | Soil microbial communities from Loxahatchee National Wildlife Refuge, Florida, United States - Lox_Sample_2.3 | ecosystem: Environmental > Terrestrial > Soil > Wetlands | place: USA...
TCCTGGGCGTCCTGCGGCAGGACGCCGGCAGGTCGCTCGATATAGGGGGGCAGCGCCAGTGCCCCCGCCTGCCGCAGCGCTGCCGCGAATGCGACGCCTTGGAGATTGAACGCCAGGGTCACGCCGCCGTAGGGGTCACGTTCCCACACGGTTGCCGCCAGCTCGGGCGCACCATCGAAGGTTAGTGAATCTCCCGGGTGCAGCCGGCGCGCGTTCCGCGCCAGCGCGTGCCAGCGGCCGGTGGCCAGCGGCCGGTCGAGCGTGATCCCGATCCGCGCCGCGCCACGCCGTGCGGTGAGCTGTGCCGGGATCACGCGCGTGTCGTTGGCGACCAGGATGTCGCCGGATCGCAGGAGGCCCGGCAGATCGTGCACGATACGATCGGCCAGCATGTCGCTTACCACGAGCAGACGGGCTGAATCACGTGGCCGGGCGGGATGCTGAGCGATCCGCTCCGGCGGCAGCTCGAAGTCGAAATCCGAAACGCGCATTGGGCGGGAGCCGGGCAGCGGGGCAATTTGGTGCATCAACCGCATGTAAGCGTTGACGCCCGCCCCAGCCACTCCACTGATCCCTGGGGCGATCCCTGGCGTCGGGCACGCCGGGTGCCCACATTCACGCCGCTTGCATCAGAGGATGGACCTCGTGGGTCGGAGCGTCGTCGGACTTGTTTGGTTGGGTGGTGTCGCACTGGCCGCGGTGCTGTACCTGATTGGCCCAGGCTCGTTGATCGCGGCGAGCCTTGCCGCGGTGTCGCGGCTGGAATGGGCGATCGCGAACAGTATCGCGTTTCTGTCTGCGCAGACTTTTGACCTGGTGCGGGCGGCGGCGATCGCCTTGTTCGTCGTGTTCCTCGTGCTTGGCGCTCTGGCGAAGCAGCGAGGTGCCGGGCGTGGCAGCAGCGGGTTGGTCGGGCTGACGGTGCTGTTCGTGGTGCTGATCACGCTGGGCGGATACCAGTCGCGCTTCTGCTGGTTCGCGGCGCTGCTGGTGGCGGGCGCCGGAGCAATCAGCATGACCCAGCGGTTGCTCAACCCGCCGCTGCGCGGTCCGTGGGGGCCGGGAACCTACCGACGCGGGGGTGAGTCGCACCCACGGCCCTGACCATGGCGTGATCGCTTGGTGCCGTTGCTGTTGCAGGTCGCGAGCTTCGTGGCCCGTTATCGACATGGGTCGGTGAAAACCGCGCCGGGCCGCAGGTTCAACCGAGCTGCGGCGCGGTCGCCTGGTAGCTCGGCAGTGCCTGCATGCGCTCCCACCACTTGGCGAACCCATCCGCCACGAACACCTCGCCCGCATCGGGGGTGAGTGCCACATAGAAGCAGATCGGTGCGAGGTAGAGATCACCGAGCGAGGGCCGCTCTCCGGCGATAAAGGAGTCGGTCCCACGCAGCTTCATCAATTCCCGCAAGACGAGCCGGCTGGTCGTGATCGCCCGCTGCCTTGCTTCGTCGTTTGGCCCGCCGATGAAGTCGGGGAACAGGTGGTAGCCGGCTACCCCGATCAGCGCTGCATATCCGTAGGAATCGACGATGCCCATCGCCATGCGCATGCGCGCGCGGTCCTTCGGATTGTCCGGCGTGAGCGATGGGCCGGGCAGCACCTCGTCCAGGTACGGCGCGATCGCGCTTGTCTCGATAATGCGAAATTCGTCGTGCTCCAGCACCGGCACTTTGCCGAAGGGGTGGCGGGCGAGGTGTTCGGGCTGCCTGGGCTCACCCTTGAGCACGTGGACCGGTACCAGCTCGTACTGGGCGGCCTTCTCGGCAAGCACCATCCGCACGGTACGGACATATGTGCTGCCATCGAAACCATAGAGGACTATCCCGGCCATTTTGGTCCCTTCCGTTCACCATGGCCCGAGGATCGCGCGAACCTGCCATCAGGCCAATCCTCATTTTGTGCCCGGGCCCACACGTATAGCTGCCCAGTCGAATGACCCTCGACGAGGGCCGCGCCGGTTCCGTCATGGCCGGTCTTACTCAGTCTTGATCCGGCCATCCACGTACGATGCCCGATCCGACGTCGTGTGGCGATGCCGCGAACCGAGGCTGCATTCGGCGCAAGTTCGTGTGCCGCTGACCGCTGTCGGGATGTCATCGGCCTGGAACCTTTCCTCTCCGATCCGAGATCACGGTGGCGAGCTGATCCAGCACGGCTTGGGCTTCCCGCAATTCGGCGGTCCCGCGACCCTCGGTGAACCCGCCGACCACCGGTGCCAGCAGCCCCTCCGCCTCCGCCACACGACCGCCCCGCATCCGAACGCGAGTCAAGCTCGTTGCGGCGCGCAGCTCGTAGAACCGCAATCCCTGCCGCCGCGCGATGTGTAGCGCGGTCTCGAACGCCGCTTCCACCTCCCGCCCCGCTGCGCCCGAACCGCCCAGAGCGACCGCGCGCTGACGATACATCTCCGGGCGCACATAACTCTGCCCGGTCAGCTCGATCATGCGCCGGCACTCGTCCAGGGTGGCGAGCGCCTCCTCGAAGCGCGCGTTCTCGATCAGCAGGTCCGCCTCGCACAGCACGAAAAGCGGCCACCACATCCGATCCTGAATGGTGCCGGCGGTGTCGCGTGCCTTCTGGATCTGCGCGATCCCGGCATCCGCCGCGCCCGACTTGGCCGCCAGCCAGCCAAGCAGAACCTCGGAGTGTCCACGCAGCCACCTGACGCGATCGACCACCCCAGCCAGCGCCGGTGCCACCGAACCCGCAGCCGCCGCATCCCCCGTCACGATTGCCGCCAGCCCGAGATGGACCAGCACGTAAGCGAGCGTCGTCGGCGATTGCAATCGCTCGGCTTCCGCCAATGCCGCCTGCCCGCGCCGCGCGGCTTCATCGAGCCGTCCCTGCTGGACCAGCAGCAGCACGTCCTGCGCCAGCATGCTGGCCAGAGGGTCGTGCGGCGAGCCTGGCCAGACGCCGCGGTTGATGGACGGATCATACTCGTCGAACGACTCGGTGAACCACGCGTCTGCCTCGGCGATGTCGCCTCGCAGCAGGGCGGTGTACCCAAGGATCCGCTGACCCAGCATCGGCGTGTTCGGAATCCCGGAGCGACGCGCCAGCCGCAGTGTGCGCTGCGCCACCTCCCCGACCCGATCCAGGTCCGATCGCAGCAGCCGCATCGCTGACTGGGTGTAGAGCATCACCACCGCTTCCAGATTCGGTGGCGCGTCCTCCAGCAGCAGTCCGAGCCGATCCAAATTCTCCTCGGTTTCCGGCGAGCTATAGCCGCCCAGGCTGACCAGCGGCCCCACCAGCGCGCGCCGCAGGACAATCTCGCGCTCGTCGCGCGCAGCTCCCGCCGGCATACCCGCCAGCAGGTCCAGTGCGGTCCGCAGATGGCGGGAAGACTCGGCGGACGCCGCGCGCGACCAGGCACGCGACGAGGCACGCTCCCACCATGTGATTGCCAGGTCGGTCTCGGCGGCTTCGGTATAGTGGTGCGCCAGCAGCTCCGGCTGTTCGTCGGCGATGCGGCTGAAGCGGCTCTCCAGAATGCGCGCGATCTCACGATGCAGTCGCACCCGCTCGGCCCGCAGCATCGAATAATAGGCCGCGTCCTGCACCAGCGCGTGCTTGAAACTATAGACCGCCTCAGGCGGTGCGCCGTTCGCGGCGGCCAGGCCGGACCCGACGAGCTCCGTGAGCGCCGCGTGCAGCCGCTGGGCACTTACGCCGGCGCAGGAGGCGAGCCATCGGTAATGGAACGCCCGCCCCAGCACCGCGCCGATCTGCGCGATCGCTTTCGCCTCTCCCAGCCGGTCGAGCCGGGCCATCAGCGTATCATGCAGCGTCGCGGGTACCGGCACGGCACCCGCGGACCGTCCTGTCTGCCAGGCGTCCTCGCCCGCTTCCAGCAACGCCTGGGTCAACTCCTCGACGAACAATGGCACGCCGCCGGCTCGTTCGACGATGCGCTCTCGAAGCTCGGGCGGCAGCCGCTCCCCACCGCCAAGCTGCTCGACCAGCCGTGTGGCGTGCATCGGCTCCAGCCGGTCCAGCGGGATCGTCGTCACGTTGGGGGACCCGGACCACGACAGCGACGTCTCGGGTCGGGTGGTGACGAGCACCATGAGCGGCAGCTTGCCGGCCGCATCGACGATGCGCTCCAGCAGCTCTAGCGAGAACGCGTCGCTCCAGTGCGCGTCCTCGAACACGAGCAGGCGCGGCACTCCGGCTTGCACCTGGGCGAGCAGCCCGACCAGCGCGTTCAGCGTGCGTTCCCGGCGTTCGGCCTGGCTGATGTCCGCCGCATCCACGACCGACAGCAGCTCGGCCACCACTTCCAGGGTTGGTCCGACTAGTCCCGGCAGCGCCTTGAGCCGTTCGAGGCGCGTTTCCGCCGGATCGTCGGGGGCGAAGCCGGCGGTGCGCTCGATCCATTCGATCACCGGGCGCAGGGCGCTGGCTTGGTGATGCGACGCGCACTGCAACAGAACGAGGTCATGCGGGTGGCCCGCCAGGGCTTCGCGCAGCGCCTCGACCAGGCGCGACTTGCCAAGTCCCGGCTCGCCAATCAGCAGCACCGTCTGGCCAGCGCCCCCGGCGGCCAGGCGCCAGCGCGTCAACAGCACCGCCAGTTCCGAATCCCGCCCGACCAGCTCTCCGGGCAACCCATCCGACCGGACTCGCCTGACTGCGGCGAAGCGGCTCTCCGCACGCGCCTCGCCGATCACGCGCCAAGCCCGCTGTGGGCGGTCGAACCCTTTCAGGCTCTGCAGGCCAAGATCCTCGAGCGCGAACACATGCGCCAGAAGCTCCCTTGTGCCCTGGGCGATTGCGACCCCGTCTGGCGGGGCGAGTGACTCCAGGCGCACAGCGAGGGCGGGGGTTTCTCCGACGACGGCTTCCTCCCGCGCCGCGCCCTCGCCGATCAGGTCACCAACCACGGCGAGGCCGGTGGCGATGCCGACGCGCGTTTGCAGCCGGATCGCCGGATCCGTGGGGGCGGTGCGGACTGTGTCGATCAAGCGGAGCGCCGCGCGAACGGCGCGTTCGGCGGCATCCTCGCGGGCCTGCGGGTAGCCGAAATAGGCCATCAGCCCGTCGCCCTGGTAGCGCGCGACGTAGCCGCCGAACGAGGCAACCACGGCTGTGCACGCGTCCATATAGCCGTGCATGATGCCGCGCAGCTCTTCCGGGTCGAGCCGGGAGGCGAGGGCGGTCGAGCCCACCATGTCACAGACCAGCACAGTCAGGTTGCGCCGTTCCGCACCCCGCCGTGGGGGCGGACTTGGACGCACGGGCGGCGCCACCGCCACTTGCTGCGTCTCGGCTTCCTGCCGCCACGCGGCGATCGCCCTTAGCAGCTTCTTGCGCGCGCCGAGCGGCACCCCGATCGATTGCAGGTCAGCGTCGGTCAGATCGGGCAGCACCTCGGCGTCGATCCGCTGATCGATGAAGAGTTGCGTGAACTCGCCAAGGCCGCGCCCCGCAAGCCAGTCGGCGATCTCGGGAGCGGCCATGCCGGTTTCGTGTTCCTGCGCGGTGTTGCTGTCGGATCGGCGGTTATAGCGAGCCTGCGTGGCCAAAGTCTTCCCCCTTCGGAGCGGGTGGATGCCGCCGAGTGCGCGGGAGCACACCGACCGTCGCATCGACGACGCTTTGTTTGGCTGAGGCGATGGCAGCGACCGGCCAGTCTGCCAAATGGGCGACTGTCGAAGCGGCGTTGCGAACGGTGGTCCGAACGCAACGGCAGCGGGCCCTGCGCAAACTGGCGGGGGATCGGCTGGGACGTCGCTCTCGACACGCACGCGAAGTGCCTGATTTACTAAGTCTCAACGGGCCGGACACATCCTGGTGTCTCCAAACGTCCGAGGAGGACACGACACATGAGCGTCGGCAGCGTTTCGTTGTTCACGCCCGCGATCACCTAGGCCAAGACAACCCCCGCCGCGAGTCCGGCACGACCAATCGTCACCGGGCGGAAGCGCAACAGCCGACCGACGCCCCCGTGGGCACAGGCCACCGCCTTGACCGTCACACCAGCTACAGTGGTGAACGCCGGAATGAACCTCCGCCCTTCGGTGCAAACAGCTATCATCTCCGGAATGCTGGAGCTGACGGAAACGCCTTGCCAATCTGACTCCATCGCGATCTTTCATGCGCTTGAAGAGGTTACCGCGCGGGTCGCGGGCCGGACCCAGTTCCGCCCGCTCGCGGTGCTGCTGCGTGACGATTCGGGCACAGTTGCTGGTGGTCTCTGGGGTTCTACGTACTATTCGTGGCTGTCGATCACCATGATTTTTGTTCCTGAGTCATTACGAAGGTGCGGTATCGGGAGCGCCATGGTGAGTCTCGCCGAGGAAGCGGCCAGGGAACGCGGCTGCATTGGCGCTCAGGTGGACGCCTACGACTTTCAGGCAGCAGGGTTCTACGAACGCCTCGGCTTCAAGGTGTTCGGCGTACAGGACAACCATCCACCGGGACACCGCCGCCTCTATTTTGCCAAGCCGCTTTGCGCGTAAGGGGGAGCTGCGACGCCTTCCTGGCCTGGCGAAACCCGCGCAAAGTTGGGCGTTTGGGATTATCTCAGAGGCAGGATTGGAATTGACGGTCAGCAAGCGTGCCGCTTCTGCCAGACACTCTCCGCTGTCTTGGTCATCCAGCCTAGCCGCCGCCCTGGAATTTTACCCTCTTACCTAAATCCGGGACCCTATGGACAAACCTGACCCAGCAAGCAGGCGCTCGTGTCATTATCAAACCGCGAGAAATCAAAAGTTCGACACAGAGGACTCCGAGATCATCGAGGCCACTGAGATGATTATTGGGCGCTACGCCGACAAGCAAACAACGATAGCATAGAACCTTCTCTGTGGATCAGTGTTCTCAGCGTCCTCCGTGTTAAATTATAACGCGGTGAGGACACACGAGGTCCGTCGCAGATGGTGTCGCTGTGATCGTGGATGATCGAGCCATAAGTGGGTGTCATTGGACCGCATACGTTCTTAGCCTACCGATTCCAACGTTGCCGCTTCGATGACTGCTCCGTCGCATCGAACGCTGCGATCAACTTGGGCGATCCTGACTCGCGCTGCGACTAGCCATGCCGGCGCGAACTTCGACAGCCAGATCAGCGTCGGGGCGCCCCTTGTCCGGACTCCGACGGACGCGCGGGTTCTCGTATTGCCTGAACATTCCTTGCTGGGCTCCAAACCCAACAACAGGAAATCACCAGAGGGCGTTCGATCGTCAGGGTGTTCCAACAAGTGCTTTCCTTGGAGCCGCGATCAGACCACCGGTTCCAGAGTTGCCGCTTCAATCACTTCAGGTGCTGCATCGAACGCGGCAATCAGCTTGAGCGCCGCGCTGTCGGTCGTGTTACGGGTCCGCTCCGAACTCTGCGGTGTGTCCGGATCGATTCCGAGGACAGCCGCGAACTCGTGCTGCGACAGGCTATGTCGGGCGCGCACTTCGGCCACCAGATCAGGCTCGGCGCGCCGCCCGCGATACACACGGACATCGAGCTCCAATAGGGTCGCGAGCAAGCGAGGAGATATCTGCGCCTTCTGCAATCGCGCAGACTGCGACGGCCGCCTTGGCCAATCTCGTGATCACGGCGTGCGCGGCCTTCAAAGTCGATACGAAGATACCCGAGCACGTGGATCTCGCACCAGCCATCGGTCAGACGGGCCGCGATGAGATCGTCCGGAGTAATTTCCGGACTCCTCCATGAAGCTCCAATGCCTTCTCAAATATACGACGGAAAATTCCGGCAGCATTTCCAATCAGCTCAAATAGTGGATGGACGCACTGCCTATGTGCGATTCGCAGATAAGTTAAGCTCCAACACCCCCATCAGCTCCGCCCACTCCCGCTTATTGAGCCCGCTGCCCGCCTGTTCCACCACCTCCCCAGCGAGCATCCGCCGCACGATCATGAGCATAGGGGCCGACAGCGTCGCCGCCCCCAACCTGTAGTCCAGGAACGCCTGGTACGCGACCGGCACCCAGGCCCGTACGCTCTCCAGCATGGCTTCGGCGTATGCCCGGATCTCGTACTGGGCGTGCGCGTCGGCGCGCAACGACAGGAAGTGCAGCAGGTTGTGCAGGTCGGTTTTCCAGTACCACTGCGTGTAGGTGTTCAGCGTCAGGTTCATCCGCGCCAGCTCGCGCGCCAGCCCCTGACGGGCGGGATCGAGCGCCTCGCCCCGCTCGTCCTCGTTCAGCATCTCGGCGTAGTGGTCGTAACATCGCCCGGCATCCGCGCGCAGCAGATCCAGCACCCGCGACGCCTCTTCCCCCGCCAGGACGGCGCCGCGCCCCTGCCGGTTCACCGTCGATTGCGCCGCCAGGTGCTCGGGCGCCGGGATATAGAACTCGCGATCCAGCACCGAGTACCGGGCCGAGTACTCGTTAACGTTCGCCGTGCGGTGCCGGATCCACTGCCGGGCCACGAAGATCGGCAGCTTTACATGGTACTTGATCTCGCACATCTCGAACGGGGTCGAGTGCCGCTGCCGCATAAGGTAGCGGATCAGCCCGCCATCCTCCGACACCCGCCGAGTGCCCCGGCCATAGGAGACCCGCGCCGCCTGCACGATCGCGGCGTCGTCGCCCATGTAGTCGATCACGCGGATGAACCCGTGATCGAGCACCGGGAGCGGCCGGAACAGCAACGCCTCCAGCGCCTCCACCGTCGGCCGGAGCGTCTCGGCCCGCTGCCCCCGTGCGGTGTCGATCTCGGCCGCCTGATCCTTGCTCAGCGTCATTCGCGACTCCACTTCCGGCTTCTGGACGCCTATATTCGCGATGCCGGCTTGCCGGCTATGGCGATAAACGGTTCGTGGAATAAGCGTCGTGGACCCGGGGGCAGTACCCGGCGCCTCCACCATTGCCCGCCCAGGGAGCTTTATTGGGGGGCTATGGGGGCGAAACAGGCTCGACACGCGCGGTAAAGACGCATCTTTCGCCCGGCATGGTTCCGCCGTTATCGGGCCATATCACAAGTGCCAACGACAACGTGGCATTCGCTGCCGCTGCATAAGCGGTAAGCGCGGTTCGGGGGGCACCGGGCAACAGAAGCCCCCCATCATCCTCCTGCCCTGGCAACAGCCTGCCGATGACGGTATTCTCCGCGCGATGACGGACGAACAGCAACCGACGGTCGAGAGCCTGCTGCCCTACGACGAGTGGACCGAGGCAGCGATGCGCCAGGTCGTCGTCCGCGCGCTTGCCCACGTCGCCGCGCAGGGATTGCCGGGCGAGCACCATTTCTACATCACCTTCCGCACCCAGCATCCCGGCGTCGTCATGCCGCCCCGGCTGCGCAGCCAGTACCCGCAGGAAATGACCATCGTCCTGCAGCACCAGTTCTGGGATCTGACGGTGGACGAAGAGGCAGCGCTGATCAGCGTCGGCCTGTCGTTCGGCGGCGTGCCTTCCACCCTCGTCATTCCGTTGGCTGCGATGGTTGCCTTCGCCGATCCGCATATCCGCTTCGGGATGCGCTTCCGCTCCGACGGCGGCGATGCGGCATCAGAAGCTGCGCCGGCCGAGGCGCCGGAAGCGGCAAAGCAGGAGCCGAAACAGCCGCAGGTCGTCAGCCTGGACGCATTCCGTCGCCGTGGCCCGCCAAAGCCCTGAGACAGCACCCAGCCTGCCCCAAAAGCTGCCCCGCCCGCCAAGGAGCGTGCCCATGAACGCCCCGATCTCGCCACCCCCCGGCTTTCTCTATGCGCCGATGTTTCCGCTGGGGCCGGCCGCGACCGAGTGGAAGACGCTGGACCTTGCCGGCCTGCGCACCGCTTCCTGCGACGGGCAGACGGTGCTGCGCATCGACCCCGAAACGCTGAGCGAGGTGGCGTTCCGTGCCTTCCGCGACGTCTCGCACCTGCTGCGTCCAGGGCACCTCGCGCAGCTTCGGGCGATCCTGGACGATCCGGAAGCCTCGGCCAATGACCGGTTCGTGGCGCTCGACCTGCTGAAGAACGCGAATATCGCCGCCGGCGGCGTGCTGCCGATGTGCCAGGACACGGGAACCGCGCTGGTGTTCGGCAAGAAGGGCCAGCACGTGTGGGTCGATGGCGACGAGGAGCAGGCGATCGCCTGGGGCGTGCACCGCACCTATACCGAGACCAATCTGCGCTATTCGCAGATGGCACCGCTGTCGATGTTCGAGGAGGTGAACACCGGCAACAACCTGCCCGTCCAGTTCGACATCATGGCGGCGCCCGGCAACGCGCACGCCGACGAATTCCACCTGATGTTCGTCGCCAAGGGCGGCGGATCGGCCAACAAGAGCTTCCTCTATCAGGAGACGCGGGCGATCCTGTCGCCCGACCGGCTCGCCGGCTTTCTTGAAGGCAAGCTCCGGACGCTTGGGGTATCCGCCTGCCCGCCCTATCACCTGGCCGTCGTGATCGGCGGCACCTCGGCGGAGCTGACGCTGAAGACGGTCAAGCTCGCATCCACCCGCTGGCTGGATACGTTGCCCTCGCGCGGCACCAAGGCGGGCCATGCGTTCCGCGACCTGGAGACCGAGGCCCACGTTTTGGAGATGACCCGGCGGATGGGCATCGGCGCGCAGTTCGGCGGCAAGTATTTCTGCCACGACGTGCGGGTGATCCGGCTGCCTCGGCACGGCGCCAGCCTGCCGATCGGCATTGGCGTCTCCTGCAGCGCCGATCGCCAGATCCTGGCGAAGATCACGCCGGACGGCGTGTTCCTCGAGCAACTCGAGACCGACCCGGCAAAATACCTGCCCGAAACCACGGACGCGGAGCTGGGCGATGACGCGGTGGCAGTCGATCTGGACCGGCCGATGCCGGAGATCGTGCGACAGCTCTCCGCCTGCCCCGTCAAGACACGGCTTTCGCTCAACGGCACGATGGTGGTGGCGCGCGACATCGCGCATGCCAGGCTGAAGCAGCGGTTGGACCGCGGAGAACGGCTGCCCGATTACTTCAGGGCGCATCCGGTTTACTACGCCGGGCCCGCCAAGACCCCACAGAGCTACGCCACTGGCAGCTTTGGACCCACCACCGCCGGTCGGATGGACAGCTATGTGCCAGAGTTCCAGGCCGCCGGCAGCTCGCTGGTGATGCTGGCCAAAGGCAACCGCTCCCGCGCGGTAAGGGAGTCCTGTAAGACACATGGCGGCTTCTACCTGGGCAGCGTCGGCGGCCCGGCGGCGCGCCTCGCCCGGGACTGCATCCGCAAGGTCGAGGTACTGGAATATCCAGAGTTGGGGATGGAGGCGATTTGGCGCATCGAGGTCGAAAATTTCCCCGCCTTCATCGTGATCGATGACAAGGGCAACGATTTCTACGAGGGACTCGAGTGATGCGATTCACGATCGACCGGATCGACCACCTGGTGCTGAACGTCGCCGACCTGGAGATCACCGCCGCCTGGTATCAGCGCGTGCTGGGGATGGAACGCGAAGAATTCGGCCCGCACCGCCGCACCGCTTTGAAGTTCGGCGGGCAGAAGATCAACCTCCGGCCGGCCGAATCAGATCCCGGCAGTTGGGTCACCGGCGTCAACGCTGCGCCAGGGGCGGGCGATCTCTGCTTCATCACCGCCGTCGGCCCCACCGACGTTATCGCCCATCTGCACGACTGTGGCGTGACGGTGCTGGAAGGACCGGTGCAGCGCGACGGTGCGCTTGGGCCGATGCGCTCAGTCTATTGTCGCGATCCGGACGGCAACCTGGTCGAGATCGCGTCCTACCTGCCGCGGTGAGCGGCTTCGTGGAGACGGGTTCGCACGGAGCGCTACGGAGATCTCACGGAGCGCCACTGAGACGTTATATTACATTGAGCGGCCGAAGGATCGATTCTCTGGCAGCCGCGGCCGGACTCCGTCAACGCCGGCACACGGCCACCCCTGACGGGAGTGTGAGCGTCGTCTGCCGGATCAGGTCTGCTGCAACAGAAGATCGCCGTAGTGCCCCCTGGAGCCCCGGTGGTTTTCCGTGCGAACCCTTTCCGCACTGTGTCGGGCGTCAATGACAGAACGACCGGGCGTGCAGCCGGTTTCGACTCGAATCGGCGGGATCGCGCTTCTCGGCTTTCTCGGCATGATCCCATTGGCCAATTGGATGATCGGTCATGTCGGAACCGTCTGCCCGACCGGTCAACCCTGCCTGGTACCCGTATTTCCGGGGCTGTTGGCGCCGTCCGGCGTCATGACGGTCGGCGTGGCCCTGGTGCTGCGAGACGTCGTGCAACGCTGCCTGGGCCGGCTCTGGGGACTCGGTGCGATTGCCGCTGGGGCCGCGCTGTCAGTATTGGTGGCGCCGGCCAGTTTGGTGCTGGCCTCGGCGGTCGCCTTCCTGTGCAGCGAGCTGGCCGACTTCGCGGTCTATACGCCGTTGCAGCGCCGCCGGCTGGCGCTCGCGGTCTTCGCATCGGCGACGCTGGGGCTGATTATCGATTCGATCGTGTTCCTGTGGCTGGCCTTCGGCAGCTTGCAATTCCTGGAAGGCCAGGTGGTCGGCAAACTATGGGCGGTGCTGCTCAGCCTGCCGTTCATCCGCATGCTGCGGCGGGTCGCGCCGAACCCGGCTTAAAGCGCATGATCACTTTCTGGCGGATATGCTGCCTTCTTACAGCCTTCGATATTCAAAGCAGCCCACGCCACGCCACGCTCGACGCTGCTGCCATCTCGCCGAGGCTGCGACCAGTGTTCGTCGTAGAATAGAATCCAGATCGTTCCTGGAGGGCACAAATCATTTTTGCACGGGGACGACTCGCCTTCGCTTCACTGGAAGCGAAGCAAAGCGATCCCCGGTTGTGGGCCGCTGACAGCCTGCGACCGACCCGTTGGGTGCCTCGAGTGCGAGCGGGGCGTGTTCAGGTTGATGGCAGCGTTCGTCTGGCTCAGGCCGCCTCCCTCTCCGCCCGCCGTTCCGATCGCTTGCGGGCGTGCGGATCGAGGAACCGCTTGCGCAGCCGCACCGCACTTGGCGTTACTTCCACGAGCTCGTCGTCCTCTACATACGCGATGGCCTGCTCCAGGCTCATTCGGCGCGGCGGGGTCAGCAGCATCGCGTCGTCCTTGCCGGCCGCGCGGATGTTGGTGAGCTTCTTCTCCTTGATCGGGTTCACGTCGAGATCCGAGCCGCGATTGTGCTCGCCCAGGATCATGCCGACATAAACCTTCTCCCCGGGGCTGACGAACAGCGCACCGCGCTCCTGCAAATAGAACAGCGCGTAGTGCACTGCCTCGCCGTCGGCGTTGGAGATCATCGAGCCGGAGCGACGGCCCTCGATCGGTCCCTTCCACGGTCCGTAGCCGGCGAACAGACGGTTCATCACGCCCGTGCCGCGCGTATCGGTCAGAAATTCCCCATGGTAGCCGATCAGACCGCGGCTTGGGATCAGGAAGGTCAGCCGCACCTTGCCGCCGCCCGAGGGGCGCATGTCGCGCAGCTCGCCCTTCCGGCGGGTCAGCTTCTCGACCACCACGCCGGTGTAGGGCTCATCGACATCGGCCAGCACCTCTTCCATCGGCTCTTCGCGCTCGCCGGTACTTTCGTTGCGGCGGGTCAGGACGCGGGGGCGGCCGATGGTCAACTCGAAGCCCTCGCGGCGCATGGTCTCGATGAGCACACCGAGCTGCAGCTCGCCCCGGCCTGCGACCTCGAACGCCTCGGTCTCGTTGCTTTCGCTGACTTTGATTGCGACGTTGCCCTCGGCTTCACGGAACAGCCGTTCGCGGATCTGCCGCGAGGTCACCTTGCTACCTTCCCGCCCGCCCAGCGGCCCGTCATTGATGCGGAACGTCATCGCCAGGGTGGGCGGATCGACCGGGATTGCCGGCAGCGGCGCCGTCAGCTCCGGTGCGCCGATCGTGTCGGGCACCGTCGCATCGGCCAGGCCGGCGACGGCGATGATGTCGCCGGCCTCGGCTTCCTCGACGGGGACGCGATCGAGGCCACGGAACGACAGCAACTTGGTCATGCGGCCGGTCTCGACCACGGTGCCGTCGGTGTGCAGCACCTTGACCGGCATGTTGAGGCGTGCGCGACCCTGCTCGACCCGGCCGGTCAGCACGCGGCCGAGGTAGTTGTCGTAGTCCAGGATGGTGGCGACCATGGCGAACGGCGCCTCGGGGGCGACGGTGGGCGGCGGCACGTGGCGCAGGATCAGTTCGAACAGCGCAGTCAGGTCGCGGCGGGGCCCGTCCAGCGTGGCGTCGGCCCAACCCTGGCGGCCGGAAGCGTACAGCATCGGGAAATCGAGCTGCGCATCGGTGGCGCCGAGGGCGGCGAACAGGTCGAATATTTCGGTGTGGACCTCGTCGGGGCGCGCGTCGGTCCGATCCACTTTGTTGACCACGACGATCGGGTGCAGCCCGCGAGCAAGCGCCTTGCCGACCACGAACTTGGTCTGCGGCAGCACGCCCTCGGCGGCGTCCACCAGCACCAGGGCGCCATCGACCATGTTGAGGATGCGCTCGACTTCGCCCCCGAAATCGGCGTGGCCGGGGGTGTCGACGATGTTGATGCGGGTGGAGTCATTTCCACTTGGCCACAGGACCGAGGTGCATTTGGCGAGGATAGTGATGCCCCGCTCGCGCTCCAGGTCATTGCGGTCGAGGGCGCGCTCGGCCACCTGCTGGTGCTCGCGGAAGGCGCCCGACTGGCGCAGGAGCTGATCGACCAGCGTGGTCTTGCCGTGATCGACGTGCGCGATGATGGCGATGTTGCGGAGGTTCATGCGTGTCCTTGGGGCAGGGCTCGGGGTGTGGATCTGCCCGGCGGGGCAATG
>Ga0335074_10007962_pt1 | contig 14713 bp, 10 predicted proteins | sample Lox_Sample_23_FD_206715 | JGI IMG/M metagenome (GOLD analysis project Ga0335074, IMG submission 206715) | Soil microbial communities from Loxahatchee National Wildlife Refuge, Florida, United States - Lox_Sample_2.3 | ecosystem: Environmental > Terrestrial > Soil > Wetlands | place: USA...
ACGATGGTGACGTCGCAGGTCGAGCTCTACTCCTCCCTCGGCTCGCTCGCCCTCGACACGCAGAAAAAAGCCCTGCGCGCCATGGCGTATTACGATCACACGCCGTTGCGCATGCTCCCCGAGAACTGCCTGGCCGAGCTCGGCTCACCGAAACTCGTCTTTCTCCCCTCCCCTCAGGGCCTCACCGAACAAGCCTGGCAACAACTCCTCGACTACGTCGCCAAAGGCGGCACCCTCCTCGTCACCGGCCCCATCGATCGCGACCAGCACTGGCAACCGGTCGATCGCCTTACCCCGCTCGGCGTCAAAGCCGAAATCATGCCGCTCGCTGTCCGTGGATCCTTTTTGCTGGTACCCGACTACGCCCCCGTCCTGCGCGAGCTCTCCTTCCCTGCCGACGTTCAGCAATCCTCCGCGGAAACGATGCGCTTTGCCGGTGGCGGCGTCTTCGCCGACATCGCCCACGGCCAGGGTCGCATCCTCTGGGCGGCCGACCCCGTCGAGTTCGCCGAAGGCTACGACGCCACCGCTGCCCTCTATCGCAAGGCTCTCGAGGCAGCCCGCATCCAGCCCGCCTTCAAAGAAGTCCAGCCCCTCTCGCCCTCCGTCCTTGCTTTCCCAACGATCCTCGACTCCCCCGACAATCAGGGCGCAGCCGCTGTCCTCTACAGCTTCAGCAACGAATCCATGAATCCCGAAACCGTCGACATCGTCGACGCCTTCACTTCCGCCCACATCCACTTCACCCTCGACGCCCAGCGCGGCGCCGCCCTGCTCCTCAGCCACGACGGCAAAGTCCTCGCCAGCTACGGCGGAGCCGCCCTCACCGTCCGCTAGAAAACGCTGCGGCTCACAGCTTGACACCTTGCAATCCGAGGCATAGCATAACGAGGTATGCAGGCGGAAACCCTCAAAGGCCACCTCGACCTCCTTCTCCTTGCGGCTCTCGAGCCTCGCCCGGCCCACGGCTACGCCATCGTCGAAATCCTGCGCCAGCGCAGCAGTGGCGCCTTCGATCTGCCTGAAGGCACCCTCTACCCAGCCCTCCATCGCATCGAGGCAGCGGGCCTCGTTGCCAGCCGCTGGACCGACGACACCGGCCGCCGCCGCCGCGTCTATCACATCACCGTCAAAGGCCGGCGCAGCCTGGCCCGCCGCCAAACCGAGTGGCGCGCCTTCGCGCGCGCTGTTCAGGGCGTCGTGGAGGGCATCGCATGAGCGCATCCGCAATCGATCGTTATCTGTCCTGCCTGGCTGCCGAGCTCCGCAAACAGGGTGTCTTCGCCGCAAGGTTCATGGAAGAAACTCGCGGCCACCTCACCGATGCCGCCGCCGCTGCCCAGCAACGCGGCGTCGCGCTCGACGCTGCCCAGCAGGAAGCCGTTCGGCGTTTCGGCGATCCCAAAACCGTCGCCCGCCGCTTCGCCGCCGAAAAGAATCGCACCCTGCACTGGATTCTGCTCGCCGCTGCCGTCACCCTCGGCCTTGCCATCGCCTGGGTCGACTCCCGCCCCCACTGGGACGACGCCGGCATCACCGCCGGTCTCCTTCTCCTCAGCGCCGGCCTCCTCGGCCTCGTCGGACCCCGCCGCCCGTGGCTCTGGGCCCTGGCCACTGGGGTGTGGCTTCCGGCCTGGATGCCTGTGCATATATTCGTGCAGACGCATCGGATCGTTCTTGACCCGCTGCTGGCATGCGTGAGCCTCGCCCTCTCAATGGCGGGCGCCTATGCTGGCATGGCATTGCGGCGCATGATAGTCGCGGCGGCTGCCTGACGGCCACCGCGCAGCTCGGCAGCGAGCGGCTCCCGCCGCAGCTCCTCTTTTGCGCGATCGCCTCCACGCGCTCCCTGGCGCCCACAGCGCCCGCCATGTTATTCTTGCTCCAGACACTTAGGAAGTGTATCCACAGAAAAATCAGAGGAGTACGCACAAAGGTGCTGGCACCGGAAAAGAAATCCGAAGTTATCGCACGCTATCGCACACACGATTCCGATACCGGGAGTCCCGAGGTTCAGATTGCCGTCCTCAGCGAGCGCATTGGCGACCTGACCGAACATTTCAAGGCCCACGCGAAAGATCATGCTTCCCGCCGCGGTCTTCTCATGCTCGTCAGCAAACGCCGCCGCCTGCTGGACTATCTGAAGACCCACGATTCGGAGCGTTACCGGACTGTGATCACCAGACTGGGCATTCGCAAGTAAGACGCAAAAGCCTGTTCTTCGGCGCCGTGAGCGACGAGAACCGAAAGAGCACGGACCCAGCCCACACTGCGCAAGGCGCAGATCGGGTCCGGCGCAGCCGTTCTGATCCGCATTCCCGGCTCTTTCCCGGCTCCCCATCGCCCGCCCCGCCGCGGATACCCGCCTATGCGTCCTGAAGAAATGAGGAAAATATGAAGCAGGAAGTTTCCGTCGACCTTGCCGGTGGCAAGCGACTGCAGTTTGAGACCGGCCGCATGGCCAGGCAGGCCTCCGGCGCCGCCGTCGTCACCTCCGGCGATACCGTCGTTCTGGCCACCGCCGTCGCCTCCCCTGACCCCCGCGAGGGAATCGATTTCTTTCCCCTCACCGTCGATTATCGCGAGTATGCCTACGCCGGCGGCCGCATCCCCGGCGGTTTCATCAAGCGCGAGGGCCGTCCCAGCGAGCGCGAAATCCTCACCGCCCGCCAGATTGACCGCCCCGTCCGTCCCCTCTTCCCGGAAGGCTTCCGCAACGAGACTCAGGTCATCGCCCTGGTCCTCTCCGCCGACAGGGAAAACGATCCCGATGTCTGCGCCATCAACGGCGCCAGCGCCGCGCTCGCTCTCTCTGACGTTCCCTTCGGCGGCCCCGTCGGCGCGGTGCGCGTCGGCCGCATCAACGATGAGTTCGTCGTCAACCCCACCTACTCCGAACGCCGTGACTCCGCCATCAACATCATGGTCGTCGGATCCAATGACGGCATCGTCATGATCGAATGCGGCTCCGCCGAGGTCGCCGAAGAAATCGTTGTCGAGGCCATCGAGTTCGGCCACACTGAAATCAAAAAAACCCTCGCCGCCATCAACGACCTCGTCTCACGCGCCGGGAAGCAGAAACGCAAGTTTGTTGCGCCCGAGTTCGACGCCTCCTACTACGAGGCCCTCAAAACCAAAGTCGGTGCCCGCCTTAACGACGCCCTCGACACCCACGCCCACCCCAAGCTCGAAAGCTATTCCCTCGTCAAACAAATCGAAGACGAGCTCAAAGCCGAGATTCCTGCCGACGAAAAAGCCGGCGAAGCCAAAAAGAAGCTCGCCCACTACTACGAAACCCTCCGCGAGCGCCTCTTCCGCGAGCAGGTCACCAAAGAGCGCGTTCGCCCCGACCGCCGTGCCTTCGACCAGATTCGCCCCATCTCCATCGAAGTCGGCGTCCTGCCCCGCACTCACGGCTCGGCGCTCTTCACCCGCGGCGAAACCCAGGCTCTGGTCACCGCGACCCTCGGCACCACCGATGACTCGCAGCGCCTCGAAACCTTCGAAGGGGAGCAGAAGAAGAAGTTCATGCTCCACTACAACTTCCCGCCGTTTTCCGTTGGTGAAACAGGCCGTATGACCGGCGTCGGACGCCGCGAAGTCGGCCACGGCGCCCTCGCCGAACGCGCCATCAGCGCTGTCCTTCCCGGCGAAGACGTCTCGCCCTACTCCCTCCGCGTCGTCTCCGACATCCTCGAATCCAACGGCTCCTCTTCGATGGCCTCGGTCTGCGGTGCCAGCCTCGCGCTCATGGATGCAGGCATTCCCCTCAAGGCCTCCGTCGCCGGCATCGCCATGGGCCTCGTTAAGGAGGGCGACGACTACGCCATCCTCACCGACATCGCCGGCGCCGAAGACCACTACGGCGACATGGACTTCAAGGTCGCCGGCACCCGCAACGGCATCACCGCCCTGCAGATGGACATCAAGATCGGCGGCATCACCGGCCAGATCATGCGCGAGGCCCTCGAGCAGGCGCGCCACGGCCGCCTCTTCCTGCTCGACACCATGGACGCGATCCTCAGCGGACCTCGCACCGAAAAGTCGAAGTTCGCTCCTCAGATTCGCACCCTCCAGATTCCCACCGACAAGATTCGCGACCTCATCGGCCCCGGCGGCAAAACCATCCGCGGCATCATCGAAGCCACCCAGGTCAAGATCGATGTCGACGACACCGGCAAGGTCAATGTCGCTTCTTCGGACGAGGAAGGTTTGAAGAAGGCCCTGGCCATGATCAACGATCTGACCGCTGTGCCTGAGGTGGGGAAAGTCTACCTTGGCAAAGTGGTTCGGCTCGCCGAGTTCGGCGCCTTCGTCGAGATCTTCCCTGGCACCGACGGCCTGCTCCATATCAGCGAGATCGCCGAGCACCGCGTCCGCGAAGTCAAGGACGAGCTGCGCGAAGGCGACCAGGTCATGGTCAAGGTCCTCGGCGTCGAAGGCAACCGCATCAAGCTCTCCCGCAAAGCCGTCCTTCGCGAGCAGCGCCAGAAGCTCGGCCTCCCCGATCCCAACCAGCAGGGCGGCGGCGACATGGCCGCTTCCTCGGATCGCCCCGAGCGTCCCGACCGCGGTGATCGTGGCGACCGCGGCGACCGCGGCGATCGTGACCGTCACGACCGTCCGCCTCGTCCGCCCCGTCCCGCTCCCGCGCCGCCCGAAGAGCGCCAGCCCCTCTCCAACGCCAGCACCATCATGATCGAAGGTGGCGAGGATTTCGACGATAACGAGCCCCCCCTCGATGACGGCGAGGAAATCAACTACAACCGCGCCGACGGAGTCCCCGTCGTCGTCACCCCCACCGGCGAGCGTCGTCCTGCCGGCGGTGGCGGCGGAGCCGCGGGCGCAGGACGTCGCCGCCGTCGTCGTGGCCGCCGTCCAGGCGGACCCGGTGGCAGCGGCGGGAGCCGCGGCGGCCAGTAGCCCGAGCCCGCATCAGCCAATTCAGAAAACCCAGGAGCCGGGCCGCAAACCCGGCTCTTTCTCTGCCCGCAATTCCGCCCTTAGCGACCCCTCCTCGGGGCTTTTCGGGGCAAGACAGGGCGAGCGCCAGAATCTCTCTCCCGTCCTCAGCCTTCGCTTCTATAGTGGTGCCACTTATGGCTCCCCGTTCCCCGTTTCTGCTTGCAGTCGCTCTCTGCTCCGCTTTCTGCGCCCCTCACTCCTTCTGCCAGGCCGCTCCCCCCGACGCCATCACAGGCCCCCAGAGCGCCCAGCTCCTGAAAGACGCAGCCGCGAAGTACTACCGCGTCGACCCCGCCATCAAGAGCTTTACCTGCAACGCGCAGCCCAACTGGGAAACCCTCGCCTGGGACAAAGTCGTCGCGCCCACCCTCGATCCACCCTCGAGCTACGCCGCCCTCATCGCCAAACTCCGCCAGGCCGCCCCCATGAGCTTCACCTTCACCATCGGCCATAGCTTCAACGGGTTCGCCGGCCTCACCATTCCCGACGCTCCCGGAATCACCTCGGACGAGCAGAAGATGTCGGACACGATCCAGGGTTTGTATGCGCAGATGCTTATCCAATATCTCAAGTTCTGGGGCGACCTCTTCAACGGCGAAATGATCCCGGGCCATCCCACCTCCGTCCGCCGCACACCCGACGGCTATGAGACTCACGAGGCCATCGACGATCCCGACATCAGGGGACACAACGATCTCGTCCTCGACAGCAACCTCGTGCTCCTCTCCCGCGACCTTCTCGTCAACGATAATGACATCCGCATGAAACCCACCTTCACGCCCTCCCCCTCCGGGCTTCTCCTCACCGCCGCCAGCCTCGACGTCTCCAGTCCCGCCTTCACCGCTGCCGGCCTCACCAACGACATGAGCTACACCTCCACCTTTGCTGCGGTCGACACCGTCCTGCTGCCCTCCGGCTTCAAAAGCGTCGCGACCATCACTCAGTCCGGCAAAACCGGCAAGCTGGTGATCGATATGACCTTCTCCGCCTGCACCCTGAAGAAGAATCAGTGAACTTCGCAGTTGAACCGTCACGGAGCCGGGCCCCAAACCCGGCTCCTTCTGCGTTGGCCTGTCTTCGGACAGCCCTCGGTCCCACCCCCTGAGTCTTTTTCTCTAACCCACACGTCATCAATCAACTAGGCTGCCGCAAGGGGCACCAGAGGAGTTAGTTACTGATCTGGCAACGAACCATCCCTGCCACCCACTCCGGCATCCTCTCATCAGGTAGACTGTCGCCAATGAGCGCATCGATGTACATCGTCGTCGAAGGAGAAGATCCCGGTTTCGACATCTTCGTTAACGGCCACGCTCTCGCCCGCAACGAAGATGCTCTGGAAAAACTGTCTCTCCGCCTCGGCGTCAAGCCTCTCCTCGAATTCTTCTCGGCCGACGAAAACTCCATGGCCCTTCTGCTCGAAGAAGGCGCCGGCGATCCCGAGTGGGCCCGTACCCTGCCCCCGCCGCAGTGGTTTTCTCCCGAGGACGGTCTGATCACCATCTGCACCCTCCACGATTTTCTTCGTGAAGCTCCTGTCGCTCTCGGCGTCGATACCGCCGCCGTTGTCTCCGAGCTCGAAGAGTACGAGCGCGTCCTGCGCAAGACCGCCGTCCGCAATCTTCGCTGGCAGCTCGCCGTCAGCTGGAAGTGACTCTAAGGGAATCCCTGATGAAGCTCCTGTTTTGAAAGGGCACGGCTTCAGCCGTGTCGCACAGAGCCGCAAATCAAGGCGGCTTTAGCCACTGAGGGATGGTTTTCCAGGTCGTCAAAGCCTGGAGCATTAGCCTCGACGCTCTCCCCTCACCACTGCACCCCCGGATACAGGCTCGGCAGCCGGTCCACTCTGAACTGATCCGCTCCCGCCGTCGTCCCCTGCCACACCACCTGCGTCAGACTCGGATCCAGCTCCTGCACAATCGCTCCCGCGAGGGGAGAGCAAAAGTCCACGTGCGCGTCCCCATTCGCCAGCAGTTCCACATTCCCACCAAAAAAACTGTAGTAGCTCGTCGGCGGAACATCGTGCTCCACCAGCGTAGCCGTCATGTTCGACTCATTCAGTTCAAGCACCGGCACGGTTGAGTAGCACTGCGCGCTTCCAGCCGTCCCCGGTTTGCACAGCACCTGTCCGGTCGGCGCCGGAAACATCCGGTCGTTGCCGTTGTCCATCAGTCCCAGCCGGAAGACCCCGGTCGTATTGGGTGTGAAGTAGCTCATCCCGTGTTGCGCGTAGAACCAGTCCGTCGGATCCGTCCCGCCCACCAGCTTGAAGTCCCCGCCTTCGCCAAGACGCCACAGCACGTTGCCCGATCCCTGTCCATCGTCGAAATCGATCTTGATGATCCAGTTCTGGTGCCGTATCGAGAGCAGCAGATTGTGATCGTCGCTCGAATACAGCAGGTCGTTCGAGTGGGTCCAGTCCGGGAAATTCATCGGATGGCGGTTCACATCCAGGTGGTCGAAACTGCTCCACACCCAGTCCGGATTGGAATTCTGATCGACATCCACCAGCACATCGCCCAGCACCGAGGTCGTTCCCGGATACCCCGGCAGATTCGTGAAGTTCTTCGGATACGAGGTCAGCAGCACCCAGTGGCCGTTCGGCAGCGCCAGAACGCTGTGGTGAAAGCTCGTCAGCTGATATGCGCTGCCATCGGAATCCTTGAAGCCCGCCGCGGCCAGTTTCTGGTTCAACGTACTCATGCTGATCTCGCGCACCGTGTTTCCGGCAAGATCCACCTCCCGCACGGAGTTGACCGTCCCCGAAGTTTCTCCCTGCTTCGACAGCGACGAAAGATACGAAATGACCATCAGAAAATCGCCGTCCGGCAATAGCTGAATTCCCTGGATGTAGTCGAGGCTCGATCTCTGATAGGTATAGGTCCAGATCACGTTCCCCTTCAGGTCGGTAGCCATGGCTTCGGCGTCCGCTACCGGAAGAATCGTGTTCCACATCTCGATTCCGGACTGCGGCGTCCCCGACCCGGAAATCGTAATCGGGCTCGTCACCGGCGGCTTTCCCGTTTTCAGCGGCTGCCCCGACGCGAACTGGTCGTGATCCGGATCGGCCAGGGTCGCGCCATCGGCCAGTACCACCTCCGCACGCATGTGATACAGCGTCTCGCCCAGCATCCCCGCCACATAAAGGCTCACCTGGCCGCCGTAGGCGCTGGGCGCAGGGACCTGCCACGTGTTCAGCCCATAGCTGGTCGTCGGTCCAAATTCAACCGATACTTTACCTGGCGCCGGCAGATAGATCGAATACTGCACCACCTGCGGGTTCGACGTCGGTTCAATGACACCCGGATTGATGACCGACGCCACCGCTGTCGCGTTGTTTTGGGGAGCGGCAGTCAGCTCCGCTGTGATCGTGAAGTTTGCGCTCTGCGCCAGCGACGCCGGCGCCGTGTACGTTCCTGAAGAGTCGACCGTGCCGGTGGCCGCGCTGCCGCCCGCAACCCCGTTTACCAGCCAGCTGAGCGGCGTGCCGCCCGTGGTGGTGAAATGAATCTGCTCTCCCGGCGAAACCGCGACGTATTCCGGGGCGATCGTTACCGTGCCGTTGCTTCCTCCGGACGGAGGTGGCTGGGTCGGAGGCGGTGGCCCTGTCGCCGATTCGGGGCCAAAGGTGACTCCACAGCCGGTCATCAGAACCGCGCATAAGAGCGCCACAAAGGCCGGAATAGGAATCGTGCGCGACGGCTTCACAGAGATTAGCTCACGGGCCTGAAAAACGGAGTCTCGGCATCCCGCCATCCGCGTTGCAACTCTCAGGAGCCTGCGCGGTGCAGCTTCAGCGATGTGCCCAAAAAACCAAAGCGCCACTCCCGACCCTCGCGGACCGGGAATGACGCTCATACCGAATTCAGAAGCGAATGCCGAAAGTGACCGGAATCAGACTCTCCGTTCCCTCTCCCTGTCCGCCATTGGAGGAGCTGGCCGCCGGAGAATTGACCCATACATACCGCACCTCGGCATAGAGCTTCCCATTGCTGTCCTCACCGAAGATCTTGTGGTAAAAACCGAAGCCGCCGTTGATACCGCCCTGATTGCTGGAGAAGTGATCCACCGTCTCCGAAACGTCATAACAGAAACCGTAATAGCCGCATTCTTCTACCGGCTCGGTGAAGTTGGTCACCTTGCGGTAGAAGCCGCCGCCGCCGGTGACGTAGACGCCGTTCTTGCGGTTCAGCGGCAGGTAGTAAACCGGATCGATGGTCAGCGACCAGGTGTTGATGTTGCCGCCGATCGGCGTGCCGCTGCTGCTCGTGCCCTCCGCGGCGTTCAGGGCGTTTAGATAATCGCTGCTCATCCCCTGCCGCAGGAACTGATACTCCAGCAGTGCGCCGAATTTCTTCGTGAAGTTCCAGCCTCCGCCCACCGTCAGGCCGTAGCCAATCGCTTCGGCTGGGCTCAGATCGCCGTCGTCGAGTGCGGTCTGGGAGAAGTTGGTGTCGTTGCCCACCGGCAAGCTGAAACCAAAACCTCCCTCAAAAGCAATATGGCTCATCCGGCTCTCGTAGTTCGGATACGACGACCGCCGGCCGCCGTACTGCCCCGCCCCGTTTCCGCCGCCGGCCGGGTCCGCTGCGCTCGCCCCGTTGCCAGGATCCGCTGCCGCCGACCCGCCCAGCAGAGAATCCGTGCTCAGATAGGCCCTGTAGTCCAGCGAGCTCGAGTAATTCTGCCCATCCGTCGTGCCGCTGGCAGCCGTGGAATAGTTCTGCCCACTGGTCGGGCTGTTGGCAGCCGAAGTCGACTGGGCTGCCGCGGAGAGCGAGAATCCGATGGCGAAAGCAGAAGCAGCAATCACGATGCCCCGCAGCAGCGGGCAGTTACGATCACAGTTCGCAACCATTGAGAACACCTCAGTTTTGTTGAAAGTTCAGATCTCAAAAAACAGGCCGAAGTCCACCCACCTGCAAATACTTGGACACGAAAATCCGTCCTAAGTTTCACTTTAGGATGCATTTTCGCCGTTCTTGAGCCGTAATGCGGGGCCGGGGATTCCCTGCCGGAGACGGCGCGCCCGCCGAAGCGGGCCGCCGGCCCTCAACATTCTACCCCTGGATGTCGAACTGCTCCGGCGGCAGCGCCGGATCGCTCTTCACGATAATCGTCTTCCCGATCATCTCCTCGAGCTCGTTCAGCCACTTCGCGTTGCCCGCCTTCAGCACCTTCACCACTTCCGGATGAACGCGAAGCATGACGTCGCCGCGCTCGAAATGCCGCATCATCTTCCGCATCTCGATCCACAGTTCGTTGGCCACCGTTGTCGGGCTCTTCACCATCCCCGTCCCCGTGCACGTCGGGCACGGCACGCTCAGCGTCCGCTCCAGAGACTGCTTCACCCGCTTGCGCGTGATTGCCACCAGCCCAAAATCGTTGAACTGCAGCACCTTCGACGGCGCCCGGTCCGCCTTCAGCGCGTCTTCCAGCGCCTGGGTCACCTTCTGCCGGTTCCGCCGCTCGTCCATGTCGATAAAGTCGATGACGATGATCCCGCCCAGATCCCGTAGCCGGATCTGCCGCACGATCTCCGGAATCGCGTCCAGGTTCGTCTTCAGAATCGTGTCTTCCAGCCGCGCCGTCTTCCCCACGTACTTGCCCGTGTTGATGTCGATCGCCACCAGCGCCTCCGTCTGGTTGATCACAATCGATCCCCCTGACTTCAGCCACACCTTCGACTTCAGCGCCTTGCTGATCTCCTCCTGGATCCCGAACTGCTCGAACAGCGGCGTCTCCTTCGTGTACAGCTTCACCCGCCGCACCAGCGACGGCTGGAAGCGGTTCAGGAACCGCACAATCCGCTCGTACTCCGACTCCGAATCCACCCAGATCGTCGCGAAGTTGTCGCTCACCTGATCGCGCAGAATCCGCTCGATCAGATTCAGATCGTGGTAGATCAGCGCCGGCGCCTTCGCCCCGTCCGAACGTTGCTTAATCTCGTTCCACAGGTTGATCAGAAACCGGATATCCGCCCGCAGATCGTCGTCGCTGGCTGTCTCCGCCGCCGTGCGCACGATAAATCCACCCGGCGCGCTTCCCTTCTCGCCGATCAGCACCCGCTTCAGCCGCTGCCGTTCCTCATCCGAGTCGATCTTCCGCGATACCCCCACGTGATTCACGGTCGGCATGAATACCAGGAACCGCCCCGGCAGCGCGATGTGGCTCGTAATCCGCGCCCCTTTGCGTGCGATCGGCTCCTTCGCAATCTGCACCAGGATTTCCTGCCCCTGCTTCAGCAGTTCGCTGATGATCGGCAGATTCGACGTCTGCATGCTCGGCCGCCGTCCGCCCTGCCGCCGTCCTGGCGGCCGTCCCCGGCCGCCTCGCCGTCCAAACCGCCGATCCTCGCGCCGTGCCGGTGCGCCTGTCCGAGCCGCCGGCTCCTCATACGTCTCGCCCGCCGCCTCCTCAGCCGCTTCCTCGGATTCATCCCCAGCCTCTTCCCCCTCCTCGAACTCCTCTTCTTCGACCTCCGCGAAGCCCGGCTCCGTCGCCTCGTCTTCCTCCGCTTCCGCCGGCGTTCCGTAGCCCAGCCGCTTCTCGATGTGCACATCGCGCATCGCGTCGCCCACTGTCGACGCCTGATCGAGCGTCTCTTCCTCCAGCTCTTCAGTCAGGTGCTCTTCCCCCTGGCTCCCGTGGATCGGCTCGAAGTCGTACTCGTCCTCGTCGATCGTCTCTTCTTCCAGAACCCCCATCCCCGGCGCATACCCAAAGAGCTGCCGCACCACTTCGCTCTCCGGAGACACGGGTTCCCCGTTGCCCACTCGCCCGCCCGCCGGCTCCTCGCTGTGTTCTGGTTCCTGAACGCTGAACGCTGAACGCTGAACGCTGGCTGTGCTCTGCTCTTCTGAGCCCTGAGCTCTGCTCTCTGCGCTCTGCTCTTCTTCTACCGGCGCGCTGAAGCGAAACTCGCTCCGCGGCGATTCCACCCGATGCGACGCCGATGCCTCTTCCGGCTCGTACTCCTCAACCTCTTCTGCCGTTCCGAGACCCAGCTCCTGCGCCGCCACATCCTCTTCCTCTTCGTCAGCAACCCCGGCCGAAGCCAGCGCCGCAGGCTCCTGCTCCTCCACCTCCTGATCCTCGAGCTTGGCAGTCCGCCCAGCCCTCTCGGAAATCCGTTCCGCCGGGCTCTCTTCTGCCACGAAGCTCTCTGCCTCATGAACCAGCAGCGGTTCCTCCACCGCCGTCTCAGCCACAGCGGACTTCATCTCCGCCGTCGGCCCGTTACTCGGCCGCGCCGGCGATGCCCCCCGATGCCGGGACAGCGTCTCGCCCGGCAGAACCGCTCCGCCATCCCATCCCGTTGGCACTTCCACCAGCGTCGAAGGCCTGGAGCTGCCCCGCGCCGGTGCTGCCGTGCGGCTTCCCGATCCTTCCGTCCGCGGACTCCTTTCGCTCCGCCCGCCGTACTTCGACAGCGACTCTCCCGGCAAGACAATCGGCAGATTCTGCGAGGGCACTCCACCCGGCGCTCCCCGCTCCGGCAGCGACACCGGCTCCGCCGCGATCGCCTCCTCCACCATTTCCGGCGACTCCAGCGTCCGCTGCTCCGAACGCCCCTCGCCCCGCGGTCCGCGCCCGCCGAATCGCCGTCCCCGCCGTCCATGCCAGCGCCGAACGCCGCCGCCCTCGCCGCGATCCGAGCCCCGTTCCGAGCCCCGATCTGAACCCCGATCCGCGCCCCGATCCGAACCTCGCTCCCCACGCGGTGCCGGCGCTTCCGCAGCCGACAAATCCGCCTGCGCCTCGGTCGCCGCCGGCCGGTACTCCCGCGACTCCCTCGACTCCCGTGGCTCGCGCCGGCCCCGGCCGCCGTTGCTGCTCGGCTCGCTCCGCTCGAACTCCGCCGAGTCCTCTTCCTGTTCTTCCAGAAAATCCGTCACGTACAGAAATGCGTCCCGCTCCAGGCCCAGGTCGACAAATGCCGACTGCATGCCTGGCAGCACGCGCGTCACGCGGCCCTTATAAACGGACCCTGCTAAGGTGTATTCGTTTTCCCGCTCGTAGTAGATTTCCGCGAGCTGATCGTCTTCCAGAATCGCCAGCCGCGTCTCATGCGGCGTGCTCGATATGCAAATCTCTTTTGCCATTCCGCCTCAAATTGCCAGGGCGGAACGAGCCGGATTACCGGAAAAGACCGGAATTATAGGACTCTGGTCCGGGAGACTGCGCGTACCAACCCCTGCCGCCTGACCCTGCCCTGTGACTTCGCTGCGGGGAGATGACCGGGGAGTGTTCGCTGGGAATTTGCATTCTTTCCGGAGGGTTGTCCGCGCGCATTGACTTTGTGACCGCTTCAGCCAGTTTCTCTGGCGGGGCCGTTACCCGTCTCTGCGCGCTCATTCCTGATCCTGCCCGGCCCGTCTTCGATCCACCTGGCCGGTTAAATAAACTTCGTTCCAAACTGCGCCCGCCCTGCGGGCCCTCACTGCCAAACCTGCTCGCCGTCTAGTTCACGAAACGGCTCATGCGGACGTTCATCACCATGCCCAGAGCCAGAAATGTGAACAGCACCGAGGATCCCCCGTAGCTCATCAGCGGCAGGGGAATGCCGGTCACCGGCATCAGCCCCAGAACCATTCCGACGTTGACAGCGATCTGAAATATCAGCACCGCCGCCACGCCCATCACCAGAAATGACCCTGGCAGGTCCGCGGCTGTCTGTGCGTTCTGAATCAAACGCATCAGTATTAAAAAGTATATCAGGAGCACCAGCACCGCGCCCACGAACCCGTGCTCCTCGCTGAATGCCGCGAAAATGAAATCCGTGTACGGAATCGGCAGAAAGTCTCCCTGCGTCTGCGTCCCTTGATTCGCCCCCCGCCCGAACACCCCGCCATCCCCCACCGCAATCTTCGACTGCAGAATCTGATACCCCGTCCCCCGCGGATCGGCATCCGGATTCATGAAGCTCGTCAGCCGCTGCTTCTGGTACGGCTTCAGCACCTTCCCGCTCTTCCACACCACCCCCACCGCCAGCACCATCACCAGCACCAGGATGCCGCCCTTCTTCCAGTCGATCCCCCCCAGAAACAGCCCCAGCAGCAGCACCGGTGAATACGTCAGCGCCGTCCCCATGTCCGGCTGTTTCAGCACCAGCAGCATCGGCACCGCCACCAGCCCAATCGCCTTGAAGATGTCTTTCCAGCTCATCTCCCGTCCTGCCAGGTTGGTGAAGTACCGCGCCACCAGCACAATCAGCACCAGCTTCACCCACTCCGACGGCTGAAAATGCACCCCGCCCGGCAGCTTGATCCACCGCTTGCCGCCGTTCACTCGCGTCCCCACCGCCAGCACCGCCACCAGCGACACCAGACAGAACCCGTAGAACCAGTACACCGCGCTCAGCAGCTTGTGGTAGTCGATCACCGACATGATGAACATCGCCACCAGCCCGCCCACAATCCACAGGATCTGCATCTTCTGGAAACCGTGAAATTTCGTGTGCAGCGTCGCCGAGTAAATTTCGAAGACGCTGATCACTGACAGCAGCATCACGAAGCCCAGCAGCGTCCAGTCAAAATCGCGGAGGGAGAGAAAGCGGCGCATCGGTTACAGGGTTCCCGGAGTCTGGAGGTGTTTCTTTCTCTGCAAAGAGGGTGTATCGCGATTATCGCATCCACCCGGCGCCCGTTGCCGGCGCCTCCCACCTTTCGGGGATAACCCTCCCTGCACTCGTCACGTTCGCCCCACAGCCGGCGTCCCCGCAAGGCCCGGCTTAGGCCTCGCGAGCCGT
>Ga0335074_10007963_pt1 | contig 14712 bp, 12 predicted proteins | sample Lox_Sample_23_FD_206715 | JGI IMG/M metagenome (GOLD analysis project Ga0335074, IMG submission 206715) | Soil microbial communities from Loxahatchee National Wildlife Refuge, Florida, United States - Lox_Sample_2.3 | ecosystem: Environmental > Terrestrial > Soil > Wetlands | place: USA...
GGCGTGGCGACGTAGCGGAGCTCGGCGGTGTCGCCCGGCGGGTTCCATGCATAGACCATCTGCATGCGGCCGCCGGAGTCCAGCAGGCGCTGCGCGGCGGTGCGCAGCTCGGCGACGTGCAAATCGCGGGAGACGGCGCCTTTCACTGTGAACCTCCCGCGACCAGGGCGCCGCCGCCAAGCGCGTGCGCGATCTGCCCGAAATAACTCCAAATTTCCTGCGGCCACCAAAGCCCCAGTCCGAGCAACGGGACGATCGCCAGCCACATCGGCACGATGCACCAGGCGCTGATCCGTCCGCGCCCCGCCTCCGCGCGTTCCGGCGGTTCGTAATACATGCAGCGGAAATGATTGAGGAAACCGACGAAGATCGCGATCAGCAGCACGGCCATGGCGAAGGACGCCCAGGAAGCAATGGTCTGCAACCCCGCGCGCAGGATGGTCAGCTCACTGGCAAACAGGCTGAAGGGCGGAGCACCGGTGATCGCGACCGCACCCGCCAGCCAGATCGCGCCGGTGACCGGGAAGCGCCGGCCCACCAGGCGGATGCCGCTGATGTCCTTGGTCTCATAGCTGCGCATCATGCTGCCGGCACCGAAGAACATCAGTGACTTGTTCAGCGAGTGGTTCAGCATGTGATACAGCGCGCCGGCCAGCCCCAGCGGACCGCCGAAGCCGACGCCCAACGCGATCACGCCCATATGCTCGACGCTGGAATAGGCCATCAGGCGCTTGATGCCTTCCTGGCGCACGATGAACAGCGTGGCGACCAGCAGTGAAAAAACGCCCAGCGCGACCAGTGTCATGCGCGGCAGCACGCCGGCCTGTGCCGCGTCCGCCACGGCGAGGTAGCGGATGATGCCGATCATGGCCGTGTTCAGCAGCGCGCCGGACAGCAGGGCCGACACCGGCGTGGGGCCTTCGCTGTGCGCGTCAGGCAGCCAGGTGTGCATCGGCGCCAGGCCAACCTTGGTGCCGAAGCCGATCAGCACCAGCAGGAACGCCAGGATCAGCAGCGAATGGTTCATCTGCGGCGCTGCTTGCTCCAGGATCGCCCAGGTCATGTCATAGGTCGGTCCCAGGCTCATGCTGCCGGCCCAGTAGAACAATACCGTGCCGAGCAATGCGAGGCTGATGCCGCCTGACACGACGATGATGTATTTCCAGGCGGCCTCGATGCTTTCCGCGGCATGTTCGTAGGCGACCAGGAAGGTGCTGACCAGCGTGGTCAGCTCGATCGCGATCCAGTAGAGGCCCGCGTTGTTCATCATCGGCCCGAACAGCGTGGTCAGCGCGAAGCCGGCGAACAGAGCATAGAAGACGGGCAGGCGTTCCTCGCCCTCCAGCAGCGGCATGTAGCCAACGGCGTAGATCGAGGCGAGCAGGTAGACCACTGCGGAGCATAGCGTCACCCAGGCGCCCAGTGCGTCGATTCCGATGTAGCTGTCCCAATAGACGTGCGGTGTGGCGCCGACGATGAACGGGATCGGCACTGCGGCGGCGAACGAGACGACACTGGCCAGCAGGTTCAGGCAGGCAGCCAGGTTCGGCTGCCGCGTGAGTACGATGAGGATGATCGCCGCGCTCGGCGCCAGGACGATGGCAAGGGAAAGGGCGCCGACCATCTAACCGACCAGCCGCCGGAGTTGCAGGCTGCTGGTCGTGCCGACATGCGTCATCAGGTACTGCACCAGCAGGCCGAAGCAGGCGACCACGATCAGCAGGTCGAACAGGATCACGATCTCGATCAGCAGCGGCATGCCGGGCACCAGGATCTGCGCACCGAGAAAGATGCCGTTCTCCAGCACCAGCAGGCCAAGGATCTGGCTGATCGCTTCGTGCCGGACCGTCAGCATCAGGAAGCCGATCAGCTTCATCGACAGCATCACGGTCAGCGCCAGTACCACCACCGTGCCGCTGAAGCCGAGTTCGGCACCGATCTGCGATGCGACGCCCAGTGCGAACACGACCGCCAATGCGCCGATCACCAGGCTGGAGCTGGCCTGCAGGATGACATGCACCTCGCGCGACACGTGCATGCGCCGGATGATGCGGAAGATCAGGTAGGGCAGCAGGCAGCCGCGAAACAGTAAGGTCAGGACGGCAACCAGGTACAGTTCCGGATAGCCGCCGTAATAGCCGATCGATGCCGACAGAATACCGATCAACCAGGACTCGGCCGTGAAAGCGTACAGGTAGTGCCGCAGCCACCGCGATCCCAGCATCACGAAGGCGAGCAGCAGGCTGGCGATGGCGATCAGGCTGAACACCGAAGCAGCCAGCGGGGAGAGATGTGCGGCGAGCATGGATCAGCCCAATTGCGTGCCGATGATGGCCAGGACGGCCAGCAGGAAGGAGGCCGCGAGCGGTTCCTGGTAGCGGTAGAAGCGCAGGCGCGATTGGGTGGTATCGACCACCACCACGGCGCAGGCGACCAGCGTGAATTTCAGCATCAAGGCGATGACGCTGCCGAGCACGCCGAGAGCGGCGCCTTGGTACGACAAGGCCCAGGGCAACAGCAGCACGTTGCAGAAGATTGTGTAGAGGATGAACTGCTTCATCATCGAAGCCCAGCGCAGCAGCGCCAGCAGCGGTCCGGAGTATTCGAGGATGCGGCCCTCCTCGATCATGTACACTTCAATGTGGGTGTTGGAGTGGATCGGCAGCCGGTCGGTTTCCACCAGCAGCAGCACAAAGAAGGCCGCGACCAAGAACAGATGGGTGGGGCTCCAATAGGCGGCGGGTTGCTGCACCAGCAGGTGGTTCACCACGAAAGGCAGCATCGCCTTGGCAAGCAGCGTGATGCCGACGAACACCAGGATGAGCGTTGGTTCCGCGAGGATCGCCACCATCACGGCGCGGCTGGAGCCGATGCCGCCATACGCGCTGGTGGTATCGAGACCCGCCAGTGTGATCATGAACGATCCGAGCGTCAGGATCAGCCCGCCGCCGAGAATATCGCCCATGTCGGAGAGCGGCAGCGGATAGTTGGTGAGCACGGGGATCAGGATCGGCACCGTCATCATGCAGGTGAAAGCAACGACGGGCGTGACGAAATAGAGCCACGACGCCGTCTCCGGCGCCACGATGTCTTTGTGGAACAGCTTCCACAGGTCGCGGTAGGGTTGGAAAATGCCGGGGCCTTGGCCGCGCTGCACGCGTTCCTCGAACTGCACGATGATGCCCTGAAGCAGGGGGCCGAGGCAGATGACCGTGAGAACCTGCAGGACTTGCAGGATGATGTCGCGGGTGGTGATCATCGGCAGCCTCCTCCTGCCTGGGGGAAGCACGCACACGGATCGTCGGTACTGAAACCGCGGCGGACCGGCTTAACCATCACACACCCTCCCGTGCTCGCGTACGAGATCAGGAGGAGTCATTAGCCCTGAGGGCGGTTAAGGGCGGACTCCATCGCCACCAAGCCGGCACTATCGGAACTTCCCGCCGCTTGTCAACCGGCCGCAAGCCACCACGAACAACCATGATCGCGCTTGCGCCGGCCGTACGGCCTCGGTCGTGGCGACGGTCAGCCCCGCGGGATGGGGTGCCGCATTCGGGCGGCAATCCCGGCCATGTCACGCACCTATATGTCACGCACCTATATGTCATGCACCTATATGTCATTGCGAGGAGCGAAGCGACGAAGCAATCTCCTGCGGCGCGAGCGTATTTGCAGTCCAGCACGCAGGAGATTGCTTCGTCGCTTCGCTCCTCGCAATGACATATAAACGGAATGACATACTTGCTCGCGGAGGCGCGCAATCTGCGAGACCGAATGACATCGACGGAATGACATATAGACGGCGCGACGAACGCTCCTCTGATCGTGGGTCCTAGCCAGTACCCCGGCCTGCCCGTCCGCCAGGACCTGTCCTCTTGCGGCGCCCCGCGCTACCACCAGGAACACAACCAAAGACCGCCAGGACCCTGCCATGCCAGCATATCGCTCCCGCACCACCACTCATGGCCGCAACATGGCCGGCGCGCGCAGCCTGTGGCGCGCCACCGGCATGCAGGACGGCGATTTCGGCAAGCCGATCATCGCCGTGGCAAACAGCTTTACCCAGTTCGTGCCGGGCCACGTGCATCTGAAAGACCTCGGCCAGCTCGTTGCCAAAGAGATCGCGGCGGCTGGCGGCGTCGCCAAGGAGTTCAACACCATCGCGGTGGATGACGGCATCGCCATGGGCCATGGCGGCATGTTGTACAGCCTGCCGTCGCGCGAACTGATCGCCGATTCCGTCGAATACATGGCCAACGCGCATTGCGCCGACGCGCTGGTCTGCATCAGCAACTGCGACAAGATCACGCCCGGGATGCTGATGGCGGCGATGCGGCTGAACATCCCCGCCGTGTTCGTCTCCGGCGGGCCGATGGAGGCGGGCAAGGTGATGAAAGCCGGCAAGACCCAGCGCGCCGACCTCATCACCGCCATGGTCGCCGCGGCCGATCCGACAGTCTCCGACGCGGAAACCCAGGTCATGGAACGCTCCGCCTGTCCCACCTGCGGTTCCTGCTCCGGCATGTTCACGGCCAATTCAATGAATTGTCTGACCGAGGCGCTGGGCCTCGCGTTGCCCGGCAACGGCAGCATCGTCGCAACCCACGCCGACCGGCGGAAACTGTTCGTCGAGGCCGGCTGGCTGATCGTTGACCTGGCGCGTCGCTGGTACGAGCAGGACGATCCCACCGCCCTGCCGCGCGGCATCGCCACGTTCCATGCATTCGAAAACGCGATGTCGCTCGACATCGCCATGGGCGGGTCCACCAACACCGTCCTGCATCTGCTGGCGGCAGCACAGGAGGGTGTGGTGCCGTTCACCATGGCGGACATCGACCGGCTGTCACGCAAGGTGCCCAACCTGTGCAAGGTCGCGCCATCCAAGCCGGATGTGCACCTGGAAGACGTGCACCGCGCCGGGGGCGTGATGGCGATCCTGGGCGAACTCGACCGCGCAGGATTGATCCACCGGGACGTGCCGACGATCCACACGGCGACCATGGGCGAAGCCCTGGCGCGCTGGGATATTCGCGCGGCAGCGCGGGATGCGGGCGACACCCCCTCGACATTCTATCGTGCCGCGCCCGGCGGCGTGCGCACCACGGAGGCGTTCAGCCAGCAGCAACGCTATGACACGCTGGACCTTGACCGTGCGGCCGGGACGATCCGCGACGTGGCGCACGCGTTCAGCCAGGACGGCGGCCTGGCAGTCTGCTACGGCAACATCGCCCTGGATGGTGCGATTGTGAAAACCGCCGGCGTCGATCCGGAGCTGCTGGTATTCGCCGGTCCCGCGCGCATTTTTGAAAGCCAGGAACCCGCTGTGGACGCGATCCTCGGCGACAGGATCAAGCCGGGCGACGTGGTGGTGATCCGATACGAAGGGCCAAGAGGCGGACCCGGCATGCAGGAGATGCTGTATCCCACCAGCTACCTGAAATCGAAAGGCCTGGCGAAGAGCTGCGCGCTGATCACCGACGGGCGGTTCTCCGGTGGCAGCGCCGGCCTGTCGTTGTGCCACATTTCGCCGGAAGCGGCGGAAGGCGGCGCGATCGGCCTGCTGGAGGAGGGCGATCGGATCGAAATCGACATTTCCGCGCGCTCGTTGCGCGTCGCATTGTCGGACGAGGAACTGGCGGCGCGGCGCGCCCGCATGAAGGCGCGCGGGCCAGGTGCTTGGCAGCCGCAGCGGGAGCGCATCGTATCGCCGGCCCTGCAAGCCTATGCGGCGCTGACCACCAGCGCCGCCCGCGGCGCGGTGCGTGATGTGACGCAGGTTGCCCGCCCCCGATAACCAAACCATGGCCGGGCCTGATGCAGATCGACCCGGCCATGACGAGTGGTTCGATTTATCAGTCGATCGGCACGAAGATCGAATGCCGCATCTTGCCGCTGATCGATTTCGACAGGTGGCCCTTGCCGCGCACGTCCTCGACCAGGATCACCTCGCCGGCGCCGATCTGGCGGGCCTCGCCGTCGCTCGCCGTGATCTGCACGCCGCCGTCGAGGTTGATGATGTATTGTCGCCGCGGCGCCGGATGCCAGCTCAGGTCGTAGTCGCCGCCGGTTTCGCGGAAGATGATGCCGGTCGTGGGCAGGCGCTTCGACAGCTTGCTGCCGTTGCGCTCCTCCACCCACTCCACTTCGATGTCGCGCCAATGGGTCTCGCCGGCGTCGTCGACATAGATGTTGTGAATCCGCATTGCCTGGTTCCTCCGTTTTCAGACCGCCGCGAAGGTCGCGCGCTTCCTTCGGTCACAAGACATTATCGCCGCATCATTTCCCGAACACCAGATTCGGCAGCCACAGCGTCATCGCGGGCCAGTAGGTGATCAGTCCCAGCACGATCAGCAGCAGGATCAGGAACGGCAGGATGCCGCGGATCACCTCACCGATCGGTGCGTCGGAGATGGTGGACAGCACGTACAAATTCAGCCCCACCGGCGGATGCACCAGCCCCACTTCCATGTTGTGGGTGAAGATGATTCCGAAATGCACCGGGTCGACGCCCAGAGGCATCAGCACGGGCGCCAGGATCGGCATGACAAGCAGCAGCGTGCTGACCACTTCCAGGAAGCAGCCGATGATCAGCAGCATGATGTTCATCGCCAGCAGGAACTGCCAGGTCGCCAGGCCCTGATGCGCGGTGAAGGTCACCAGCCGGCCGGGAATGCCGGAGCCGGTCATCCAGTGCCCGAATACCAGTGCCGTGGCGATGATCAGCATGATGACGGCGGCGCTGGACAAGGCCTCGGCGATCACCTCCAGCGTCTTGGTCCAGGGAAAGCCGCGATAGAAGATCAGGCTGACGAGCAGGGCGGTCACCGCGGCGATGGCGGCGGATTCCGTCACGGTCATGAAGCCGCCGTAGATGCCCGTCAGCACCACGAACGGCACCAGCAATGCGGGCAGCCCGTGCAGCGTCATGCCGACCCGGCGGCTGAACGGCATGGGTGGCTCGCGCGGGAAGTTCTTGCGGTGCGCGTAGTACAGCACCCACAGGAAGAACGCGCCGGCCTGCAACAGGCCGGGCAGGATGCCGGCCAGGAACAGGCGCGGCACCGATTGCTCGGTGACGATGCCGTAGAGGATCAGGGCGAGCGACGGCGGGATCACCACGCCGATGGTGCCGGACGCGCCCAGCACGCCCAGCGCGAAGGATCGCGGATAGCCGCGTGCGATCATCTCCGGCAGCAGGATGGTGCCCATGGCCAGCGCGGTTGCCACCGACGATCCGGAGATTGCCGCGAACATCGCGCAGGACACCACCGCGACCAGGCCCAGCGAGCCCTTGATCCCGCCCAGCCACGCCGCCGACAAATCGACCAGTGCCTGCGCCACGCCGCCGCGCCGCATGAAGGCCGCCGCCATCACGAACAATGGCAGCGCCATCAGCGTGGTGGAGTTGAGCTGGTCGATCATGTTCTGCGCCAGGCCGATGATCGGCTGGCCGGACACGGAATACAGGACCGCGGCGCACGCCCCCAGCACCAGAAAGATCGGCATGCCGCAGGCGAGCAAGCCGAAGAACAATACCAGGAAGCCGATGGTCCACATGCGTGATGCTGCTTACTCGGTGAAGGACACGGCGGGTTCGGGCAGCGCCTCATGCACCGCGATGTGCTGGCCGACCGTCATGGTCTTCGGATCGAAGAAAAGCGCATAGCGTATCAGGCGGATCACGTAGCGCGCGCACATCAGCGCGCCGCCCGTGGGCAGCGCCAGGTAATAGATCCAGATCGGGAATTGCAGATCGGTCGAACTGCGCTGGTCCAGCATTTGCGCGGTGGCGACCACCACCCAGCCGTACCACACCATGCCGAAGGTGAAGGCGATCGCCACCAGGCAGTTGAACATTTCCACCCAGCGCTGCACGTGCGGCTTCAGCAGCCGCAGCACCAGATCGGGCCGCACATGGCCGTCGCGGTGCACCAGTTCGCTCGCGGCCAGCATCACCGCCCAGACCGCGACGTAGACGATGACTTCTTCCGCCCAGGTGATCGCCTGTGCCGGATCCAGGTAGCGCCCGACCACCTGGATCACCGCAATCACCAAGGCGAACGCGCCGAGCAATCCCACCAGAAGCCGCTCGATACGGTCCCAGACGGCGATGACCCGGGCGAGCGTGTCGCCCGGGTGCGCGGACTCAGGCGCCGACATCCGCCATAACCAGCTTCACCAGTTCCGGCGAGATCTGGGCGTCGGCGACGGCCTTGGCTTGCTCCTTCACCATCTTCGCATGCACCGCATCGAGTTCCGCCTGCGGAACATCGACGAACGTGACGCCGTGCTTTGCCAGTTCCTCGCGGCCGTGCTGCTGCGACGCGGCGGTGTTCTGCCGCCAGGCCGGCAGGTTTTCCGCCCAGATCTGGAGGATGGTGGCCCGCATCTTCGGGCCGACCTTGGTCCAGAACGCCTGGTTGGCCATCGGCACATAGAGCCCCATGCCCTGATGGTCCTGCAGCGAATGCTTCATACCCGAATCATAAAGCTTGGAACTGTTGGTGCTTTCGTTGGTGCTGATCAGCCCGTCGAACGTGCCCTGCGACATCGCCAGCGGCACGTCGGGCCAGGCGGTCACGTTCGGAATGCCGCCGAAATAGCGGATGCGCCAGGAGTTCAGCACGCCGCCCGGGCTGCGCAGCTTCATGTCCTTCAGGTCGGCCAGCGAATTCAGCGGCTTCGTTGTGGAGAACCAGTTGTTGAAGCCCAGGTCGAACCAGGCGCCCAGCAATTCGACATGCAGCTTCTTGCGGATCTCGTTGTTGACGAACTTGCCGGCGCTGCCGTCGGTGGCCTTGTGCACCACGTCGATCGGCCGGCCATAGAACGCCGGAAGCTGCGAGAAGTCCGCATCGTGCACGAAGCCGGTGATGGTCCAGGTGCCGGGGCAGGCCATTTCCACCTGGCCCTGCACCAGCGCCTTCACCACCTGAAGGTCCGGGAACAACGATCCGGACTCGAACAGTTTGGCCTGGATCTGGCCGTTCGATGCGGCTTCGATCTTGGCCAGGAAGTCGCGGAAGGCGACGTTGCGCGGGTGGGACGGCGCGGTGTCAAGCGAGCACCGCAGCTCGATCGGTGCCGCGGCATCGGCGCGGCTGATGAAGGGGGCGGCGAGGGCGACGGCCGCCGAGGCCCCGAAGGCCCGGCGCGTAATCCTGATCGGCATGGACATTTCTTCCAGACGTTGCAGCAAGGTGGCCAAAGGTTAATGACGGCAGTGTTCCGCTGCGTCAAGCGAGGGAGCCTCTCCCGCGCGGCGGGAGAGGCATCCGGTCAAGCCCCTACTTCCGCCATCACCAGCTTCACCAGGTCCGGCGAGATATGCGCATCCGCCACCGCCTTGTCCTGCACCTGCACCATCTTGGCGTGCACCGCGTCGAGCTCCGCCTGCGTCACGTCAACGAAGGTGACACCGTGCTTGCCCAGCTCCTCGCGCGCGTTCTGCTGCGATTGCGCGGTATTGGCGCGCCAGGCGGGCAGGTTCTCGGCCCATAGCTGACGCAGCGTCTCCTGCATCTTCGGACCGATCTTGCTCCAGAACGCCTGGTTCACCATCGGCACATAGAGCGCCATGGCCTGGCGATCCTGCAACGAATGCCGCAGCCCCGAATCGTACAGTTTCGAGCTGTTGCAGCTTTCGTTCGAACTGATCAGGCCGTCGAACGTGCCCTGCGACATTGCCAGCGGCACGTCCGGCCAGGCGGTGACATTGGGAAGCGCGCCGAAATAATGAATGCGCCAGGAGATCAGCACGCCGCCCGGGCTGCGCAGCTTCATGTCCTTCAGGTCGCCGAGCGACGCGACCGCCTTGCGGGTGGAGAACCAGTTGAAGAACCCCAGGTCGAACCACCCGCCCAGCACCTGGACATGCAGCTTGTCGGTGATCCTGGTGTTGACGAATGCCCCGGCCTGCCCGTCGGCTGCCTTGTGTACCACCTCCACCGGCCGCCCGTAGAGCGCCGGAAGTTCGGAGAAATCCGCATCCGGCACGAAGCCGGTAATGGTCCAGCTTCCGGGGCAGGCCATTTCCACCTGGCCCTGCACCAGCGCCTTCACCACCTGAAGGTCGGGGAACAAGGCACCGCTTTCGAACAAGCGGGTCTTGATCGCGCCGCCGGACGCGGCCTCGATTTTTGCCAGGTAATCGCGATAGGCGACGTTGCGCGGATGCGACGGCTCGGTATCCAGGGAGCATCGCAACTCGATGGGTGCGGCGGCATCGGCCCGGCCGACGAAGGGGGCGGCAAGGGCGACAGCCGCCGCGGCCCCGAAAGCCCGGCGGGTGATGGTGGATGGCATGGGTGCCTCTTAGACGTTCGATGTTGGCAACCGGGGCGGCGCCCCGCGCGGCGGCACGGCGCCGGGCCATGATGCGGCCTCGGCCGCAGGCTAATACGCAGACTTCGCAGGCCGGCGAATTGACCTGGATCAACCGATACGCAGGCCGATCTCGTTAAGCTTCGCGCCAGGCCTGCGGACCGGACGCATGAAACGCATTCTTCTTCTGGCGATGGCCGTCGTCGTGCTGGGTGGCGGCGGATGGCTGCTGCTGCAACGCCTGTCCGCGCAGCCCGATCCCGGCACGCTGTACGGCAACGTCGACATCCGCCAGGTGGACCTGTCCTTCCAGGTGGAAGGCAAGGTCGTCGCCATGACCAGGCGCGAGGGCGATCGCGTCAGCCGGGGCGAGGTCATCGCCGAAGTCGATGCGGCGAACTATCAGCATGCCGCCGATCTCGCCGAAGCACGCCGCGACGCGGCGAAAGCGCAGCTCGATGAATTGTTGGCGGGTACCCGGCCCGAGGATATCGACCAGGCCCGCGCCAATCTGGCAGCGGCGCAGGCATCGCTGGCGGACGCGCGCGTCAGTTTCCTGCGCCAGCAGGATCTCGCGGCGCGCAACGTGTCCTCGCAGCAGCAATTCGACGATGCGCGGATGGCGATGGATTCGGCAGTCGCCAGGCTGGCGCAGACGCAGGCCGCGCTGACCGAGGCGATCAACGGCCCGCGCGTGCAGGACATCGAAGCCGGCCGCGCCAATCTGCGCGCCGCGGATGCCACGCTGGAACTGGCGCGCACGCAGCTTCTGCACACGAAACTGGTAGCGCCGTGCGACGGCATCGTGATGACACGGGTGATCGAACCGGGGACGGTGGTCCTTCCCGCCGCCCCGGTCTATTCGGTGGCGATTCAAGGCGAAGTATGGGTGCGCGCCTTCGCCCCCGAGCCGCTGTTGCCGCGGCTCGCCCCCGGAACCGCCGTGACGCTGAGTACGGATGGTGGCCGGAGCTATCGCGGGCGCATCGGCTATTTGTCGCCAGCCGCGGAGTTCACGCCGAAAACGGTGGAGACACCGGAGCTGCGCACGCAACTCGTATATCGCCTGCGCGTGCGGGTGGAGAATCCAGACGATGGCCTGCGCCAGGGCATGCCGGTGACGGTGCATCTGGCGGAGGCGCAGCCATGAAAACCTCTCCCGCTGCGCGGGAGAGGTCGAGGTGCGAAGCACCGAGGGTGAGGGTGAAGCGAGAGGTACGCTGCCTTCTCCCCCACCGAAGAGAGAGGAGATTGGCATAGTGCCTCCCGCTCACCCTCACCCGGCGCGCGAACACGCGCCGTCCTCTCCCGCTGTGCGGGAGAGGATTTGAATGGCGATGATCCATCTCTCGAACCTCCATTATGCCTACCCGAATGCCGTCGCCCTGGATGGCATCGATACCGGCATTCAGCCCGGCATCATCACCGGCCTCGTCGGCCCCGATGGCGCCGGCAAGACCACCCTGCTTCGCCTGATCGCGGGCCTGCTGCGGCCGACCGCGGGCAGCGTGCACGTGCTCGGCCAGGACATGGCCACTGCCGCGGCCGCGGTGCATCCCGCGATCGGCTACATGCCGCAGGGCTTCGGCCTCTACGAAGACCTCACCGTCGCCGAGAATCTCGACCTCTTCGCCGACCTGCACACCATGCCGTCCGATTTGCGCGCCGCACGGATCGCGCGGCTGCTGCGATTCACCGGACTCGCCCCGTTCACCACGCGGCTGGCGGGCAAGCTATCCGGCGGAATGAAGCAAAAGCTCGGCCTCGCCTGCGCATTGCTGTCACGTCCCAGGCTGTTATTGCTCGACGAACCGAGCGTCGGCGTTGATCCGGTATCGCGCCGCGAGCTGTGGTCGATCGTCAACGCCATGCTGGACGAAGGCCGCGCCGACGGCATGGCCGTGATCTGGGCCACGGCCTATCTGGACGAGGCCGCGCGCTGTGGCCGCGTGCTGCTGCTGCACCAAGGGCGATTGCTCGCGGATACCCCGCCCGACGCGTTCCTCGCGCCATTGCAAGGCCGCGTGTTCCGCCTGGAGGTCCCTGGCACCTCCCGCCGTGCCATCGCGCGCCATGCTGCGCAGAATCCCGCAGTGCTCGACGCGGTGGTTGCCGGCGACACGCTCCGACTGGTGCTGCGGGCCGGCGCCGCTGTGCCGACGCCCCAGGCGCTGGGCGGCACCGCACTGGAACCGCTGCCGCCCCGGTTCGAGGATGGGTTCATCGATCGGTTGGCAGGAGACGTGGCGGAAGGGGAGAAGATAGAAACGCCCCCGCCCCTCGCACCCACGCCCGCTACTCCCGCCCCCGCCATCGAAGTCCACGATCTGGTCCGCCGTTTCGGCAGCTTCGTCGCGGTGGACCACGTCACCTTCTCCGTTCCCCACGGCCAGATCTTCGGTCTGCTCGGTCCCAACGGCGCCGGCAAATCCACCATCTTTCGCATGCTGTGCGGCCTGCTGCCGCCATCCGGCGGCACGGCCCATGTCGCCGGTCTGGACCTGCTGCGCGCGCCCGCCGCGGCCCGCGCGCGCGTCGGCTACATGGCGCAGCGCTTCTCGCTGTACGCCGAACTGTCGGTGCGCGAGAACCTGCGCTTCTTCGCCCGCGTCTACGGCCTGAACCGCGCCGCCCAGCGCCGCGCCATCGACGCCGCCCTGCAGCGCTTCGACCTAGCCTCCCATGCCAACACCGTCGCGCGCGACCTGCCGCTCGGCCTGAAGCAGCGTCTCGCACTTGCCGCAGCGCTGTTGCACGCGCCCGAAATTCTGTTCTTGGACGAACCGACCTCCGGCGTCGACCCGCTCACCCGCCGCGAATTCTGGAATCGCATCGGCACGCTGGCAGACGAGGGCGTCACCATCCTCGTCACCACCCATTTCATGGACGAAGCCGAATATTGCGACCGCGTCGGCATCGTCAGCCTGGGCCGGCTCGCCGCGGTCGGCACCCCAGGCGAACTGCGTGCCAGCGTACGCACGCCGTCACTCCCCGACCCGGCACTGGAAGACGCCTTCATCGCCCTGGTCGCGCGCGACACCGCGCAACGCGAGGCCGCATGACCCCCGCCGCCATGCGCCTGCGCGGCCTGCTCCGCAAGGAAATGAAGCACGTCGTGCGCGATCCGTCCGCCATGCTGATCGCGTTCGTGATGCCGCTCGTCTTGCTGCTGGTGCTCGGCTTCGGCATTTCTTTTGACGCAAACCATATGCCGATCGCGCTGGTGGCGGATGCACCGGAGCAAGAAGTGCGTGGCCTGATCGAGGCGATGGACGCGTCGCCCTATCTGTCGGTGCAACGCGCCGAAAGCGTGCACGCCGCCGAGACCGCGCTCGCCGCCGGTCAGGTGCGCGGCATCGTCGTGTTGCGGCAGGATTTCATGCAGCATCTGACGCGCTCCGCCGCCTGGCCGGCAGCCGCCGGGCTGGACCTGAACGCCACCGATCCCAACACCGCGCGCGTCCTGGAAGGCTATATCAGCGGCGCCTTGCAGGTCTGGCTCGCCGGCCGCGCGCAGGAGCAGCGGCTGCGCGCGAGCGGGGAGATCGATTTGCAGGTCCGGGATTGGTTCAATCCGGAATTGCGCTCGGCCGATGCCATCGTGCCGGGGGTCATCGCCATGGTCATGACGATGGCCGGCACATTGCTTACCGCCGGCGGTGTTTCGCGGGAATGGGAGCATGGCACGATGGAATCGATGCTCGCCTCGCCCGCGCACATGGGCGAGATGATCCTGGCCCGTTTGGGCTGCAATTTTCTGCTCGGCATCGGCAGCATGCTGGTGTCGCTGCTGTTGGCGATCTTCCTGTTCCATGTGCCGTTCCGCGGCAGTCTGTTCCCGCTCGCGATCGCCGTCGCCTTCTTCCTGGTGTTCGCGCTGGGCTGGGGATTGTTCATTTCAACGGTGTCGCGCAACCAGTTCGTCGCGTCGCAAATGTCGTTCCTCACCACGATGATGCCGGCGATGATGCTGTCCGGCATGGTCTACGACATCGCCGCCATGCCGCACTGGCTGCAGCTCGTCACCTATCTGGTGCCCGCGCGCTATCTGGTGTCGATCCTGCAAACTCTGTTCCTGGCAGGCAACGTTTGGCCGGTCATCCTGCCCAACATGGCCGGCTTGGCTGTCGCGGCGACGCTGGCGGTGACAGGAACACTACTGGTCACGCGCCGGAGGCTGGATTGATCGCCAATTCTGTCATTGTTGGGGTGGACGGCCCCACGGCATCGTGTGCCAGACTTGGGGCTGTGTACCACCAAGTCCGGAGCCGTCCATGACCCAGTTTAGCCGCATTGGCCTCGACACGTCGAAGGCTGTGTTCACCCTGCACTGCGTTGACGCCGCGGACCAGCCGGTGCTGCGCGTCAGCCTGCGCCGCGCACAGTTGC
>Ga0335074_10007964_pt1 | contig 14710 bp, 9 predicted proteins | sample Lox_Sample_23_FD_206715 | JGI IMG/M metagenome (GOLD analysis project Ga0335074, IMG submission 206715) | Soil microbial communities from Loxahatchee National Wildlife Refuge, Florida, United States - Lox_Sample_2.3 | ecosystem: Environmental > Terrestrial > Soil > Wetlands | place: USA: Florida...
ACCCGAATCGCGTAGCGCCTATCTCGCTGGCACGCTCGCCGACTTTTCTGGTCAGGTCACGGTCCAGATCGAATGGCAGTATGCTCGGCTGCCCGGCGTCGATACCGGCGGGCAATTCCATTATCCGCGGCGTATCACGCAGATAATCAGTCCAGAAATCCCGGCACTCGGCACCCGCTGGCCCTTGGGCGATCGCCCGCTGACGACGCGCGAACTCGGCGAGCATCGTGGCGTCCGATGGAATCCCCAGCGATTCACCGTTATAGGCGCGCCGCAGATCCGCGAGCAACCTGGGCAGGGATCCGCCATCGAAGACGATGTGATGCACCCAGATGAGCACCACCATCTGGTCGCTCCCGCGCAGCACCTCTACCCGCGCCAGCGGGCCAGTATGCAGGTCGAACAGGCCACGTCGGGCCTGCGGGACGACCGCTTCCAGCGGTTCGCCGACGGTTTGTTCAACGACGAGGATGGGTGGGGCATGCGCCCAGGTCAGCTCGGGACCGGCCGGCGTCTCGACGATCCGCCCGCGCAGCACCGGATGCCGCCTGCCGAGTTCATCGACGGCCCGGCACAGCCGCGCGATCTCGAGCGTACCCCGGACTCGCAACGGGTACGGAATGAGATAGCGAGCCTGATCTGGCTCAAGCTGCCACGAAATCCAGAGGGCCTCCTGCGATACCGACAGGGGCACGGAATTCATCTGGCCGCCCGACAAATCTTCCGCATGCGCCTGGGACACGTGAATCCTCCCAGTAGGAAAGCGATTGGGTAATCCGTGTCGATAGGTTCGCTTTGCTATTCAGCTCGCCACAGCTGAGAACGGAATCCTCAAAAGAGGACCACTGGTGCACCGGACGCGCGAGCAACCTGGTTCTCGAATAGCGCGGGCAGCCGACCGCCGGGGCTACCTTGCTATCTTCGCCATCTTCTCAGGTCAAGGCACAATCACCCCGTTACAATTCCCATTCCCTCTGATTCACCCTAGCATGGTGCTACGGCCGGGCGCTAGCCTCAATCGCCCTGAGAGCCATTTTGATCCCGCGTTTGCCTCGTGACCTGCACGATAAGGAGGGCGTCTTCCTGGCCGAGCTGGCGATGGCCGACGCGTGTCCAAATAGCCCCAGGTGTACGCTCAGGCACTACAGGACACACTGGTTTAGCTGGTACGGCATGCTCACCAGACCCAGACCGCGGGGGACCGCAGGGCTAATGGACCTTGCTCACCTGCACAATTGGGTGCGCTTCTCTCGCTCAGCACTGAAGCCAATGCCACTTAGCTTACGGTCTCAGTTCAGGCGGGAGCGACTCCCGAATCTGGGCAAATCACCAGACTGGGCGCAATAACTCGATGACTGGTGCAGGTCTTGCATTTCGTGGCGGTATGCGCTCTCCTCCTGAAATGGTTAGCGACGGCCGCCTCGGCCGCAAGAGCGGTTTCGCACCGTCGAGAGGATGACGGCGCTTGTACTACGGCTCAAGAACCAGTGCGACGTGTAATTCACGTCTCATCGGCATTGAGCGGTGCGCGTGGGCCGTCGGGTGAATGCATCCGGCTCGCCACGACCCGTTGCGCGTAATCCGCGGCCTGTTCCTCCGATAGCCGCCGGAAGCCGTCCGCCGTCACGGTCGCGACAACCGGGAAGATACCCCGACCCATATCAGGTCCGCCGGTGGCCGAATCATCGTCCGCCGCATCGTACAACGCCTGCACGCAGGCCAGCACCGTGTCGTCTACTGACATGCCGTCCGTGTACAACTTCTTGAGCGAACCCTTGGCGAAAATGGATCCCGAGCCGATGGACTGGTACCTGCGATCTTCGTAAGGGCCGCCGGCCGGGTCGTAGCTGAAGATCCGCCCCTGGCCCGACTCCTCGTCGTAGCCCGCGTACAGCGGAACGACCACGAGGCCCTGCATCGCGTTGCCCAGATTCCCCCGGACCATCGCGGCGAGCCGGTTCGCCTTGCCGCTCAGCGACAGCGGCCGACCCTCCATCTTTTCGTAATGCTCCAGTTCGACCTGGAACAAGCGGGCAAGTTCGAATGCCACACTCCCCGCACCCGCGAAACCGGCCACCGAGTACTCGTCGCTCCGGAAGACCTTCTCCACGTCTCGCTTGGAGATCATATTCCCGGAGGTAGCCCTCCGGTCTCCCGCCATCACCACGCCGCGATCACATATGGCGGCGATAATTGTGGTCGCATGCGGGAACTCGCGAATCAGCTGGCTACCGGGCGTCACAGACACGTCGGGGCCGTCCACCGCCCAATTCGGCAAGGTTTGCGGTGAATGGGCGGCGAGGTACGCGAAGAAAGACGAGGACTGGAAGTTCATGAGGTCCGGGATCGGGCCGAACTGACCGACTCCGTATTGAGGCTCCAACGCTAGTCTCATCCTTCCTATGCCCGCGTATTCCTCCAACGACCGTACACCACCGGCGCCCGGTCCCGCGATGGGCAGCAGGGATCGCAGTCGGCGCTGAAGCTGGGCTTTCAGTCGTAGGGCTGGCTGGCGGCGCTGGGCGGCGGAGTAGACGTCTTTCATGATCTTCTCGCCGGCCCAGTGGTCAACACCAGGGACTTTAGGTGTTTGTGGTCTTCTGGTGTGCTGTACCTTTCGTGTTCCGTACGTTCCTGTATGCCTGTTTCCGGCTGGTGCGGCGGCATGGTTCCGGCCCGCGTGTCGCGGCGGGTACGGCGCGCGGTTCCACGGCCGCGGGATCCTGCGCCGGGTGGTTCCTCTTTACTTGCCGCCGGGCCTGGGACAGGGTCAGCAGGCGCACGGCGCGGGTCAGCTGGGTAGCCGTCAGCCAGGCCCAGGCCTCCTGGATGACCAGCCGCGGGGACCCGGACCGCAGGACCGGGCCGTCCCGGTGACCGACCGGTTACTACGTCGCAGGTTCACTGCGGGCTGGTCCATGAGTCCCGACGGTTCAACTAGCATCCGATTCGACGATAATGGTGCAGGTCAGAGGTGGCGACAAGCTTTTGGAACCCTACAGGCTCTATGATCTGCCGGAGGTGCCGTTCGAGCGGCTGCCTTCCAGTGACCAGTGAGCTAGTCAGGCGCTGTGGAGGCCGTGTTCCTTCGCCTTCTGCCTGGGGGCGTCACCGACCTGGACCACTTCCGCGTCAGGCGGCGCGACCGCGCCGGTGGCGTGATTGATGAATATCACCTGATGGCATAGGTTTTCGGCACCCACAACCCACAGGACACCCAGAATCGTATTTCCGAGCCCCACAGGATGAGGTTTCCGGCAAGCAAAAGGCCCGGGGAGCTTACAGCATGAGGATTCTCCGGAGGATCTGCTCAATGTGCATCAGGGTGAGGTCGTTGATGCTGCCCAGAGGCCGGATCATCCGCTCGGCGGGTACTGTCCGGATCTGCTCGCACTGGACGTAGCTGGTGACTGGCAGGACTCCGTCGAGTTCAACGTGGGTCGGATAGCCGCGCTTGGTCCGTGTCACCGGCAAGACCACCGGCAAGCCATAGCGGGCCATCTCGTCATGGGAGACGATCAGCGCGGGCCGCTGGAAGCCCTGTTCGTGCCCGATCGGACTGCCGAAGTCGCAGAGGTAGATGTCGCCTCGCTTCACAAGACGTCGCTCCAGTCCTCGTCGGGATCAAGCCCGTCAGTCAGCGTGCCCGCGAAGCGCCTGGCGTCACGCGACACCACGGCCTGCTCGGTTCCCATGCTGGTGCGCATTTCCTCCCAGAACGCGGCGGCGTCAGCCCGGTCCAGGGAACGCTCGATTGCCCCGGCGAGCGTGGTGTGCTCACGGCTGGCCAGCACCGCGAGCCTGTCATGAAGCTCGACCGGAACCTTGATCGTCGTCATCGCCATAACGCAAGTATACCGCTACGGCTACCGATAGGGGTACCGGCGGCGGACCTTGCCGATCACTTCAGTGGCACCCGCCGCACCAGGCCTGGCAGCAGCGGCCGCCTGGACCAGCGCATTGCCCCGCCGCATGCTGAAAGCAGCCATTCGGCTACGGATGTGATAGGGAGGGCAGTCATGGCGGGTGAGGGTTCGGTGTTCCGGCGGTGCGGGTGCACCGATCCGGTCACGGGGAGGCAGTACGGGACCTGGTGCCCGCGGCTGGCGGCGGGCGGGCGCCATGGGAGCTGGCATGTGCGGCTGGAGCTGTCGGCCGGGCTGGACGCCCGCCGCCGCCGGCGGATCCGGCGCGGAGGCTACCCGTCCCGGAAGGCGGCGGTGGAGGCACTCGCCCGGCTGCGGAACCCGAAGAACGGGCAGGCAGCCGGGATCGTGACGGTGGGGGACTGGCTGGCGCACTGGCTGGTCTGCCGAACCTCTGCTGCGCCGTCCACGATCCGCGGTTACGCCGCGCACGTCCGCCTCTACCTCGGCCCGTACCTGGGAGAGGCGCTGCTCACCGAGCTGACGACGCTGCAGGTGCAGGCGATGGTCACCGCGATCATCCGCCAGCACCAGGCGCTGGGCAGCCTATGGGGTGCCAATATGCGATCCCATGCTGTGACCTGGGGTTTCCCTGACAGTGCGATGAAGATCTGGCGCCGTTCCTGAACACGTTCAAGTAGTCGAGCCGACCCTGTGAATGAGGTGAGCCTGACCCCTACGCCGATCCCGAAAGCTTCAGGTCAAGGGCTCGGATGGTATTTTCGTGGTTTTCGGCACTCACAAGGCCCGCGAGCGCGCCAACCGGCGCCCCACTCCTTGATGTGCTCCAGCTCGACGGCCGCGTGCAGGCTTTCGTCGTTGCGGACCCGGTGCCCGGTCGGGTAGGCCTCCGCATGGCGCCGCATCACGCCGGCTCGCAGCGGTCTGGCGGGCACCACGTAGAACTGAGGCTGCCTCCCGGACATGTCGGCAAACACCACGGCGGCGGTCCCGGGCGCGGCGCCCGGCAGTGACACCTGCCAGCTGCCCGACCGGCGGGCGTGGACCTCGACGGTGTTGGCCAGGATCATCAGCGCCGTCTCCGGTACGCCGGCGGCGAGAGCCGCTTCGGCGGCCAGCAGCCGCGCGTAGGAGTGGAGCTGTTGGTTGTTGAGGTTGTCGGTCTTGTTCATGGTTCCTCCTGGCGCAGCAGGACCGGGCGGCCTGGCCGCCCGGCCCGCGCGTTCCTCCTTGTTGTTAGCCGACCCGCGTGTAGTCCGCGCCAGCCACCTGGTGGTAGGTGAAGGTGTACCCGCCCGCCTAGCCGGAGGATCCATCAGCGGCACGCACGACGCGGACATCACCGGCGGCACCATCCAGCAGGCTCTGGCGGAGCGCCTCGACCTGCACTCCGCCGCCTGGGTCGCCCTCCAGGACGGCCGGGACCCCGAGAACGAGAAGTACCTCTATCAGCGTCACGAGGCCGCGCTAGCCGCCTGAGCTGGCTGGTCAGCTCCCGGCCGGGGATGCGGGCCTGCGAGCCGCCCTCGCCCGCCTTGTGGTTGGCGCCGTTCGGGTCGGTGAAGGACTGGACGGAGCCGCAGAGGCCGTCGGGCATGCACACCCACGCGCTGGAAGGGTCCTCGTCGGTGGAGGGGTTGTCGGTGGCGCGGCGCCGATTCGGGTTGCCATAGGGTCGTAGTAGCGGCGGGTGACCACATGGGTCGAGGAATCGATAGACAGCAGCGCGGTGTCCTCCCGGTCGCCGAACAGGTAGTCGACGCTGCCGGACGACGTAGGGGCGGCGACGGTCACCTCGCCGATCGAGTAGTAGCGAGCGTGGATGAAAAAACATTGGGTCGGGGGTGCAGGTGAGCAGGTAAGGCAGCAGCGCGGTGTTCTGCTGGAGCAGGGGCGTGTTCATCGATCATCGCCGGGAATCCTCCTCGTCAGATTCGGCCGGAACAGGATGCGGCGGGATTTCGGGGGGTGCCACGTCGTACGGCGGCGGGCCCGCGGCGGCGGCCGATGGTTCCCCTTCAGCCAGGGAAACCGTCGTGGGGGTGGCTGATGTGCCCATAGGAATCCAGTAGAACGTCGACCTGAACGTATTGTGCTGCGTATTGAAGTCGCCGTATTCACGGGCATGGTAGATTTTGAATGTCGCGCCACGCCGGACGGCGATCGCCACCGGGATTTCGCGAGAGAATCTGCCCCAGCTCTGGGGTGACATGGTGTTGCGGGCAACCGACCAGCATTGCCCGTTGTAGACGCCGGTGCACCCGATGAAGTCCTGGTTGACAAAGATATACGAGTTTCCGATAACTATCCCGTCTGTCGGGGCCTGGTATGACCGTTCCTGGGTACTGGCGCCGTTGAACTCCGCGAGGGTTACCGCATTGTTGAACAGGCTTACTGGCCCGTATGCCGTGAGCGTGCCATCGGCCCGCAGGGTTCCGTAGACACGAGTGTCGCCCGAGGCGGTGATGCCGTTTACGGCAAGGTTGCCGGTTGTCGTGACACCGCCGCTGCCAGCGTTGATCCCGACGGGGACCTGAATCTGCCCGGAGCCGTTCCTTCTTCCGATCTCGTTGGCTTTCACGGCGTTGTCGGCCCATACATCGTCCTTGGACCAGATCCAGCCGTTGGCCGTGAGTTCTCCGGTTACGAGGGCATTGCCGAGAATATTCAGGTCGACGGTGCTGCTGGTTCGTTCGATCTTGTCCGTCTTGAGCTTCTTGCCGCCGGCGATGGTGATGTCACCGTTGGCCTGGAGATTGCCCTGGACTGTGACGTCACCGCCTGCCGTGATGTTGTCTTTGGTGGTGATTTCGTGGGCGATGATGTCGGGGTCGATGACTTCGACGGTGGTGGTCAGGTGGCGCCGGATGGGGGTGGTCTGGCCCGGGGGCCGGTGTTCGGCCATGACGAGGAAGGTGGTGGAGTTCAGCGGGATGTGCTGGCGGGGGTACCAGGCCTCCGCGGAGGGCTGGAGCACTTCGGAGCGGAGCGCTACGCCGTCGGACCAGTAGACGGTGAAGTCGGTGTTGCTGGTGTTGCCCTTCCATTCCAGCACGGGGCTATCGCCGCGGGCGATGGCGGCCTCGCGGGGATGCAGGTCGTAGAAGTAGAACTCCGCGGTCACCTTCGGAGCGTCGCGGTAAGCGTCGCGGTCGGCGAACCCGGTGGTCGCGGAGGCGCTGGAGGTTGTCTCGGTGATGGTGACCGGCGCGGTGCCTGGTTCGGCGTTGACGGGGATCTTGTCGATGACCGCGGTGACGTAGCTGGAGCCGTTGAACAGGACGCTGCCGCCCCGCGAGGGCGTGAAGGTGAAACGCGCGATGTTAGTCCCGATCAGTGCCTTACTGGCGTTCCAGTTCGGGAGCAGGGCGGTGACGGTGCTGAGAGTCTGCGAGTCGGGGATGCGCGCCAGGTCGGCGGGTCCTTCGCCGCAGGGTATGTCGATGACGATCTTCTGGCACCAGACCTCGGTGCTGGATCCGGGGGCGAGGACGCCGCCCCCGGTGCCGTCGGGGCCGTAGCTGAAGCTGGAGTCCTCGAGCCGGCTGTTGCGCAGCGGCGGGAAGGCCGCTCCGATCATCAAGGTGAGCTTGCCGGCGGACCTGACAGCCTGGGTGCTGACCTCAAGCGGGTCGGGGGTGCAGGTGAGCAGGTACGGCAGCAGCGCCGCGTTGCCGACTTGGCCGGCCGGGGTGTGTCCGCTGACGTCTCCGTGCTCGGGTTCGCTGGTCATCGCTGGGAGTCCTCGTCGGGTTCGGTGCGGGCGGGGGGTCGCTGGCGCAGGTATCCGGCCCTGGCGATCTGCGGCGGGTCGTCGGGGTGAAAGAGGGTGCCGGCCTCGGTGAGCGGGTAGGCGTGCCAGGATGCGGCATCGGCCGCGGGCCGGGTCTCGTTCCAGTCGAAGGTGCCGTGCCAGGGCGCGGGCTGCGGCATGACCAGGTGGTTGTCGTCGGGGTCGCAGGTGATCTGCACGGCGCGGATGACGGTGGGCTCGGCGGCCGCCTCGGTCATCTCCAGCTTCAGGTACCGGGCGGCGACGGGGGGCTCGGTGCTGCCTGGCCGCGGCCAGGCCAGCTCCGGCGCGGTCGCGCTCGCCTGTGCACCCAGGTCGGCCCAGTCCTCGCCGTCCGCTGAGGCCAGGAGCTTCTTGGCGGGGGCGCTGAGCTTCCCGCCGGGCTCGCCGAAGTGCGCACGGAACATAACGACGTTGTGGACCTCGCCCAGGTCGATGGTCACGCCCTCGCCGGGCAGCGGTGGCCGGGAGCTTTCGTACCAGGTGCCAGGACGCCCGTCGAGGATGGTGTCCGCCGGCCCGGCGTTGGGCGTGCTGGTGCCGTAGCCCTCGCCGATGGTGGTGCTGGCGTACCGCTGGTTGCGGGTGACGGCGAGCAGCGGCGCGACGGTGGCCACGGTGCGCAGGTCCGACAGCGACACATGGACCTCATAGGCGTTCAGCTGCAGGAACTGTATCGGCAGGAAGTCCGTGATGGCGTAGACCACCGAGTGAGGATCGGCGAGCAGCGTCACGTAGCGGGCGAGCGGCGGGTGCTCCTCGTCCGCGATGTACCTCGGCGGCAGGGCCAGGTCCTCGCCGTTGGTGATCGGCTGGACGTAGTCGCTGACGCCCGGGTCGGCGGGCATGCGCGCGAAGAGCGTGTGGTAATCGGTGTCGTGTTCGTCCGCGCCGGCCACGGGCTCGGTGCCGGCCGGAGCGGTGAAGTAGCCGACGAGCCCTTCGGTCGGTTCGATGGGATCCCCGAGGCGGATCGGGAAGTTCGTCTCGAGATAGTCCTCTCCGTCAGGGTGGGTGGCGGTGTCCCACGACGGGTTGGGCACCGGCGGTCCCTGAAGTTCGAGCCGCAGGCGGGCGCGGATGACGGCGATCGGGCGGCCGGTGAGGCTGGCCAGCGTCTGGTCGTCGACGGCCGGTTCGTCGTAGCCGGCGTTCAGGCTGTTGTCGATGCTCCCCATCAGGGCGAGGAATGCCGACGCCGAGTCGGGCCGGCTGATCAGGGCGCTGAACATCCCGTGCAGTTCCGGGTGAGCGGCCGCGAAGCCGGACGTGCCGAGTTCCGGGAACGGGGAGAACGGCAGCGGCAGCCAGCTGGCGAGCTGGGCGCCATCGGCGTTCGTGGTCACCCGCACGGCGCCGAGGCCGGTCCCGTCGGCCGCGTAGACCAGCAGTGACCGGTCGATCAGGTTGTAGATCAGCCACCCGGCCGCCGACGCCTTGTCCGTGCGCCCCAGGGTGCTCGGCCGTTCGGCGTCGAACTGCAGGCGGGTGGGTTGCAGCACCCTGGGACCGAGCTGGACGAAACGCAGCGGACTGGTGATGGTGTCGCTGGCCACGTGGTCGGGCACGACGCTCGCCGCGCGCACCGGGACGAAGCTGTGTGCGTTGTCGTCGTTGACGATGCTGAGCACGCGGCCGAACCGGTCCACGATATCCAGCTCGCGGAAGAAGAACTGTCCGGCGCGGATCGCCTGGAAGCTGCTTGCGCCGGGCGTCGGGACGGTGTCCTGCGGGCCGGTGACCCTGATCGTGTCCGCGTCCGGCTGTTCGTTGAGGGACGGGTTGCGCTGGAGCAGGAAGTCGTTGAATCCGTCCAGGGTCTGCAGCAGCGTGTCGGAGGCCGCCACGTCCCGGCGCAGTGCCATGAGGCCCTCGCGCGGCAGGATCGGGAAGGTTTCCAGGTAGCGGGTCAGCTGCGAGCGCATGATGTAGTCGGCGGCCGGAGTGAGGTAGGACCGGGTGGCGAACGGATGCCAGCGCAGGCCCCCCTCGTCGCTGGCGGTGCCAGGTTCGGCGTTCTCTCCGTCCCAGACCTGGGTGAGGGTGACGGGGCTCAGTTCCCAGTGCGGGCCATCCTCGTCGGTGTAGGGCAGGCGGACGTAGTCGAGGTACCAGGAGATGTACACGGGCTGCCAGGCCTGGCGCCACTGCCGGGTGTATTCCGGCCATGGCCCCTTCGAGTTGGCGGGCGGGTCGGCGACCACGATCTCGAGGGCGTAGCCCGTCCCGCTGCCGGCGGGGGTAATGGCCGCCTTGTCCAGTACGGAGAACTCGCACAGCAGCGCCTCGGCGTCCGCGCGCACGTACGGGGGCAGTCCGTCGAGGTCGGGCGACGGGGCGGTGGCCGGGACAGGCGCGGGCGTGCCGTCGATGGTGACCTCGGTCAGCAGCCTTGACGGCACCCGCAGCGGCAGCGGGTCGTCTGGGTCGCGGGTCAGCGGCTGGTGGTTGCCGGCGCCTGCGATCATGACGACAGGGTCGCCAGGGGCGTAGAAGGAGGTGGCCGGAGCGCGGCGCAGCTGGAGTTCGGGCGAGAGGCCGTGCTCGTCGGCGAAGCGGTCGGCGGCCGCGTCCTGCGCCTCGTCGTCGTGCTCGTCCTCGCCCGGCGCGACGTGCGGGATCTGCCCGCGCAGCGTCGCGGCCTGGCCGGTCAGCTCTTCGATCGCTGCCTGCAGATCCCGTATCTCGGCCCTGGCTCCGTCGGGGTCCCAGTCCGGCGGCTTGACGCCGAAGTAGGCGGGAAGTCCCCGGTAGACGACCTCACGGGCACGTTCCATCAGCCGTATGCGCTGATCGGCGCTGAGCGAGGCGAGCCACCCGCTGTTGCCGGTGCGGATCAGGTCGTTGACGACGGCCGCGCCGGCCGGCGCGGCGAGGTCCGGCGGGAGGTCGCCGAGCCAGGCCACCGCGCCGGCTCTGCCCAGCAGGTGAGTGAGTTCCACCAGCAGCCCCGCCGCGGCCTGCTCGTCGCTGTTGAAGCCATACGGCAGTTCCAGCAGGTAGGCCAGCGTCCAGTAGCGCTGCCGCTGGTATGCGAGCTCGGCCAGGGTGTTCTCGTAGGCGGCCTGGTCGAGGTTGAGCCGCTCCAGCCACAACAGGTCCGCGGGGGTCGGGTCCGGCGGCTCCTCGACGTCCGGCCGGGGCTGGATCGCCCAGGTGAGGCCGGGGTCGGGACCACCGAACTGGGATGTGTGCGTCTCCTGGTCCATGGAGTATCCGCCGACGGCGTCATCGAGCTTCTCCACCGTGCCCTGGACCAGGGCCTGCATCAGCTCGCCAGTGCGGACGTCGCCGGTCTGGTGGCGTACGAGCGCCCCGATCACCTCGTCGGTGGACTGGCCGATGGTGACCTTCACCTGGCCGACGTCGGGCTTGTCCGGGTCCGGGATCCGCTCGGTCAGGTCCCAGAGCGTGCCGAGAGCACGCCCGCAGTACACGGTGCGTACCAGTGAGCTAGGCAGGACTGGTTCGCCCTCTGGGCCGGCCGGGGGCCGCCACCCCAGCGCGTCGAGGAGGTCCGCGAGGGTCTGAGCGCCGGGCGGCAGCAGCCCGGGGAGCTCGCCCCGGCTGGCCTGGGCGAGCAAGTCGAACCGGTCGTCGGAGTACCAGCCGAGTACCTGATAGCTCAACTGCATCGGCCCGCGGGGGAAGTCGCCGACGCCGCCGACGGGATGCAGGTCGGACAGGTCGTCGCGGATCGAGAACACACCGCAGTGGTAGGCGTCGAAGAACGCGAATCCTGGGGTACCCGGGCCGATCGCGGTCAGGAACCCGGGCCGGAACGCCGGCTCCCGCCACGGCCCGGCCCGCAGGTCGTGGATGCGGCCGATCCAGTCCTCTCGCGGCGGTTCGACGCCGGGGGTGATGTAGCGGTCCATGCCCCATATGGCCATGCCGTCAGGGCCGGTGATGGGCTCGGATTCCAGGTAGTCGCTCTGCACTACCCAGCCGCGTGCCTGGCGCTGGCCGGCTGGCCCGGAGTAGCGGACGACCAGCCAGCGGTTGGGCACGAGAGGAAACACGTTCGCGCCGGTCTCCGGGTCCGTGTAGCCGGAGGCGAGCGCTTCGGGCAGCTCCCACTGCACGTGCACGCCGCCGAACAGGTCGAAGGGCGGACTGCCGCCCGGCTCGCGCAGCACCGGCCACTCCCACCACGGCAGCGCGGAGGGCCGGTACGGCTCGGCGCTCTGCTTATTGGCGATCATGTTGTAGAAGTCGGGCTGCCAGCGGTAGAAGCCGTTGGTGTTGTACAGGTGCCTGTTGACCGCCAGGGCGTGCACGCGCATCGGGACGATCAGGTCGGTGTCGGTCATTCGGTGCCCCCGGGCATGTCGTTGGCGGCGCCATCGTAGGGCCGCAGCTGTTGCTGGTAGGGCGCGCTGGTCAGCTCGAGGCCGAATTGGGCGGAGGTGAGGTCGGTGTACCCGAGCTTCTCGGCCAGTGGCCGCACCAGTCCGCGCGGGCCGCGCAGGTCCATCACCTCGGGGAGCCTTTCTGGTGCCGTCGGGGGCCGCAGGTAGCTGAACACCGTTTCGTCGGAGGCCCGGTCGGGGAACTCGGTGCCCAGCGGCGTGCCCAGCGGCGGGGAGGCCCCGGAAGACGAGTCGAGCTGGCGCAGGCTGATCCGGTTGGCGCCGTTGATGCTGAAGTGGATGCCCGCACCGGGCTCGCGGATGAAGACGTCGTCGGGGATCTGGCCGTAGAGCAGCAGGATCGCGTCGGGGGCGACGAGCTCCCGGCGCAGCTCGTTGAGCGCATGGCCGCCATGTGTCGCGGTGACATCGAACTCCGGCCAGTCGATCACCAGCTGGGAGCGGATCAGCAGGCCAGCCGCGGCCGGCGAGCTCTGGTTGCGGGTGTTGCCGGTCGCACCGCGCAGGAACGGGTCGAGCGCGAAGTCGAGGCCGGTGGCGGCGGCCACGTCGCGGGCGCCGTTGAGCAGGCTGGTGATCCAGCCTTGATCGATGCGGAACATGCGCAGCGACTCGGGCGGCAGCATGGCCGGATCCGGGACCAGCATGCCGAACGGCACACCGTCGAGCAGGGCGAGGCGGTCGAGCCAGCCGGGCATCGCGCCCGCCAGCTGCCCAGCGGTACGGGTCAGCTGCGCCCGGGTCCGCGTGGTGCCCAGCACGCTGATGATAGAAGACAGGGCCAGGGCGCCCTGACGCGCGGCTGGCGGGGTGGGCACCGTGGTCTGCGGCGCGGCCATCGCCACTAGTGCGCCCGGGCCGCGTTCGGCCAGCTGGGTGAAGGCCCGCACGCCGGTGACGTCCTCGGGTTCGACCGCGCGGCGGTGCGGATCTAGGGCGAGCAGCGCCAGCTGGGTGGCGCGGTTGGCCAGCAGCCTTCGAGCCCGGACGATCTCCTCGGCGTAGCCCGGATCGGAGAGCCCGATCGCCCGGCCCAGCGCCCAGGCCGAGGCATAGCTGACATCGAATACGGCGTGCTCGGGTTCGTAGATCAGGAGGTAGTCGGAGGAGGGCTGCGGGCTCGGGGCCAGCGGCGCCGGCAGAACCGGCGCGGTCAGCGGGGTGCCGGGACCGCGGTACCAGGCCAGGGTCAGTTCGCCGGTCGTGAGCCGGTAGGAGACCGGTACGAAGCCGTTCTCCAGCCGGCGGCGAGTGTAGTCGCTCAGCTCCGCCCCGGGGTCCGGGGTCAGCCGCAGCGCCAGCCGCTCCGCGTCCGCCGGGGAGACCGGTTCCGCGGTAGTGGGGGCTACCAGGCCCTGCAGCAGCGCGTAGGGATCCGATGTGTTGACCGTGTCGCACACGAACGTCCACGAGTAGAGCGAGCACAGCCGGACGAACTCGACGTCCGGGATGGCGTCGGGGCCCAGCCTGCCGATGTAGCCCTCCAGCGAGACGAGATGGACCACGTAGCCACCGGGTTCGCGCGGGAACCGGTTCGCGATGACCACCGAGAAGTCGCCCTCGGTCAGCACCTCTCCGTCGGCGCGGGTGGTGGGGAGGGAGACCTGCCGGGTGTGCGCCAGGAAGTGCAGTTCTTCCTCGCGGGGTACGACCGCGGAGAACAGCGCGGCCGGCACGTCGATGACCTCGCAATCGGAGTCGAGGATGTCCGGCGGGACGTTCTTCGGATCGATGGCCGGGCCCGTCACGCCGGGCGGCGGCCGCAACAGGTCCGTGACCGGCCGGGTCACCGCCTCGCCTTGGTCGGCCAGCTCGTCCACGGCGAACACGAGCAGAGCCACCCACGGTGCGTCGCCGGCGATACGGACGCCGATGAGCTGACGCTCCCAGGGCACGATGTCACGGCTGAGCGTGACGTGCGGCAGCACTTGCGGGTAACGGCCGACGCTGCCGTCCGGCGGATAGCAAGCGTGCACGTAGCCCTCGTCCAGGGAGAACTGCAGCGCCCGGAATTCATAGCTCTGCGACGCCGTTTCGAGCGGCGGGTCGGTGTCGACGCGCTGGCCGTACGTCGGCGAGGCGGGATCGGCGTCGATGAGCTGCTGCCCGGCCTCGACGGTGTAGACGCCCGGCAGCACCGCCGGCTTGCGGAAGTCGCGGAGCACCAGTTCCATGTCGGGGTTGCCCATGAGCACCGGAATCGCGTCATCGGTCATGGCCGGATCACCTCGCAGCCGTGGTGAGCAGGGGGGCGGTCGTGTACATGCTGTTGATCTTGCGGTGGTACTCGGTGAGCCGCTGGTCGGACTCGGGGGTCATGGCGATGCCCGCGGCGGTGAGCTCCAGGTACAGCCCGGTACGGGCCGCAGCGTCGGTGAGGATCGTGTCGGCGATCGTCGCGACGCTGCGCGGGTCGATGTAAGCGCCAGGGCCGGCCACGCGGGGGTCGCGCAGCGGTGTCAGGCCTATAGGCAGCACGGGGGAAACCGCGAGCGCTGCCGCGCTGACCGCGCCGAGCTCCGGGCCGTATGCGGGCTCCGGAACGGTGAACCGCAGCCCGGCTATCCGGTCCGGAATGGTCTCGGGGCCGTTCAGCTCCTTGTTCATGTCGCTGACGGGTTGTCCCCACAACGCCACCGGGACCTCGTCCCACACGG
>Ga0335074_10007965_pt1 | contig 14710 bp, 13 predicted proteins | sample Lox_Sample_23_FD_206715 | JGI IMG/M metagenome (GOLD analysis project Ga0335074, IMG submission 206715) | Soil microbial communities from Loxahatchee National Wildlife Refuge, Florida, United States - Lox_Sample_2.3 | ecosystem: Environmental > Terrestrial > Soil > Wetlands | place: USA...
GCCGCGCACCCTCGACCCGGTCGGCATCGGCGACCGCGACGACCGGCCGCAGCATCGCCTTGCTGGGGATGCACGCCCAGTAGGAGCATTCACCGCCGACCAGTTCCCGCTCCACCACCGCGACGCTGAGCCCGGCCGCACCGGTCCGGTCGGCTACGGTCTCCCCGATCGGGCCGGCGCCAAGGACCACGACGTCATAGACCTCTCCGGCTGCTGCGTTCATGCTGCTCCCCGTTCTGTGTCTGGACTGTTCTGCTGTGGATTCCACCCGTCTGGAGGGATTCCAGCTGGCTGCTTGCCTGCCAGAGGCCAGCACGAAGGCCGAAATTCGGTGCGATCGTGTCCGCTCGCGCGGCGGATAAACGTGCCACGACTGATGCCAGGCCGACCTGGGCACACTGCATGGGTGGCGGTCGACGACGGCTCGCCAGCGGCCGGTGGAGGCACTGTGATGAGATGGCTGTTCGAGCCCCGGCGCGGCGCCGGCCTGCGGTGGCCGGCCAGCTTGGTGGGCGTGGTCCTGGCCTCGGGCCTTGGGGCGCTGGCCCTGCTTCCGGCCGGCGCGCAAGCCGCGGTCAAGCCCGCCGTGCCGGTGGTCAGGCACCTCACCCTCAGGCCTATGCCGTACGGCACCGCCACCTTCAGCCGGGGCCGCGGCGGCCACCTGACCGTCCGGCTTGACCTGGCCGGTCTCACGCCCGGCTCCGCGCACGCGGTACAGCTCATGCGGCCGGCCGGCGCCGCGCCGGTCAGCTTCGGCATCCTCACCGCCAACCGGGTGGGTGAGGCCGACGCGACCCTGAGCAGCACCCACACCGGCGGCATCCCGGGCGGCAGCATCCTGGTCATCCGCAACGGCACCACCAGCGGCGGCGTCCCCGGTGAGCCCATCGCCGAGGCCGCGGCGCGCGTTCCCAGCTCAGCCCTGAAACTCACCGCGGTCGAGGTCAGCCCGACGGGCGTCGGCTACGGCACACCGCAAGGGACCGCCACCATCACCTACAACCCGCGCGCCCGGACGCTGACCGTCGTGGTGAACGCCAGCGGCCTGACCACGGGCGCGCACGCCGCACACATCCACACCGGCAGCTGCCAGAGCCAGGGCCCGGTCAAGTACATGCTGAGGGACTTCCTGGCCAACGCCCACGGAAAGATCGTGAACGAGAGCCGTACGGTGTCAGGCGTGCGGACCCCGATTCCGCCCAGCGGCTGGTACTTCAACCTTCATGAGGGAACCCACGCCAACATTCTCACCGGCAGCGGCGCGCCCACCATCTTCTTCCGGCCGCTGCTCTGCTCCCCCATCTCCTGACCCGTTGCCAGGTGGCTTAGCTACAGCCGGCTGCCAGGTTCGAGTCCCATCTCAGCTGTCTCCGCGCGATCGCGCTCCGCGTACTGGGCTCGCACGCTGACGCGGACGACGCCGTGCCGGGGGCGTGGCTGCCTAGCCCTGCGCCGACGTCGGCACGCCTGATTGCGGGCTGTCAGGGCGATGTGGGGGTGATGTGGGGGCTTTGTGACTGGGGGCGGAGGCAGGCGGATCACAGGATCGGTGCCATCGGCAACAACGCCGGGTAATGGCAAGGAGGAATTGTGATGAGACGCCTGCTCAAGTCGCGGCGGGGGCGCCGCCTGCGGCGGCCCGCTAGCGTCGCGGGTGTGGTCCTGGCCGCGGGACTCGGGGCGCTGGCCCTGCTCCCGGCCGGAGCTCAAGCCACGAGTACCACCGCCTCGGCCCCGAAGTTCGTGTTCCAAACCCTGGACAACCCAGCTGATCTAACGTTCAACCAGCTGCTCGGGATCAACACCAAGGGCGTCATCGCCGGGTACTTCGGCAGCGGCGTCAGCGGGCATCCGAACAAGGGTTACCTGCTAAAACCGCCGTATCTGTCCTCGGATTACGTCAACGAGAATTTCCCCGGATCGGCGCAGACCCAGGTGACCGCGCTGAACAACGACGGGGACACCGCCGGATTCTGGGTGAGCGACAACGGCACCAATCACGGGTTCGTGGAGTGGAACAGGGTGTTCGCCTCCTACAACGACCCGAACACCCCGGACGTGGCCGGGTCGGTGAACCAGCTGCTCGGCATCAACGACGCCGGCATCGCGGTCGGTTTCTACAACGACGCCAAGGGCAACTCGCACGCCTACAAGGTGAATCAGGCGACCGGCAAGTTCACCGCGATCACCATTCCCGACTCGGTGAGCACGGTGGCCACCGGGATCAACAACGCCGGTGACATCGTCGGGTTCAGCACCGACAGCGCCGGAGAAACTTCCAGCTTCCTGCTGGTCGGAAGCAGCCTGACCACCTACCAGTTCCCCAGCGGCAGCGACACTCAGGCGCTCGGGATCAACGACAGCGACCAGATCGTCGGGTCTTATCTTGACAGCAAGGGCGTGATGCACGGCTTCGAGCTGTCCAAGCCGCTCGGCCCGAAGTCGACCTGGCTGACGGTCGATGACCCGGACGGGATCGGATCCACCGTGGTCAACGGCATCAACGACGCAGGCGACCTGGTCGGGTTCTACACCGACTCGGCCGGCAACACCGACGGGATGCTCGCCACGCCCGCTGTGACGGTGGTCAAGCACCTCACCCTCGAGTCAATGCCGTACGGCACCGTCACCTTCGGCCACAGCGGCGGCGACCTGACCGTGACGCCGGTCATGGCAGGCCTCACGCCCGGTTCCGCGCACGCGGTGCAGCTCGTGCTGCCGGGCAGCTCGCCACCGGTCAGCTTCAGCCCCCTGAACGCCAACAGCGTGGGCCAGGCCAGCGCGACCCTGGACAGCAGCTACACCGGCGGCATACCCAACGGCAGCATCCTGGTCATCCGCAACGGCACCACCACCAGCGACGTTGCCAGTGAGCCCATCGCCGAGACCGCGGCTCTCAGCGGCGTTCCCAGCTCGGCCGTGACGCTAACCGCGGTCGAGGTCAGCTCGACGGGCGTCAGCTACGGCACTCCGCAGGGGACCGCCACGATCACCTACAACCCGGATGCACAGACGTTGACCGTCGTGGTGAACGCCAGCGGCCTGACTCCGGGCACGCATGCCGCGCACGTGCACATCGGCAGCTGCCAGAGCCAGGGCCCGGTGCAGTACATGCTGATGGACTTCGTGGCCAACTCCAGCGGAAAGATCGTGAACGAGTCCCGCACGGTGACCGGCGTGACGATCCCGGTACCGCCCAGCGGCTGGTACCTCAACCTGCATCAGGGAAACCACACCAACATTCTCACCAGCAGCGGCACGCCGACCATCTTGTTCCGGCCGCTGCTCTGCTCGGACATTTCCTGACCCACCGCCCGGCTGCCCTGCTCGCTGCCCGGTTCGCTGGCAGCGGGCGGGGCCGCCTGGCGCGACTCACCCGGAGTTTGTTGATGAATGAGATCATCCAGGCCAGAACGTCGCGCCTGGCCGTATCCGGCTCGCTTTCGCGGCCGGACCGGCGGCGCATTCTGCAGCTGCTGCTTGCCGCCGTGTGGCTGCTCGACGCGATCCTGCAATTCCAGCCGTACATGTTCAGCAGATCTTTCGTCACCCAGGTCATCGATCCAGGCACGGCGGGTAATCCAGCGGTCATCTCCCGCCCGATTATTTGGTCGGCCGGCGTAATGGCCCGCCACATCATGCTATATAACGCCGCCTTCGCGACAATACAGCTGGCGATCGCGGCCGGCATTTTCTGGCGCCGGACCGTCAAAGTGGCACTGGCGGCGTCGATCGCGTGGGCGGTATCGGTATGGTGGTTCGGCGAGGGCTTGGGCGGGATATTGACGAGTGCCAGCCCGCTGGCCGGGCTGCCCGGCGCCGTCATCCTCTACGCGCTGATAGCCCTGCTGGCCTGGCCGGTCAGCGGCGCTGCCCCGGGCCCGGCGTTCTCGGGCGGCGGTTCAGGGGGAGGCCCTTCCGTCGCCTTGTCCGGCCCGCTTGGCCGGGTCGTCCCGCGGCTGGCGTGGCTCGCGCTATGGGCCGCACTCGGCTGGTACCAGTTAGTGCCGGGCAACCGGGCACCGGATGCCGTGAGCCGGATGTTCGCCAGCGGGGCAGCAGGCCAGCCGGGGTGGGTGAGGTTTGCCGACAGCGGCCCGGCCAGCCTGACCGCACAGCACGGACTGGCCGCGTCGGTGGTGATCTGGGGATTGTGCCTGCTGACCGGCTTTTCTGTCTTTTCGGCCCAGCTGATCCGGGCTGGCCTGGTGCTGGCCTGCCTGCTCGGCTTGCTGATCTGGGCGGCCGAAGGCTTCGGCTTTCTGTTCTCCGGCCGAGCCACCGATCCCAATTCCGGGCCGCTGCTGATTCTGCTCGCCGCCTGCTTCTGGCCGGCACACGGGCCGGTCAGCCAGGTCAAACGCACGCCGTCTGGGTGATGTGGGGGTGATGTGGGGGTGACGTGGGGGACATGTCACTGGGCGCGGCCCGCCCTGGATTCGAGAATTAATCATGTCCGGTAACAAGGCCGGGTAACCAGTTAAAGGAAGAACAATGATCCGCATCCACGCCCCCGCCCGCACGGCCCGCAACATCATGATTTCCGCCGCGATTGCCGGCTCCGGAATGGCCAGCCTGATCGGCCTTGCGGGCAATGCGCACGCCAGTACGAATGGCCTCGTCACGGTGGCCAGCTGCGGCGCGCTAGCCGGTAAGGTTACGTACTCACCTGGCTTGCTGAGCAGCACCGCGCGGGAAACTGACGCCACCGTGACTGGTCACGTGGCCAACTGCACCACCAGCAGCCACCTGACCGGTTTCGGCAGCGTCACCTTCAACCTGTCGGGTGACGCCAGCCTGAGCGCCGAGAACTTCGGCAGCGGCACTTTCACGATTAAGTGGCCATCCCCGCTGATGCCGTCCGAGGGCACGGCCGGCGTCTTCGAGTCCGGCGGCATCGAGGAACTTACCGGCACGGTCACCTCCGGTCCCTACACCGGCGACGAGATCTCGGTGAACTACGTCATCACCGGCAAGACCGGCAGTGGCACCGCCGCCGACCCGGTGACCGCCCAGAACTACATCAATGACCAGAACCTGACCGTGACGGCAAATAACGGCTAAAATCCTCGAACCCGGCATCCGAACCCGGAAGCCCCGGCCTTCTGACGGCCGGGGCTTCCGCCGTTTCCGGGAAAGGCTACAGCGTAACCAGACTTCGCCGCTTCGTTCAGTTAAGGGACGACTACTGTCAAGCAGAGTCCGGGAGCTGAAATGGCCAACGCCCGTCCTGGCCATTAGCATTCGCTTAGGCTCGGGTGCGGCGAGCGGGGAGGCCAATGGCCGATTCATTCGGGGAACTGCTGCGCGGCTTTCGCATTGCAGCCAGCCTTACCCAGGAGGCGCTGGCCGAGCGCTGCCGGATCAGCCCGAACACTATCGCCGCACTCGAGCAGGGGCGGCGCCGAGGGCCCCGGCTGTCGACCGTCCGGCTGCTCGCCGACGCGCTCGAATTGTCCGCCAATGATCGCGAGCGGCTGGCCCTGGCCGCACGGACAGCCGGCGCCGCGCAGGCGACCGATGACCAGGTTCGCTCATCCCCGACCGTCGGCGCAGTTGACTCGCCCAGGGGTTCCTCCCGGCCCGCCCCGCTCCCCCGGCCCAGTGCTTTCCCTTTTCAGCCGCCGCCGACGCCGCGGACCGACCAGGCCGCAGCACCGGCTGCGGCCGGCGGTCAGGGCGGCCCGCCCTGGCGAACTGCCCAGCCGCAGCCGGCCGCCAGCAGGCCGGTCCGGGCCGGCCTGCTGCCGGTGCCGATCACGCCGTTGTTCGGCCGTTATGCGCAGGCCGCCGCCGTGGGACAGGAAGTCGTCTCCGAACGCCTGGTAACGCTGGTTGGTCCCGGTGGCGTGGGTAAATCGCGGCTGGCCGTGGAGGTCGCGTCCGGCCTGCTCGACAAGTTCCCGGGCGGGACCTACTGGACCGAGCTCGGGCAGGTCAGTGACCCGGTCAGCGTCCGCGGCACCGTTCTCCGGTCGCTGGACGCGGCCGAGCAGCCAGGCGTACCGCTCGCGGACCAGCTGCTGGCCGCGCTGCCCGGCGAGCGGACGCTGCTGGTGATCGATAACTGCGAGCATGTGCTGGACGCCGCGGCTGCGGTGATCGCCGAGGTGCTCGCCCATCCGCTGACCGTGGTGCTCGCCACCAGCCGCGAACCGCTGGCCATCCCAGGCGAGGTCCGCTGGGCCGTTCCAGCGCTGACGGTGCCGCGGGATTCCGGGCCGCTGGCGGCGGACTCGGTTGCGAGCATCGGCAGCGTCCAGCTCTTCGTTGAGCGGGCCAGCCGCGCCGAGCCCCGCTTCACGTTGACCGACGCGGAGGCGGCACCCATCGCCCGGATCTGCCGCCGTCTGGAGGGGATTCCGCTGGCGATCGAGCTGGCCGCGGCCCGTGTCGCCACCCAGAGACCCGGCTCGCTCGCCGATGAGCTGGATGCGGAGATTCCGCTCACCGCCGCGGCAGCGCGCGGTGTACCCAGGCGGCAGGCAACGCTGTGGGCCTCGATCGACTGGAGCTACCGCCTGCTCGCCGCGGAAGACCAGGCCGCCTTTCGCTGTCTGGGATGCTTCGCCGGCTCTTTCACCGCGCCAGCCTTCATGGCGGTGACGAGCAGGATGCCGTCGTCCGGGCCAGCCGCCGCGAAGGACGGGGCGCTGTACCGGCTGGCCGACAAGTCCCTGGTGTCAGCCGATGGCCGGTCGGGGCGGTACCGGGTGCTCGACACGATCCGCGGCTTCGCCGCCGACCAGGCTCGCGCTCTCGGCGAGCTGCCCGCGCTGCGCGATACGCACGCCAGCTACTACGCGGCATGGCTGGCCGGCCTCAATACCGGCGATGCGACCGATGACGTGCTCGACCTCATCGACGCTGATTTTCCCAACCTGTGCGCGGCCGTGAGCTGGTCGGTGGAGACGGGTTCCCGGCAGGCTGCGTCCTTGGTCGCCGATATCGGCGTCGCCTGGCAGGAGCGGTCGCACTTCCATGACGCGCGGGTGCTCGGGGACGCGGCGCTGCGGATCGCTGCGGACACCGATCGGCACCTCTGGGCCCGTGCCGTCGGGTCGCTCGCCATGGCACGGCTGCTCGGCAGCATGGACTTCCTGCCCACGGTGGCCGAGGCCCTGGTCATCGCGACAGCGGCCGGAGACCGCCGCACCGAGGGCATCTGCCGCCTGGCCCTGGGCAGCCGCCCTCCGTTCGACGGCGCGCAGCTCGCCCGCGCGCACGAGCTCGGCGCGGCCGGGTCGTTCCGGATACTTGCCACGCTCGGCGCGATGTGGTTCGCCTACGGCGGCACGGAGCAGCACCGGGAAGACTGGCTGCGCCGGGCCGACGAATACGGCGCATCCCTGGCCAATTCCTCATTGTCTGCCGCCCGCCGGTTGGCCTGGGCCGACTCCCTCCTTGAGCGAGGACTGCTCGGCCAGGCGGTGGAGATCGCCGAGCCCGCGGTATTCGACCCGCGCGTGATGCCAACGACCCGGCTGCTCGGCATCGGCCGGACCCTGCTCGTGGCCCTGCACCAGGGTGACCGTGAGCTGGCCGACCTGGCTGACGCGATGAGCCAGGACCTCGCGCACACGTGGCCGGTGGGCATCTCGTGGCTGAGCAGCTCGTGGACCGCGTTCGGCGGCCTGCTGCAGATGTGGTTCGCCCTGCTTCGCGGTGAGCAGCCGCCAGCGATTGACGTGGGCGTGCTCGGGCGGTCGACACGGATGGCCCTCACCCCCAGTGTCCTGCGCACCGTTTGCCGGGCGGCCATGGACCGCGGCGACTTCCTCGACCCGGCCAGCGTGGCGCACGCGTCAGCGCCGCCCGCGGGCGGTTCGCTGATGGCCGCAAGTTTCGCCGCCGTCCACGCGGCCAGCGCCATGGCCCACGGGGAGACGGGGCTCGCGGATCAGCGGTGGGCTGACGTTCTGTCCGTGGCGGTGCCCAACGAGTACCTGCTGCTCGTGTGCGATGCGCTGGAAGGGCTGGGCATCCTGGCCAGTCAGCGGGGCGAAACTGCCGCTAGCCAGCAACTGCTGGGGGCGGCCGCGCGATGCCGCGATGGCATCGGCTACGTCTTCCGCTTCGGCTTCGAGCAGCAGCTCATCGACCGAGCCTGGGCCACGATCGGTTCCGCCCCTTCACACCAGCCCGCGCTGACCTGGCAAGCAGCAGCCGAAGCCGCACTGAGCCGCAGCTAGCCAGGTGCCGCCTGCTCACGGGTGAGCGCGCAATTCGGTGCGCACTTCATGGCTGCCGTACTCGGTCGCGCTTTCGTAGTACATGCGAAGCGCCCCGCCCGGCAGCGTGATCACCGACACATAGCGCAGCGCGCCGCCGCCGAACGGGCTGGAAGCCGGGCCAGCCTCCGCGATGTACCGGGAGCCGTCCCACTTCGCGAGGCCGGTCCGTTCTTCGTAGTTCTGCGCCGCCGAGGCACGGCCGTCGAAGTACGCATACTCGCCCAGGACCGCCGTTATCCGCATGCCACGGCTGTACCAGGTGCCCGGCTGCGGCACCATGACGCGTTCACCGGTGACCGCGTCCACGCTGACCATCTGGTCAGCGTTATCGTCGCCTTCGGTCAGCGGATGCAGCGTCGCCCATACGCGGAGGTCCTGCTCGTGGCCGGGACCGTGACCGCGGAGCAGCACCGGGTCCTTGATGCCGAATTCCGCGCTGCCGGGAAAGACGGTCTCGCGGGTCGTGGCGCTGAAATCCTCCGGGCGGCTGGCCCGCACCCGCTCGATGCGCCAGTGCTTGGAGTTGAACGTGGCGCAGCTCAGGTACAAGTCCCAGTCGCCGCCGGGGGTAACGTCCAGGGCCGGGCGTTCCAGCGATTCCGCGTCCATTTCCGCTTTGTCGATCGCGCACAGCGTCTCGAAATGCACGCCGTCGTCAATCGGCGAGCGGGCTACGTAGGCCCGGTTGCCCCGGCCCTTGTCGACCGGGTGCCGGTCCCGATAAGCGAAATAGATGTGGTCATCGTGGATGAAGGCGGTGGCGGCACCGATCCAGTTGCCGATTCCGGGCGCAGCATGCAGCACCGGCTGGCTGTTCTCCCATTGCGGCAACACGAATCAGCATCCTTGCCTGGTTCCTCCGGGTGCGGACCCAGGGTAATCCCCGTCTCATGGTCGGCAGCCGCTTGACCAGGCACTCGCGCGGTCCTCGGCATCTCGGGCGTTACCGTTCAGGTTCTGTCAAGGCCCCGGTGTCATGCTGGCCGAACGCCGATCGCTGGAAGTTAAGGCCCCGTGCAACGAGAGGACAGCCAACGGCCGTGCCACACGAGGACAGCCCCACGGCGCTGACCGGTGACGACCGGCGCAGCCCCGACGATCTAGAACGGTATCGCGCAGTGCACCGGGCGCTGGCCGACGAACTCCAGCTCGCGCGGTTGCAGGCCGAGGTGCTGGTCCGGCTGGACGAGGCCGACCAAGCCGGGGACGACGAGGCGGTGCTGCGCTGCCACGCCGAGCTTGACCACGTCATGGCCCGGATCGCCGAGGCCGAGCAAGTCCGCTCCGGCGCGCGGGCCGCCGCGGCCGGAACGAACGACCTCACCTGCGTCGGCTGTGGCGCCGCGGCCGGGCCGGTGTACCAGACGCCTCGGCTGCTTGGCTACAGATGCACCCACTGCGGCTGGGCCGGGGACGATCCCGCGGCGCAGGCCGAGCGACGGCGCGCGGAGGCCAGGGACGCCGCCGCCGCGGTGGTCGAGCGGGCCGCTGCGGGCATCGCGGATGCGCTGGTGATCCTCGACCACCGCGGCCGGAAAGCCCGCGACGAGTGCGCCGGCATGCTGCGTGGCCTGCGCGAGGATCTCGCCACGGTCGACGGCCGGCTCCACCGGGCCGAGTCACCGGCACCCTGACCACTGCGCGCCGCCGCCCAGATTGCTGGGTCCGGGAGCGATTCCTTTCCCGCCCTCACCATGTCTGCATGGTTGACGGCGAATCACTCAGGAGAGGATCGCAACTGATGGAAAGCTCACTGGACCGGGCACTTCAGGGCACCCTGGCCATCTTGGCCAAGGTCCGGCCCGAGGACCTGGACAGGCCGACGCCCTGCGCGTCGTGGGACGTCCGCATGCTCGTCAATCACTTCGTCGGCACGGCCCGCTGGTGGGCAGCCACCATCTCCGGGGATGGTGACGTGACCGAAGCGGACTACGCGGCCGGGGATTTCGTGGCCGCCTATGAGGAGAGCATCCGGACCGCTGTCTCGGCGTTCGGGGCCGACGGCGCCCTGGCCAGGACGATCCAGCTGCCGTTCGGCGAGTTCCCTGGCACTGTCTTGCTGAACCTGGCCACGATAGAGCAGTTCACTCACGGCTGGGATCTGGCGCGCGCTATCGGGCTGCCCACGGATCTGGATCCCGGGCTGGCCGCCGGACTGCTCAGCCAGGCGAGGCTGGCGGTCATCGACGCCTACCGGGGGCCCGACGGCCAGGCCCTGTTCGGGCCCGCCCGCGAGGCCCCGGCCGGGGCGGGACCGGCCGACCAGCTCGCCGCGTTCCTCGGCCGTACGGTGTGAGCTGTGCCCGATAGCGCCACATTTGTCGAAGAAGCCGAGCCACTCCGGCGTGAGCTGCTCGCGCACTGCTACCGCATGCTCGGCTCGATCCAGGATGCGGAGGACCTGGTCCAGGAGACCTACCTGCGGGCCTGGCGGTCCTACGGCGGGTTCGAAGGACGGTCCTCGGTACGAACCTGGCTGTACCAGATCGCCACCAATGGGTGCCTGACCGAGCTGGCCAGGCACAGCCGGCGAACGCTGCCATCTGGCCTGTACGACCCGGAACCGGATCCCGGAGCGTACCCGGAAGAGGCCGGGCCGGAGGTGAACTGGCTGCAGCCGGTGCCGGATGCGCTGGTGACCCCGGACTCGGCTGATCCCGCGGCCATCGCCCAGGCGCGCGAGGGACTGCGGCTGGCGCTCATTGCCAGCCTGCAGTACCTGCCGCCCAGGCAGCGGGCGGTGCTGGTGCTGCGCGATGTGCTGGCCTTTCCCGCCGCCGAGGTCGCGGTCATGCTCGGCACCACGACGGCGTCGGTCAAGAGCGCGCTGCAGCGCGCGCGGGCGCGGCTGAGCGAACTGGCCCTGGCCGCCAGCCAGATCACCGAGCCGACCGCGCCGCGAGCCCGCGTGCTGCTTGACCAGTACATCGCGGCGTTCGAGAACGCCGACGCCGCCGCACTGGAGCGGCTCCTGACCGAGGACGCCACCCTGGAGGCGACGCCGATACGTACCTGGTTCGCCGGCCGCAAGAGCTGCATACCGTTCCTGCGCAGCCAGATCCTGGGCTCGCCTGGCGACTGGCGCATGCTGCCCACCAGCGCCAACGGGCAGCCTGCCGCAGCGGTCTACACCCGCGACCAGGACCGGAACTACCAGCCGTACGGAATCTGCGTGCTCACCGTCACCAGCGCAGGCATCCGCCGGATCTCCTCCTTCGGCGACCCAACCCTGGTCACCGTGTTCGGCTTCCGGCCGGACACAGCACACGCTCGCTATATGCCTTGACAGGTATATAACTGACGGGCAATATACGTTTCATGGCGACGACCTTTGAACTCGTGGCCGACGGGTCCCGCCGGCAGATCCTGGATCTGCTGCGTGAGCACGAGCGCTCGGTGAGTGAGCTGGTCGCGCGTCTCGGGCTCACCCAGCCCGCCGTCTCGAAGCATCTGCGCACGTTGCGTGAGGCGGGGCTGGTCCGGGTCCGGCGTGACGCACAGCGGCGCTGGTATCAGCTGCACGCGGAGCCGCTGGCCGAGCTCGACGCGTGGATCGAGCCCTACCGCCAGTTCTGGGCCAGCCGTCTTGACGACCTGGAACGTCATCTCGACCAGGAAGGGAAGTGAGCAAGATGCCCGCACCGGCAGGCACCCCGGAAGCGATGGGGATTCTCACGATTCACGACGATGGCCGGTACGTGCTGCGCTACGAACGGCAACTCGCCCACCGGCCCGAACGGGTATGGCGGGCGCTCACCGAGCCCGGCGAGCTGAGCCAGTGGTTCCCCACCGACATCGAAGGCGAGCGCGCGCCCGGGGCGAAGCTCCGCTTCGTGTTCCGCGACCCCGCTCCCCGCGCCGCCGATATGCCGGAACTTCTCGAGCACGACCCCGAGGATCTCGACGGCGAATTCACCGAGTTCGACCCGCCCCACGTGCTCGCCTACACCTGGGGCGACGAGGACCTGCGCTGGGAGCTTGAGCCCATCGCCGAGGGCTGCCGGCTCACCTTCATTCACACCTTTACCGAGCGCAGCGGCATCCCGCACCCCGCCGGCCCGCGGAAGAAGGCGGCCAGGACCGCCGCGGGCTGGGACATTTGCCTCGCCTCTCTCGAAGCGTTTCTCAGCGACGAAACGCCGCCCGCGGCCGAGTTCCCGCTCTTCTACAACCGCTACCTAGGAACCTTCGGCTAGCAACACCGGGTGGCATCAGCCGTGCCACGGCGAAATCACGTCGACGCCGGTATCCACTCGCTCGATATCGAGATCGGAGCCTCGCAGCGGGGACGCTGCGAGGAATTCGGCGAGGCTACCGGAACGAGACATCCTCCTGTGCCACCCCTCGGCGGACACAACGACGGCGATTTCCCTGCCGCGCCTGGTGATCGCCTGCGGACCGTCGTTGAGTGCATGGTCGGGCAGCTCGGTCAGCCGTGCCTTAGCTTCCGCTACGCTCCACGTGCGGTCGTGTCGTATGTTCATCATCGCGGCCGCCTCCCTGATGACCATAATTACCTTTCTGGTTATCTGCTCGGATCGACTTACATGACCGCCACCTACCCGGCCGCTGGCTTGCTGGCTGGCGGGCTAGCCCGGCGGTCAGCCGGCTGCCACCGTTGCGGTGAGGCAGCAAAGGCCCGCCTCCGCAGGGGTGGCAGGCCGTGGCGCTGTGCCTGATCGTCACATCCTGCCCGCCTGGTCAAATTCTCCAGTCACCGCGCCGGCGAGGAATGCGCGCCATTCGCCCGGTGTGAACCGCAGCATGGGGCCGTCAGGATTCTTACTGTCGCGGATACCGATCATGCCATCGGGCAACGTTGCCACCTCGACACAGTTGCCGTCGGCAAAGCTAGCAGTGGCCTTAACCCACATGAGCTGCTGCACGGTGCTGTCTCCTTCGCTGGTGATGGTGATCGGGCCGGCGCTGGGGTGGGGTGGCTGCCGGGCCGACTCATGGTTGAGGCGGTCACGGCCCGGCAGCCACGATCAGTGAAAAACCGGTGCTATTTCACGTAGTACCAGTTTTCGGGGTAAATGTTGGACAGCGGGTCTTGGGGGTAGGCACCGCGCAGCGTGTCGCTGACCGCGGAGATCTGGTAGTCGAGCTGCGGCATCCACAAGACCGGGAGCTGTTTGGCCAGGTAGTCCTGGTAGGCGTACAGCGCGGGCAGGCCGCCGGACGGCAGTTTGGCGATGAGCGCGTCGGCGCGGGCGTCGGTGTAGGACGCGCCGTTGGACGGGGCGCCGGTGGCGAAGATGGCTGAGCCGTCTGGCTCGTTGTAGGCGGGGGTGAAGTACCAGCCTTGCCCATAGTAAAGGGCCTGCCAGCATCCGGGTTTGGCGCAGGGCACGTCGTCGCCGACGACGGCGGCAAACGGCGCGCCGGACAGGGTCAGGGTGATACCGGCCTGGCTGAACGCGGACTGCAGCGCGGCGGCTTGCTGGCTGGTGGCCAGGGTGCCGGTGGCGTACTGCAACGTGAACGCCAGCTTGGTCCCGGCGGCGATGCCGGCGCCGCATTGGTGCGGCCCGGTGCCGGGCCGGGTGCAGGTGTCGGTGCCGTGCGGGGTGACCTGCCAGCCGTGGGCGGAAAGCAGCGCGGTGGCCTGCGCCGGGTTGTAGGGGTAGGGGTTGTGTTTTTCCTGGGGGGAGACGAATTGGCTGGCTGGTTGCAGCGGCACCGGCCCGTAGCCGGGGTAGCCATAGCCCTGCAGGAAGGAGGTGAGGTAGGCGGCCTGGTTGATCAGGTGCTGCATCGCCTGGCGGATATAAAGCTGCCGGAACACTGGCCCGGTTTGGGGGTTGGCGTAGTTGAAGCTGGTCCAGGTGTCGCCCCAGGCTGGCCACGCTTGGGTGGTGTAGCCGTCGGCCCGGGCCCGGGTGACTTGCGCGGCGTCGTCGAAGGGCACGTACCCGTAGGTGATGCCGCCGTCCGATAGCAGGGTGTCGAATTCGGCGGTGTCGCTGGTGTAGCTGTCGATGGTGATGGCGGTCAGTGACCCGGTGGCCGGGCCGGAGTACGCGGTGTTGCGGGTGTAGGTGGCATCCCCGGTGGCGGGGGTGTAGCGGTGCAGCCGCCAGGGGCCGTCTACCACCTGCCACAGCGGGTTAGTGGCGTAGGCGGCGGTGTTGTGGTTCTGGCCGAGCAGGAAGTCATACACCGCCGCGGCGCCGGCCGGGGACTGGTCATAGTTGCCTACCAGCCCGGTGGCCGTGGTCTTGTCCCAGGACTGCTGCGGCAGCGGGATGAGCTGCCCCAGCTGGTTATACAGCCAGGCCGGCGAGTAGGTGCCGGTGAAGGTGAGCGAGAACCGGGACGGGCTCAGGATCGTGAACGTGGCGACGTTATCGGGGAGCTCCCCGGGCACGTAGTCCCACCAGTTCGCTTTCTCGGCTTTGAGCAGGTTGAACCAGAACTGCACGTCCCGGCTGGTCACCGGCCGGCCATCGGACCAGTCGTAGTGTTTGAGG
>Ga0335074_10007966_pt1 | contig 14710 bp, 12 predicted proteins | sample Lox_Sample_23_FD_206715 | JGI IMG/M metagenome (GOLD analysis project Ga0335074, IMG submission 206715) | Soil microbial communities from Loxahatchee National Wildlife Refuge, Florida, United States - Lox_Sample_2.3 | ecosystem: Environmental > Terrestrial > Soil > Wetlands | place: USA...
AGGCCGGCCCGGTTCGGCTGGAATCCCTCACGCAGGTTCTCGATCGCGGCATAGCTAAAGTCCGTGCCGAGCCCGTCGGTCAGGACCCGGCGCAGCTCGGCGTGCCCGTGCCGGCGCAGGAGTGCCTCGAACGCCACGCCGCGGCCGATGGCGAACGGGGACTGCCCATAGGGCATCTCCTTGCTCGTGCCGGCCAGGACCCTGTTCGTGTCGACGCGGGCGGCGAAGGCGACGGCCGCGGTCGGGCACGAGTGAACATTCGCGAACGCCGCGAGCCTGCGGACGTTCGCCTGGATCACCGGCGCCCTTCCCCGGACGCGGTCCAGCGCCGTCGCCCCGCCGGGCTGCGGCTGATGCAGGCTGGTCATCGCGCGGACCTCACCCTTCGCCCTCGGCCACGACGCCGATGCTGGTGCCCCATAGCTGCTGGTCTGCAGGCAGCTGGCCGCGGGCGCGGGCGGCCGCTTCCTGCCGCCAGGGCTCGTCCCTCGCCCGCAGCGGGCCGAGCTCTGCCTCCGCGGCGGATGCCACCCGCGCGGTGTCGACACCGGCGCCGTCGAGGGCACCCGGAATTGAGGCAGCCATCTCCGCAACCACAGGCGCCAGGCGCTCGGCGACCACCGCGTCCCGCTCGCTGAGCCAGGCCAGCTGCCGGGCCAGCTGCGCGGTCGCTGCCAGGTGGTCGGCCCGCTCGGACCACGGCCCGAGCAGCCGCCGCTCCAGCGGCCAGTCCGACAGCGTGAGCAGGCCCCGCACCGGCTGGAAGAACCGGCCCTCGAGCGCGGGAACGACATAGGTCGGGCGGGCCGTGCTCTTGTCCCAGGCCCGCCGCTCGTCGCGGCGCAGGGCGGCGAGCATCCGCGGCTCGACGCGCTGGCCGAACCTGGCCCCGGCGTAGTCGGCCACGATCCGGGCGCGGCAGGCGACTCCAATCTCGGCCAGCGCCCCCGTGATGACCTGCCGGGCGCTGCGCGCGGGAGCAGGCGCCTGCGCCACAGGCACAACCGCCGGCTGCGCGGCGAAGTCCGGCATTCCGGCCGGCGGTCCGTCGGCCGGAATGCCGGCCCCCCTCCTCGTGAGCGCTTGCTCCAGTTCCCTGGTCAGCCGGACGGCCCCGGCCTGGTCGCCTGCCTCGATGGCACTTATGACCTGCCGGGCAAGCCCGAGGCTCACCTCGTCCTGGCTAGAGCTCACGGGAAATACTGTAGACATCTGGATCCATGTATGTCCATGCTTTCGCATGAAGACTCTCGATCGTGCTCACATACGCCGCCAACAGCATCGCATCGTCCCCCCGCCACGGCGGGAGAAATCGATGGCCGCCGGCTGCAGTGCGCACCTAACTACACAGGTGGGACGCAGACCCACCTAACCCGGTTTACGGCACAACTGGGATGGGTCACCCCAACCCGGTCACCGGCCCAGGAGCGCCGTCGTGCGACGGCCACACCCATAGGAGCGGAGAAGTGACAACCCCCGAGTTTCCCCAGCCGGACGACAATGCCGGCCAGTTCCGCACGGCCAGCCAGCCGCAGTACCCGGCCGGCGCAGCGCCGCAGTACCCGCCAGGCGCGGCTCCGCCCGGCCGGCCGCCTCGCCGCGGTCATCGCGCCCGGAACGTCATGCTGCTCACCATCGGGCTGCTCGTCATCGTGGTCGCGGCCAGCGCGATCGCCAGCAACGGCAGCAAGGACCACCGCGGCAGCGGCGGAGCCGCGCCGGCAGGCGGCGCACCGGCGCCTGCCGCCACGACCCAGGCACTGAGCGCCTCCGCGCAGCAGTTCGTCAGCGACCTGCAGTCGAGCTCGGTGTTCAACGTCGGCGGCTCCACCTCCAGCACCGACATCGCCAGCTACGGACAGCAAATCTGCAGCCTGCGCCAGGGCGGCCAGACGCAGACCGCCGCCATCTCCTACACCCAGACTGCCTGGTCGAACATGTCGCCCATGCTCGCCGACGCGCTGACCCGCCTGGCCGAGCAGGACATGTGCGCCAGCGACCTGCCCGAGCAGACCGTCACCTACATCGTCCGCGGGTTCGCGGGCGCGCAGGTGACCTACGGCCCGGCCGGATCGGACTTCAACGGCAACGTGCCGATGCGGGTGACCGAGCGCCTCGGCGACCCGGAGTACTACGCCATCAACGCCCAGCTCCAGGGCGGCGGTACCGTGTCGTGCTCGATCGAGGTCGACGGCGTCCCGCTCTCGACAGCCAGCGCCACCGGCGGCTACAACATCGCCGACTGCGAAATCGGCCAGGACCCGATCACCAACCTGTGGGAGAACGACAACACTGGCTGACCAAGCTGCGCGCGAGGCGGGCCCGGCTTTTCCGGGCTCCGCAGCGCCGCCGGCCAGGCTTGCAGCACCCAGGGCTCGTTCTCGGTCCGCAGGAGCGCCAGGAGAACCGGAAGAATGCGGGTCCTGGGCGCGCTGCGGCCGGCGCCAAGAGGCGGCGGTCCCTTGCCGATCCTCTTGACTGTCCGCGACGTCCACGAACTCAACGAGGCGCTGCAGGCCGCCGGCTTCGACCTCGGCATCCGGCTTCTGGTCGTGCCGGGAACTGCGGTCACCGTGGGTCGGATGCCACTGGCTCCGCTGGGGCGGCGACGAGCCGCCCGCAGGCTAAGCGGGGGCGCTCCTGGCTCCCCGGCATCGGGGTCGCTGTCGGTCAGTGGGTCGCCGCAGTCCGGGACGTGAAGCCAGCAGGCTAGCCGAGCCCAAAGCCTGCCTCTCAGTCAAGCGAGATCGGGGTCATAGCGGTGCGGGACGCGCGCCAGATAAACGGGCCGGGCTCGCCGGGTAGCCGCTCGATGTCACGCCAGCGCGTCATGAACACCTCGAGCTGACCCCAGCCGTTCTTAGCGTCCTGCTGGTTGAGCGCGACCATCTTGGCGCCGTTGTCGCGAACCGCCTCGATCTCACGGCGGTTAGCGATGATGTTGTTGTCGCGGGTGATGATTAACCAGCCTCGCCGGGCTACCTCGGGTATCCATACGGTGTCAAGCACGTCCGGCGTGGTGATAGGACAGGCTGGCCGCTGCCTCTTATGGATCACCGCGCCCAGGTCACCGGGGTAGGTGGCGTCGTTGCGCATGCCGGCAATGACCTTCCCGAGCCCGAGGATGTCGGCGTCGAAATAGAACCGGACAACCGCCGGTCTAGGGCTCACGCGGCCTGCAGCGACAGCTCGTAGCTCTGCGCCCAGCGGACAACATCCAGCGGCAGCCCGAATACCTCCGCAGCCTCCTCCAGCGAGGCGCCGCCTTCCATCTCGCCTGCGATAGCTTCGGTGGAGATGCCGCGCACTGCCGGACGCCCGAAACGCCGCAGCGGATCGATCCGCACTGGCGATTCGCGATCGTCGGCAGGCCGCCAGGCAGCGGGTTCGTCGTCCAGCCAGTCGACCCGCTCGAAGAACTCCTCCCCGGGCGCAGTCAGGACTGCCTGGCCGCTGGCAACTGCCACCAGGCAGAAGTCGGGGTCAAGGTGGCTGCGGTCCTGCAGGTCGATGAGGAGCTGACGGCCGGGCCCGACGTAGGGCCGGCGGTCCGCCAGCGGATACGGCACGTCGAACTTGTCACGCAGCCTGTCAATGAAGTCGCGCAACTCGCGGAGGGGAACCTCGTGAATGCGCCGGTAGGACCTGAGCAGGCCGGATTCCACGAACTCAGCCCACGTCACAACCCGTGAGCCCGTCGGCTCGAGGCGGATGACCGGCCGGTACTTCGGCGCCTTGCCCTCCAGCCACCAGTGCAGCGTCGACTGCGGCACGCGCAGCAGGCGCGCAGCCTCAGCCTCGGTGTACATCTCGCGGTAGAGAACGGTGGTGTCCACGGTGTCAGTGTCACACGGAAGTGCCGGATGCAAACGTGCGCCGCGGCGACTATGCACAGTCATGTCGTTCCAATTCGGTATAGGCGGGACGGATATGAGACGCGGCAGGCCGCTCCATGGATCACTCCGGACCGGGGGCCTGCGACCTGAGCACCGTCTCGCGCCGTTCCGCGCTGAGGCGCCTGAGAAGGCCAGGCAGCAGGCGCTCCAGGAGGACGGCCGATCAGGTCTTGCAGGCAGGGACTGCGGGCGCGTGCTTCGCCAGGGGCGCCGCGGAGCCTGCCGCCCCTACGGGCCACGGGCGCTTGAACGCGCGCCAGTGACGCGGTCCGTCCGCCAGTTGGGCTGCCCGCAGATCGTCCCGCATTCCGCCGCGGCAAGAGCCGCGCGCCCGGCCGGGCCGTGGCGCGCCGCAGGCGCGCCCTTGAAGTAGTAGAGGAAGCTATCACCAGTTCGACAACACCTATTTGTCCGGCTCCGCTTGATGTGCGACCCGGTGGCTCCACTTGATGTGTGACGCTCCCGCTCATGCTTCGGGAGCTGAACGTGGTCGAGCAGAGATACCGCGCCGTGCTGGAGGTCCTGTCCGGCATCCCCGTCATTGAAGTGGCGGAGCGATACGGGGTGGCCCGGCAGACGGTGCACCGGTGGCTGGCCCGATATCGGACAGATGGAATCGACGGGCTGGCGGACCGCTCGCATGCCCCGAGAGCGCATCCCTGGCGGATCGCTGGTGATGTGGAAGCTGTGATCTGCGAGCTGCGCCGGGCTCATCGCCGGTGGGGTCCGCGGCGGCTGGTGTTCGAGCTGGACCGCCGCGGCTATAAGACAGTGTCCCGGTCAACGGTCTACCGCGTCCTGGTCCGCTACCAGCTGATCGAGCCAGTCTCCCGGCGTCGGCGCCGTGACCAGTATGTGCGCTGGGAGCGCCCGGCCGCGATGGACTTGTGGCAGCTGGATGTGACCGCGAGCTTGTTCCTGGCTGACGGACGGGAGTGCAAGGTCATCACGGGGATCGATGACCATTCCCGGTTCTGTGTCATTGCCACTGTCGTGCTGCGGGCGACCGGCCGGGCGGTGTGCTCGGCGTTCGTCACCGCCATGCAGGCCTATGGCGTTCCGGCCGAAGTGTTGTCGGATAACGGCAAGCAGTTCACAGGGCGTTTCGGGAAGCCCCGTCCGGCCGAGGTGTTGTTCGAGCGGATCTGCCGGGAGAACGGCATCACCCAGCGGCTCACCAAGCCCCGCTCCCCGACTACGACGGGGAAGATCGAGCGGCTGCACCAGACCCTGCAGCACGAGCTGCTGACGGTGCATCCGCCGTTCACCACGGTCGCTGACGCCCAGGCCGCCGTCGACGCGTGGCGGCAGGATTACAACGCGACCCGGCCGCACCAGTCGCTGGGCATGGCGTTCCCCGCCGCGCGGTTCACGCCCAGAGCCGGCGACCTCCTCGGCCTGCGCATCCCGGCCGAGCTGCGCGCGGCGGCCGACACCATAAGGCCCGAAGGCCATGGCGGTACCGCACCGGCAGCGCAGTTCCATGTCATCAGCGAGCCTGCGGCTGCGCTGCCAGAAGCAGTGCAGGTGAGCAGGGTCGTGCCGCCATCGGGGAATCTGTGGATCGGCGGGCAGCAGATCTGGCTTGGTCCCGCGCTGGCCGGGCGCTCCGTCCAGGTCTGGACCGGGCTGGACCGTGTCCACGTACTGCTGGACGGGCACCGGATCAAAACCCTGCCGTCCCGGCTGGACCGCGCCGACATCGGCCGGCTGCTCGCCTCCGGCGCCACGCCCGCCGGGCAGCCGCCGCTGCCGCCCGCAACAGGCCCGGTTATCGAACTGGAGCGGACCGTGAATGCAGCCGGGACGATCAGCCTCGGCGGTCACGTGATCAGCGCCGGAATGCCGTTAGCCGGGCAGCGCGTCACCGTGCGCCTGGACGGCCCGGTCGCCCACATCCTCACCGCAGGGACGCTGACCCGCACTGTCGCCTGCCCTGTCCCGGAGCACGCGCGCCTGCGGCTGCGCGGCGCCCGCAACGGCCAGCCGGGCCCGCCCGAGTTGCCCGAACCTCAGACCGTCAGACGGCGGGTATCGCAACGCGGCACCATCATGATCGGCGGCCAGCGCATCCAGGTCGGGTTCCCCCACGCCGGCATGACCGCCGACGTCATCATCGAGGCAGACACTTACCAGATCGCGATCAGCGACAGCATTATCGTCACCGTGGCCCGCACCAGCAGCCGCGACATCCGGCGGCACAAAGCATCCCACTACCCTCTCCGCCAGCCTGAAGGTCTTCCGGCCGCGAGAGGAACCAGCCACGTGACGTGACCAGAGTCATCGCGGCCGCATGCGCCCGGAGCTGAATATCTCGCGCAGCAGCCGGGCCGCAGCCACCGGGTCGCGGGCAACGGCGACCGAGCACAACGCGCAGCCAGGCCCGGCCAGATGCCACCACTGGCCATCGAGGTCGAGGACATTGGCATAGCCGGCCAGATCGTTGACCGGGACGCCGAGGTCGGCCGCGGTCCTTTCGGCTGCGGCCCGCACGATTCCGGGCGCGAACCCTCTCTGCGCCAGTTCCGCTTGATCTTGCCGCGAGATCGACCATTGCCGGAACAAGCCGAACGTTGCGATCACTGCCGAGTGCAAAGGCTCGATGCCCGCCAGTGCCCGGAACGCCGGCGGGTCGAAGACCTCGTCTCGTCCGCCGAAACGGTGCCGGATGCGAGCGTGGAAATCATCGGGGTCAGTACCGGCGGGAAGGGGGGTCACCGACTGCCGGGCCTCGCGCACGGCCTGGCCAACGAGCCGATGCCACCAGCCTGCCCACTGCTGGCCGGCTGTCGTTCGCTCGGGCCCTGTCAGAACCTCGGCATCACCGGGAATCTCACCGGCGAGCCGGGGCGGAATATCAGGCGCCGGAGCGACCGGCAACGCGGCTGCGTCGCGAACAAACAGCGCGGTGTGCAGAAAGCCCATGTCGCCGTGCCCGAACTGCCATGACGGTGACCTGCCAACGTGCATCCAAGCTCCCCGGAGCCGCAAGGTGGATCACCGCACGCCCAGCCTGAGAGCGCGTGCGATCCCAGATTCATGGTCTCAGGCAATCCGGGCTCGATAGCAGTGCCACGTAGACAGCACGCCGGGGAGGGTCCGGATGCGCTTGCTGCGCGACCTGGCGGCTGCACGCGACACGCCAATCTCGTTCGGCGTCACTCTGGCAGCGAGGCTCCGGTGCAGCGAACACGGGCCTCTATGGTGGCGATGAGGTCGATGGGCGCAGGATTCAGTGCGGGTGTCTCCGGTCCGCCACGGCTCGCGGCCCTGGCGCTCCACAGCACCTGACGCGACTCGTACGAAGCCCTGTCACCACCGAGAAGCCCAGCGTCGGCGATGTGCTCGATCTGCTCGATCGTGGCACCGAGCGCGGTGGCGTAGTCGCGGGCCTTGCCGATCGCTGCCTGGATCGCTCGGGCGCGGACTCCCGGCCACGCCGGGTTGTCCCAGTCCGCGTGCCAGCTGACCGAGTGGACGTTCACGCCCGGGTGGGCCATCAGCACCGCTGTGAGGGTATGCAGCGCGTCCAGCTCACGCGCGGCGATGCGGACGGCGACCGAGGCAGACACCTGGCCGGTGAGCTCCGCCCGCCCGGTCTCCTTATCGTGGCGGCGCTCCTCGTGAATGCTGGAAGAGTGGGCCAGCCAGGTCAGCGGGTGCCGGCCCGCTCCCTGGTCAAGCGGAACTCCGCCCAGAGCAGCAAGATCAGCAGTCAGGCGATCTTCCGTGGCGGCGACCATCCGGACTGCCTCGGCCCTGGATCCGGCTGTGTGCCCGATCATCACAGTGACTTCGAGGTAGTCCGGGCCGACCATCTGCCGGGCGTCCGCCCGGACCGACACCAACAGACTTCCAGCGTTCTCCATAGCCACCTCAGCAACCGTGTCGCCGCGTCCTGACCAGCCGGGCAATGGGGTCCATAATTCTCGCAGTAAGCCTAGGGTCCGTCGCACATCACGCGAAGCCGATCCGTCGCGCATCAAGTGAGTCTCGGCATCGACAACACCTATTGCGTGGCAAGCGCCGATCCCGCGATATCCGTGTGCTGCCGTAGATCAGTTGCCGGACGCGGCGGTGAGTGGATTACTCGGAGACGACTATCACGCGGTCATGGAAGCCATCTGCGGTGCGCCGGTGATCGTCGGCTGCACCTGTGATCTGAGCGAGTTCTCGGCGGCCTCAATAGGGCTGGCGGGCTGCGACTGCCTGCTCCAGTGCAGCCAGGCTTCCGGCGATGTCCTTGTCCCGGTTCCTCGCGACCCACTGCCTGATCGTCGTGGCGAGCGGACGCCGTAGACGGATGGTCACGCCGACCCAAACGCCGTAGACAGCCCTCACCTGGTCCCGCACTTGCTCGGGGTCCGCATCAGCATCCGGGAGGCAGGCGAGCTGGATCCCGTCCCGGCTGCTGGACAGGTCCATGACGTTGCGAAGCTGCAGCCGCGTGGCCCGTCGGAGCTCCGGGTGATCGTCGTCCCAGCTCCGTTGCTCTGCGCGCTCGGCCAGGCTTTGCGCGGTTTCGTCTGGGTTGGCGTACGGCGGAAAGTGGTCAATCAGCAGGACGGCGCGCTTGCGGGCTGGCGCGTCAGGTCGCCGCAGCCCGGCCAAGTCCGGCAGGCTGGCCTCGTCGGAGATGGTGACGCGCGACTCCAGCCGCAGCTCCATCAGCTCGCCCGCATACAGGGCGCTCATGTCGCCGGTCACCGTGCAGCCGGTCATGAAATCGGGCGGCCCAATGGTGTCGAGCAGCTCACCGCTGGCGACTCGGGGCTTGCGCAGGACCAGACGGATCGCGTCGATGATGCCCTGCGGCCGGAACGGAGGCCGCAGGCCGCCGCGGTGGGTGTTGCCGTTGATCAGGCCGAGAGGGACCGGAGCCAGCTCGCCGCGCTCCGCCGCAAGTGCCAGCTGGCCCGTCGGCGAGAGCCGGGCCTCCGTATAGCGGGGGCTCGCGGGCGGGTCGTTGCCCTGGCCGCCGAAGTTTCCCTGCCCGTCGATCAACGGCACTTGCGTCAGCCAGTCCCGCGCCGTATCGACCAAGACCTGATAGCCGTATCCGCGGGGGACGGCACTGCTGTCCTCCACGACCGCCAAGACCTGTTCGCACTGGCGATATCCGCGACGTGGCCGCGCGCCCAGGGAGTCGAGGGCGTCAAGTATTGCCATCTCTACGACGCCCACTCCGGTTCGCTCGCTCACCTCACCACCCCTTGTACCGGCGCCGCAGCGCGTGGCAGTCTGCCGCCGAGGCGACGAGCACACCGACGTCGGTCACGTCGATGCGATCGGCGCCAGTGCGCAGCAAATCCCAATCCCGCCGGCCGCGCTCAAGCAGCAGATCAAGTTTCCCGAAAGACGTCTGCACCGGAACGATCGACCGCATCGCCAGCCGCCGAGGTGACGGCAGCGCGCTGGGGTGCGTGGCAAGGGTCTTCAGGGAGTCGTGTAGCCGGTGCAGGTTGGCCTCACCCGGCTCGATGACGACGTCCGTATCGCCGACACTTACCTCCTCGCCGCGCAGCCACAATGCGGCACTGCCGACGAGAATGAAGCTGGCTCCCTCGGCAGCAAGGATCGCCGCGGCAAACACCACCACCGGAAAGTCAGCCGTGCCTGGCTGGCCCAATTCCATCTCCGAAAGCTAGCCGGCCTGAGCTTGTCCCAGCACTAGAGAGCTGCCGGAAGAACGCCACGTCGTCGTGCCGACTTCACCTTGCTGGCATACGGACTACTACGAGCTGCGAGATGGTCGATGCCGGGCCGTCTCGTCCCAGGCTACGGTGATCAGCTAGAACACCTAGGGCGTGTAAAGGATCAGCTGAAGCCGATCCGGGCAGGTTCAACCGGTAAGCGCAACGACTCGGTGAGTCGAGAGGATTCTCGATGAACTGAGGAGGTTGCAGTTGTATAAGCATCTGACGGCGGAGCAGCGCCAACTGGCGCTGCGGTTGCATGCCAGCGGTTTGTCATTACGGGAGATCGGCCCGCAGGTGGGCTGCTCGCATCAGGGCGTGGCGCTGGTCGTGCGGTTGGCGCCGCGGCGACCCGTGCCGCAGGACGCCTGGCTGCCGGGGCCGGGAAGGCTGACGCTGGCCGACCGCGAAGAGATCACGCTGGGCCTGCATGCCGGGGAGTCGTTCACGGTGATCGCCAGACAGCTGGGCAAGGCCGTCTCAACGGTCTCGCGGGAGGTTGCGGCGAACGGCGGCCGCGGCTGCTACCGGGCGTGGCGGGGCGCATCAGCGGGCCCGCGAGCAGGCCCGTCGGCCCAAGCCGTGCAAGCTCGCCAGGCCGGAGCTGGCCGCCCGGGTCAGCACCTGGCTGACCGAGTGGTGGTCGCCGGTCCAGATCGCCGGCAGGTTGCGCGTGGAGTTCCCGCGCGATCCCATGATGTGGGTGAGCCACGAGACCATCTACCAGGCGCTGTATGTGCAGGGACGCGGCGAGTTGCGCCGCGAGCTGGCACGTTGCCTGCGTACCGGCCGGGCCAAGCGCCGTCCCCGTGGCCGGCACGAGAACACCGGCCAGATCCGCGACATGGTGATGATCAGCGAACGTGCGGCCGAGGCGGAGGACCGGGCGGTGCCCGGTCACTGGGAAGGCGACCTGATCATCGGCGGTAATCTGAAGTCCGCCGTCGGCACTCTGGTCGAGCGGACCAGCCGGTTCGTGCTTTTGCTGCACCTGCCCGGCGGCCGCGACGCGCACCTGGTCGAGCAGGCCATGCGGGATGCGATCGGCACGCTGCCGGCCGAACTGGCCCGCAGCATCACCTGGGACCAGGGCAAGGAAATGGCCTACCACGCCGACTTCACCATCGCCACAGGCATCCCGGTCTACTTCTGCGAACCGCACAAGCCCTGGCAGCGCGGCTCCAACGAGAACACCAACGGCCTGCTCCGGCAGTACCTGCCCAAAGGCACCGACCTCTCCGTGTACTCCGCTGACGAACTCGCCGGCATCGCCCGCAGCCTTAACGGCAGGCCCCGCAAGACCCTCGGCTTCATGACACCATCAGAAAAGCTCGCTGAGCTCATTGCGGCGACCGGTTGAACCTGCCCCGTCAAGGATCAAGTGGAGCTAGGCATCGACAACACCTATTGTCGGCGCGCGCCGGTGCTCGCATTCCGCCGTGCCATGTTGGGAGAGGCCGTTGGACACGGTTTCACGCACCCGAGCGCGACGTTGGTCCTTTACGACGAGGTCCGGTCGGCCGCAGTGCACGGCGGCGAAGTACCCGAAGTCACCGAGAAAGTGGTTGGCCAGTTCGCCTGGGACGTGCGAGAGGCACTGAACGAGTACCTGGCCTACGGCGCGGATCAGAAGTTCACAAAGCAAAGCCAGCTCGTCCAGGCTCTGGATAGCCACCCAGAGCACGACCACATGTACGAGTGGCTCCGTGAGAACGGCGGCGAAATGTGGGCCGCGTACTTGAAGGCAGGTCAGTGACCGGAGGGCCGATGCTGAGCGGACGGAGCCACGTCAACTGTAAACATCGTCCAGCCATTACAGTCAGGCCAGCTGATTGCTCCATATCCATCTGGAGTGACGCGCGGTGTTGATGTGTTCCACCGACGCAGCACCTGGCCGCTGAACGTTGCCTGGATGGGGAAGGCGATTGTTTGGCCGGTGTCCTGGATCGTGGCGGGTGCGGGGCCGGCTTGCCTGCGTACGGGCGGGGTGTTGGGCCCCGCCCGCCGGCTCGGCCCAAGGGCCGGCCCCGCAGGGTCCCGCCGCGGGCCAGGTGGCTAAAAATCGCCGCATCGGAGCCGCGCCGACGTCGCGGGCCGGGATGTGATCCGGATGCCTGGTGCGATCGCCGGTCGTGCTGTTACCAGCTGATCGGTCGGTCCTGCTGCGGCTGCGGTTGTGGCGGCAGCAGCGGCATCTGGCTGGGCTGGCGGGACGCATCCTGCGGCGCGGCGGCGCGGCGGGCCCAGGTTGCGGCGTGCGGCCGCGGCCGCTGGGTGGCCTGCTGCCGGCGGGCGGCGTGCCGGGCCTCCCGCAGCGCACGCTGGAACTGTTGCGCGGTGCTGGCGGCGCGAGGCTGCCGCTCCGTGCGGGTCGTGCCCGGCGGCTGCGCGCGGGCCGCAGTCAGCGCGACGGCCGCGTAGTGCCAGGCGGGCTCGTCGGGACTGCCGGGCTCGGGACGCGGCCCAAGCACCTGGCCCGGCTCAGCGGTGGTGATGCCGTACTGGTCGCGCCAGGCGGCGACGACCGAAAGGCACGCCCGCCAGCCGGGGTCCGCCGCTGTCACTGGCTTGCCGAGGGCGAGGGTCCAGCCGGGCCGGGTCGCCGCCGCGAGGTCGGTGAGGCTGGTGATGCGCGCGGCGATGACGTCTTGGAGGGCCTGCAGGTAGGGCGGTATGTCGTCGCTGACGGCGGAGGCTGCGCTGGGCGGGATGGTCAGCCATGCGGGCACCGGACCGGGGCGCGCGGCCTGGCCGGTGATGTGCGCCCGGACCTGGTCGCTGACCCTGTTGGTGAGCCGGGCCGCGAGCTGCCCGGCCGGCTCCTGCTCGTGACCGGGGCCGAGGCCGGCTGCGGCGCGGGCAAGAAGGGCTGCGGGCCGGGCGTCGGCCTGCTCGGCGGCGAGCAGGGCGCGGCGTAGCTGCGCATAGCCGGGAGCCTCGACGAGCTGGTCGGCGAGCCGGTCGCCATAGCAGTCGCGCAGGATCCGCTTGTACGCGGGCCGGACGGCGACTTCCAGGGCGTGCTGGAACCGGGGTGCGAGCTCGGCCAGCGACGCTGATGCGTTGAGGGCGTCGCGAATGGCCTGAGTGGCCGGCTTCTCGCCGGTCTCCCGGCCGAGGATGCCGGTGAGGACCTCGCGGGCGGCCCACATGCGCTTGTCGGTAGCGGCGCGGTCGAGCTGGTCGTCAGGGTCCATGCCCGGCAGGTCATGAGTGACGACATAAAGAACGGTGTGGTGCCGGGCGCGGGTGGCGGCAACGTACATGTGCTCGCGGCTCATGCCGGGTGTGATGAGCGGGTGGGCGGTGTCGACGGTGGCGCCCTGCGCCCGCGTCGTGGTGGTCGCGTACAGCAGCTCGACGTCAGCGCCGACATACGGGGTCGGCAGCCGGATGGCGCCGCCGCGGTCGAGCCGGCGGACGGTGAGGGAGCCGTCGGCGTGGCGGGCGGTGACCAGCCATGCGTCGCCGTTCTTCACCCAGTCGGTGCCCGCGCTTGTGCGCAGGCGGCGGTCGTTGCGGCGGGTGAAGATCCAGTCACCGGCGCCGGCCAGGTTCCCGTCGTGCAGGGTGAGGCCACCGGGCTCGACTTGCCCGGCGGTGACGCGGTCCTGCCGGGCGCGGGCTGATAGCGCGGTGACGTCTGCGGTGGTGGCGGCGGTCATGATGCTGGTTCGCCCGGCGGTCATGTCGGTCTTCCAGCCCGCGTAGGCGGCGTCGGTCATGGCCTGCAGCGAGCCGGCGCGGATCCGGCCATGCGCGGCGTAGAAGTCCAGGCTGGCGGCGTCGCCGGTGCGGAGCTGGAGGGTGGCGGCCGCCTCGGCGGGGTCGGCGAACCGGTACAGGGCGCTGAGCTCGGTGGCGCCGGCTTCTTCTGCGATGAGGCGCAGAGCGCCGCCGCAGCCGGGCGCGGACAGCTGCCGCCAGTCGCCGAGCAGCCGCACCAGCGCGCCACGGGCCGCGGCGATCGTGACAATCTGATCGAGGTGGAAGGTGCCGGCCATGCCGGCCTCGTCGACCAGGACCATGTCTCCGGGCTGTAGCGCGAACGCCGCGGCCGCCCCGGCGACGGGTAGCCCGGCGGCCAGCCGCTCGGCGTGCGGGCCGGAGGTGTGCTCGTGGAGGAACTTGTGCACCGTGTCGGCGTGCACGCCCATGTCGGCTGCCAGCACGTCAGCGGCGGCGGCCGACGGGGCCAGGGCGATGACCCGGATGCCGGCGCTGGCGGCCAGGTGGGCGTAGGCGCGCATGGCGGTGGTCTTGCCCGACCCGGCCGGGCCCAGGCCCGCGGCCAGCAGCCGGCTGGAGGTGGCGAACGCGGTGACCAGTGCCCGCTGCCCCGGATCCAGGCGCGTTCCGGCGGCCAGCTCGAACGCCGCCAGGGCTGCTGCGACCCGCTGCGGGCTGATGCCGGTGACCGCTGGGGTGGTGGCGGCGGTGACGAGGCGCTGCTCGGCGGCCAGGACGTCGGCGCTGGTGTAGCGGGCGGCGCCGTGCTCGGTGAACACGCTCTCCCGGTCTTTGCCAGGGCGGCGCAGCGACGCAGGCTCGCTCACCTGCGCTGGCGAATCGATCGCGATGCTGTAACTAGGCGACAGCGCCCGCGCCGTGATCGCGGCGGCGAGCCGGTCGTGCACCTCCGGCGTGCCCGCGGCGCCCGAGACGCGGATCAGCCGCTCGGCCTCGGCGCGGACGTTCCACTGCGTCCAGGTGGAGCGGGCCTGCCCGGTGACGGCGACGACCTGGCGTGCAGCCGCGTCGACGTCCAGCGCCGGCCGGACGGGCGCGGGGCCGGCGATATTCACGGCGGGGATCGCGGCCATGACCTGCGCGACGGCATGGGGGCCGAACGCGGCGGTGAGTGCAGCGCGCCAGTCGGCGCGCATCTGCTCAAGGGACCGGGACGGGCCCTTCGGGTCGCGGGTCTCCAGGTTGGCCTGCCGGGCCAGCTGATGGCAGACCGAGCGGGGCGGGTCGTAGCCGTGCTCGGTCCGGTAGTCACGGATCAGCTGCTGGTAGCGGGCCTCGATCGCGGCGCGCCTGGTGGAGAAGAACGCCAGGAACGGCTCGGGAACGCCGGAGATCTCGCGGACCGGCTCGGACTTGCGAGCGGTGTCG
>Ga0335074_10007970_pt1 | contig 14709 bp, 10 predicted proteins | sample Lox_Sample_23_FD_206715 | JGI IMG/M metagenome (GOLD analysis project Ga0335074, IMG submission 206715) | Soil microbial communities from Loxahatchee National Wildlife Refuge, Florida, United States - Lox_Sample_2.3 | ecosystem: Environmental > Terrestrial > Soil > Wetlands | place: USA...
CTCGGCTGCGGCCTCGGTGCCGGTCGCCCCGGTTCCGGCGGGACGGGACTCCTCAGTGTCAGCCATCGCCGCCTCCTCTCTGGAAACTACTTTCCTGACCAGAAAGTAGCACCGACTTTCCAGATGGGCAAGTACTTTCCTCACTGGATGAAGTAGTGACTCATGGCGGCTGTCGAGGCTGCGTGCGGCGGGCAGGACCTTCGCCGGCGGGCGGGGGGACTTCCTGCCCTGTTACGGCCGCCACGCGACCTGCGTCAATTAATAGAACAGGGTCGGCGCGGCCGGCGGAGAGTTGAGAATAGCTGCCGCCGGCCCGGCAGGAGGTGGGCCTGATGGCCGCCGTGCAGGAGTATCCGGTCCGGGTTGAGGCGTCGCTGGACGCGCCGCTGTCGCGCTGGCTGTGGCTGGTCAAGTGGCTGCTGCTGATTCCTCATTACATTGTGCTGGCCTTCTTGTGGCTGGCGTTCGTGGTGATGACCGCGGTGGCTTTGGCGGCGATCGTGGTGACTGGCCGTTACCCGAGGGCCGTTTTCGAGTTCAACGTGGGCGTGCTGCGGTGGACGTGGCGGGTGCAGTATTACGCCGCCGGCGCGTTCGGCACCGACCGGTACCCTCCGTTCACCCTTGCCGACGATCCGTCCTACCCGGCTCGCCTGGACGTGACCTACCCGCAGCGGCTATCGCGCGGGCTGGTGCTGGTCAAATGGTGGCTGCTGGCCATCCCGCAGTACATCATCGTCGGCGTCTTCACCGGCGGCGGGCTGTGGGCCGTCGGCCGGCTTGGGCACAGCAGCGCCGCGAACTGGCCTGGCCTGATCGGCATCCTGGCCATCATCGCGGCTGTCATCCTGCTCGTCACCGGCCGGTACCCGCGCCAGCTTTTCGACTTCGTCGTGGGCCTCAACCGCTGGGTGCTGCGGGTTGCCGCTTACGCCGCCCTGATGACCGACCAGTACCCGCCGTTCCGGCTGGACCAGGGAGGCCACGAACCCGGCACGATGACCGTTCCTTCAGACGCGCCAAGCGACCTGCCCTTGGCACCTTGGGCCCCGCAGACGGCCCGCACGCCGGGCTGGACTCCCGGCCGGGTCGCCTCCGCGATCGCCGGGGCACTGGTCGCGGCGCTCTCGCTCGGGCTGCTCGGCGCCGGAGGGGCGGCGAGCTGGGCCACCACGGCCGGCCGGCACGCCGGGTACGTCAGCCTGGGCAGCCAGGCGTTCACGACCAGCAGTTACGCCGTAACCAGCGGCACCATGGAACTGCAGGCTGACGCCCGTGACTGGAACGCCGCCCGCGCGCTGTTCGGCACGGTCCGGCTCAGCGCCACGCCCGCGGCGCGGCAGCGGGTGTTCCTGGGGATGGCCCCGGCCAGCCAGGCTACGGCCTACCTCGCCGGTACCGCCTACGTCACCGTCAGGGACATCACCAGCGGCCATGTCCGATATGCCGCCCACCCAGGCACCGCAGCGCCCGGCCGGCCGGCCGGGGCCGGAATCTGGGTCGCCAGCGCCACGGGGCGCGGTCGCCAGACGCTCACCTGGCGGCCAAGGAACGGGCACTGGACGCTAGTCGCGATGAACGCTGACGGCTCGCGCCAGGTCCGCGTCCGGGTCGCCCTCGCCGCGACCTTGCCCGCCCTGCCATGGATCGCCGGAGTCCTGCTGGCTGCCGGCCTTCTCGCCCTCGCGCTCGGCGTGACGCTGATCGTCGTCCCGGCCCGCCGCGCGACCGCCCCGACGGCGCCGGCCAGCGGTGAGCTGTTCCCATCACAACCAGGAGGATCGTCATGAAGATCGCCTACTACCACGCGTCCAAGTACGGCAACGGCGCCGCCGTCGCCGAGGAGTTCAAGAAGATCATGGCGGCGCGGCAAGTAGACGTTGAAGTCCGCCACGTCAAGGACGCCAACCCGCGTCACCTGCCTGCCGCCGACCTGTACGTATTCAGTTCGCCTGGCCGGATCGGGAAGCCGAAGGGTAATGCCCGCAGATTCCTGGCCAAGCTCAGCCTCGCTCCAGGTACCCGGTACGCGATCATGACTACCCAGGGCGCGCCGAGGCCGAACCCGAAGACCGGCCAGATGCCATCCAAGGAAGACCAAGACCGGTATGAGCGGATCATCCCGATCATGAACGAGCTGCTGCGAGCCAAGGGCCTGCGCAACATCGCCGAAGGAACAGTCCTGGTTACCGGGCTGAAAGGCCCGCTGGAAAACGGCTGGCAAGACAAGGTCACCGCGTTCGCCGACCAGGTAACGGCCTCGATGCGCGCCCAGTCAACTCGCTGAGCCGGGAGGAGGAGCCATGAGCATATCCGTCAGGGACGGAGTAGCCACCATATTCGTGGCCGCCGCCGTGTACGCGCTGGCCTATCACGATAGCCATTCGCGCCTGATCAGCCCGTAGACCCACGAGTCAGAGACCTCGCCGTCGCATCACACGGGCGTTGCTGTGCAGCGTGAAGAGGTCATCCGCATCCGCATCGGCAAAAGGGGCGCAATCGAAGGCGCGCGGTATGCAGCGTCCGGGCGGACAACGACGTGCGCGTCATGTTTCCTCCCGTGATCGGCCACTCTGGCGACAGCAACTAAGGGCCAATGATGCTGTTTCCAGTGCAGCGGCAACGGCAACGATGGCTCCGCGATGCTATTCCCGGGACAACGAAGTTCCATCGATGCGGTAACCCAGCGCAGCAGGACAGCATCAACGGGTCAACGATGCTGTCACGCGCTACGATACGCGCCCTTTGCCCGCTTCGCGGCCACCCGCTCCGCTTCGCGCCGCCCCCTCAGCCGCCCCCCGCCCGCTCAGCCGCAGACTCAGCCGCAGACTCAGCCGCCTATCACCAAGGCGGTTCCCGCGCAGAGGGCGCCACCAGTAGATGCCACCGGTAAAGTGTATGCAACTCAACTAACATTGGAGAGGCCGAGATGGCAGCCAAGACGGTCATCACTCTGGAAGATGATCTCGACGGAACCGCGGCCAATGAGACCCTGCGATTCGGGCTCGGCACCGCGGAGTACGAGATCGACCTGAGCGCCGCGAACGCGGACCGGTTCCGCGCACAGCTAGCCCCCTTCGTCGATCACGCTCGCAAGGTCACGCATAACCCGCGCGCGCGAACCGGGCGTGCGGGCGGCAGCCGGCGTGACAGCGCCCAGATTCGCTCATGGGCCAGGGAGCACGGCGTCGAGATCAGCGAGCGAGGCCGGATACCCGCCTCGGTCATTGATCAGTACGACGCGGTCGCGAGCGCGCGGTAAGCGGCAGCCGTGCCTCAGCGGAAGTGAACGACCTCAGGATTGCCGGTTTTCCCAACCGCGGGCACGGAGTAGAACTGGGAGCCCACGTCCTCCTGTGCGGTGATCGTGTACTTGTGCGAGTGCCCGGTCTTCACGCCCGCAGGAATCTTGGCCGTGCAGCCGAACTCACGTGCGGTACCGCTCCACTCGCAGAACGCGGTAACGGCCTTGATTCCCGGCCCGGCCAGCACCACGCGGATATCCTTGGCCCACGCAAGCTGGCTAGCCGCCTTGGCTGGGATCGCCTGGCCGCTGGCAGATACCAGCCCGAACGCGGCGGTGAAGTGCCCCGAACTCCGCGAGATCGTGCTGCCCGCGCGCGGAGCCGAATACCCGCCGAAGCCGTATCCGACCGTGTACCGAGCACGGACGGGAGCGGCCTGCGGCAGCCCGGCGACGCTGACGGCACCCGCGCACGTCGCGCTGAATGGCCCGACGCCGTTCTTTCCACCGGTCGCGACGCCGAGCGAGGCAGCAGTACCGATACCTGAGATCTTCTCAATTGTCGTGCATCCGGCGGCAGGCACCTGCCCGACCACGTAATGCGCTCCGGTCGCGACGCCGGTGACCTTGACCACGGGACGGCTGGTGTCGACCTGGACGGTCACCGAGTCGCTGGCTGAGTTTCCCGCGAGGTCGGTGCACGTGGTGCTGAGCGTGATCGAGCCGTTGGTCGTCGTCGTGGCGTACGGCGGGCACGTAGCCGCGGGGAGCTGCCCCGCGTCCGTCCAGTGCCAGTCAACGGTCACCGGCGCGCTGAACCAGCCGTTGACCTCGGAGCTCGTGCTGTAGATAGTCGGGTCGGCGACCGGCGGCGTGGTGTCGAGCGCGCTGAAGCATCCGCTGTCGTGCGCGTTGGAGTCGCTGCCGTCTGGGCACGTTGTGCCCAGCCAGGTCACGCCGGTGAAGTCGGTGCCCGTGATCGTGGCGTTGTCCAGGTTGGCGCTGGTCAGGTTCGCTTTCGCCAGCGAAGCGCTGGTGAGGTTCGCGCTCGTCAGCGAAGCGCTGGTCAGGTCCGCGCCTGACAGGTCAGTCCCGGTCAGGTCGCCGCCTGGCAGGCTGAGCCCGCTCAGGCTGGCGCCGCTCAGGTCGGCTGAGGGCCCGACCAGGTAGCCGCCGTAGGTCACCCACCCGGCGGGCAGCACAGGCGAGCCGCTCACCGAACCCGATTCGACTCCGGTCAGCGTGGCGCCGCTCAGGTCTGCGCTGGCGAGGCTGGCACCGAAAAGATCGGCGTTGGTCAGGTCGAGGCCAGAAGTGCCGGCGCCCTTCAAGATCGCCTCGGTCAGGTTGGCGTTCTTCGCGCTGGCACCGGCCAGATCGGCGGAGGTCAGGTTGGCCTGCCTGAGGTTCGCACCGGAAAGGTTGTCGCCGGCCAGGTCGGCGGAAGACAGGTCGGCACCGGAAAGATCAGTACCGCTGAAGTCAAGCGAGGTCAGGTCGGTCCCTGACAGGTCCGCGCCGTTGAGGTTCGCTCCGTTGCCTGCCAGGTACCCGTTCGCGACCAGCCAGCCAGGCGGCAGCGACGGCGTGCCAGTGACGCCGCCAGAGATCACGCCTGACAAGGTCGCGCCGGAAAGGTTAGTCCCGGCCAGCTTGGCGTCCATCAGGTCAGCGCCCGACAGGTTCGCCTCGTCCAGGTCAAGATCGCTCAGGTCGGCACCCTTGAGCACGGCTTCCCACGCGTCGGCCGTCGGCCCGAGTATCGTCCCGTCGATATCCGTCCAGCCAGCAGGCAGCGAGGCAGGCACGCCCACGGTATTGAAGGTCTCGATCGAGGTAATGGTCGCAGTGCCCATGATCGCGCCGCTGATCGTGGCGGCGGTGAGGTTGGTCCCCGTCATGTTGGCGTCACTGAAGTTAGCGTCGGTCGCGTTCGCGCTCACCTTGGCGCCGATGAGGTTCGCGCCGGTCAGGTTCGCGTGCGACAGATCGCCCCCGTTAATTTTGGTGATAAGGAAGTTCGCATCGGTCAAATTGGCATGGCTCAGGTTCAGGTTCGTGAGCTCGGACACGGACAGGTTCGCGTGAGCGAGATCGCAGCCGCTCCAGTCATCTCCTGCCTGCGGCAGCGGCGAGACCGCGCCAGTGCTCTGATTGACGGTCGGGCACGTGACCGACGCCAGGGCAGTGCTCGTGCCGAAAACCAGGTACCCGAAGGCGGCTCCAAGGCAAGCCACGACGACGCCGGCCGAACGGACAGATCCGAAGATTCCCATCTGGCTACCCCATCGCCCAGATCTCGCCGAGCGCGCCGTCACAGGGCGCGAGCTGAAGCTGATTTCCCGGCAGCCCTGAATTGCCCGGGTCGCCCAGGCAAAGGCCGGTGCCGATATCCAGGATCTCGCCATTAGGCAGCGGATCCCAAAGATCGTCAGCGCCGCCAGTACAGCCGCCGTACGAATTGGTCTCGGTCTGGATGTAGCCCTGGGAACCCCAGGTCACGCAGGCCCATGGGGTGATGATGTTGCTCTGGGTGTAGAAGAAGGTGTAGTCGTACCCGCTCTGACCGCACGGCTCGGTCACGATGTCGGTGGGCGGCTGGGTATAGGAGTCGTACGTGCCGATGCAGGTGCCCGGCACGGCGGCGGACTCGAGCGTCGATTCCACCTGCCATTGCTGCGAGGCCTTCGATGAGCTGCAAGGCTTCAGCGCCAGCGGACCTGAGTAGTCCCCAGCATCGAGGCAGGTGCCCGTGCTGAGGTTCGCGAGCTCTCCGCCGTAACTGGCCGCCCAGGCCTGCTGAGTGCTGCCAGGCTCGCACACGGCAAGCGCGACCGTGCTGCCAGCCAGCGCCAGGCAAAGGCCGCCGATCTGGAGCGTACCGCCCGTGCCAGGACCTGGATTGGCCACGAACTCCCAATCGTTCTGCGTTAGCTGCTCTTCGCAAAGGTCGACGACGACGGTCGTGCCAGGCGTCTCCGCGCCACCGTCGAGGCATTCGGAGGGCGCGTTATCCGGCGGGCTGTAGTCGGTGGCGATCTGGTGCTCGAGCGAGCCTGACGGCGTCAGCGAGCCGGTCGCGACCACTGAGAACTTCGTCGAGTTGCTCCGCTTCGTCTTGGGGTCGGTCGCTGTCACGGTCACGGCGTAGGAACGGATGGCAGCCGGGAGGGTACCGGTGATCTCGGCATCGAGCGTGTGCGGCACCGCCGCGATCGCGAGCCCTGAAGGCAGTCCCCTGGCCGTGTACGTGAGCGTCGCTCCCGTGCGCGAGTCCATTCCGGAGATCTTGATGTCCGCGCTTGTCCCTGCCAGGTAGTCAGCCGTACCAGGATCAAGCACCGTCACCGGGTCGGTACCCGCAGCGGCGAAAGCCGCCGTCCCGTATGGCGTGCCAAGCCCGGTGGGGCCGTCGAACCCCTTCTGCGCGTTGCAGAGGTAGACGGGGACAAGCTGGCAGAGACTGCTGAGCGATCCGTAGATGACATCGGTCAGGCCTGAGGAATGCTCATAGGGGTAGCTGGCCGGATAGGTATCAGGCGCCGGAGGGCCGGCGAGCGCGTACGTCGCGGTGACGATTGCGGCGGCCAGCACCGTGCCGCCGGTCTTCGTCCAGCTCGCCTTGGCCTTGTAGGAGTCATAGACCGCCGCGCCTGTCGCCGGGTCGGCGTCGGCGGAGACATCGTTTTGCGTCCGGTTTGGACAGCCGGTCGATGCATTGGCGTCAGCGCGCTGCCAGGAGGGCTTAACCTGCAGCGCTGAGCAGCCAGCGGCGGTGTCCGACCACGCGATCTCTGCCCAGTGCCTGGTGTTGTACTTGGTCGGCGTCAGCGTCGTCCCGCCGACCGAGGTGACGTAAGGCAGGTCACCAGGGAACGTGCGGCCGTAGCCATTGTCGCCAGCGTCGGCGACGATCACGACGCCAGGATGATCGAAGTCCTGCGCGTAGCTGTCCTCGCCGACGAATTCGGGCTCGAACCAGGTGTTCAGCACGTACTTAGCGCCCTTGGCGACCGCCGTGTTCTCTGCTGTCCCGAGATTGGCGGCGCCGTTGCTCGCCGCCTCGACAAGCAGCAGATCGCATTTCGGGCAGAGCGCGGAAATAGCGTCGAGGGCGGCGGCGTCCGCCAGTGCCCAGGTCGAGTTCGCGGCGGGGAGATGCGAGGTCCGTCCGTACTCGTTGACGGTTCGCAGGCAACTGCCTGACCGGCAGGCGCCCAGCTTGAAGTGCGCGCGATACGCGGCGAGGTCGGCGGCCGCGTCCGGGTAGGAATACGCGGTCACCACCGCGATGACAGCGCCGCTGCCGTCCTTGCCCGCCGCTGAGGTAAGCCCGTAGGCGCTGCGTAGCTGAGCTGGCGTGTAGCCGGGGATCGCCGGCCCCTTGGCCGCCGCGGGCGCGCGAAGCGCCCCGCTCACTGCGCGGCTCGCTGCCCGGCCAGGAACCGACGCGGCGACCCTGGCCGGTGCGCCGCCCGCGGCAGGCGCGGCGGCGGCAACGGCCGACAGGCCGGGAACCGTTAGTGAAAGTGCCGCCGCCACAGCGAGACAAGCAGCCGGAACTCGGAACCTGACCAGGGCGCGCAAAACTGCCTCCAGGTTGAGAAACGGGGCACAGACCCGGCGGCCCCGGCGATATATGTACCATACTGTGTTGCGATACGGATCGTTGGCCCTGATTATCCCTGTTTATATACTCGCCCGGAGGCTCAGCAATGGCAGGTCGACGCGGTCGCGCTCCTCTGGCGGGGTTCCTGATCGCGCTCGGCCTCATCGCCGGCGTGGCGGTACCCGCACTGGCTCAGCCCGCGATGGCCGGCGTAACCTGCCCGGCCGTCGACTCCTCGACCGGTGCGGTCACGCCAGCGCCCGCACCAGGCGTGGACTGGTCTGGCTGCGACCTCAAGGGCGCATACATGCCGGGAGCCGACCTGGCCAGCGCGAACCTGAGCGACGCGAACCTCACCCAGGCGTCGGCGCTGAACGCGACGCTGTCCGACACGAACCTGTCAGGCGCCACTCTCACGAACGCCAGCCTCGGCGGCACGCTCACCAGCATCAACCTGAGCACGGCCGCTGCCACCGGCCTGACGCTGTCAGGCGACCTCGGGTCCGCCGACCTGCAGGGCATCACGGGTCCTCTTAACCTCACCGGCGATTCGCTGGTTGACGCCAACCTGACCGATGCGGACCTCGACAATTCGCAAATATCATCTTCCAATTTCCTCGGGGCGACTCTGACCGGTGCCACCGACGTCGATGCGCTCTGGAACAACGACACTTGCCCGGACGGAGCAAGTTCGTCGTATTTCACCGACGGCTGCCTGAGCGCGATCGACGTCAGCACGCCGGCTGCCACTCCCGTCGTCACGGGCGGCACGGCCGGCCAGAACGGCTGGTATACCTCGGCGGTCACCGTGACCTGGTACTGGGCCGACAGCAACAGCCTCGTCGCGAGCAAGTGCCCGGCCACGACCACGACCGCCACCCAGGGCGTCGCCGTCGTGATCAAGGCGTCGTGCACGGACAGCGCGGGCCACGTGGGCCAGTCATCGCTGACCGAGCAGATCGACACCACGCCGCCGACGGTGAAACTGACTGGCGTCACCAACGGCGCTATCTATCCCGATGGCCTCCAGGTCAACCCGCAGTGCCTCACCACCGACGCCTACTCGGGCGTGGCCGTCCGTGCCGTGCCAGAACTGCTCGGCGGCCGCCCTGACGGTACCGGGGTGCTGACTTCCAAGTGCATAAACGCGACGGACAACGCGGGCAATAAGGGCCCGAACCCGCAGGCGACTTACCAGATCGTGTACGCGTTCGGCGGGTTCATGTCCCCCCTGGTCGGCAGCACGCTCAAGGCCTCGGCCCGCAAGATCGACGTGCGCTTCGACCTGACCTACGTCGCCGGGCAGGCGATACCGAAGAGCACCGCCGCCGCCCTCGGCGCGACCTTCGATGTCAGGGCGACGCTCCGCGGCCCGGGCATCAGCCCCGACGCCGCCAATTGCGCGTGGGTGAGCAAGGGCACCTACTTCGACTGCGTCATCGTGATGCCGCACCACGTCAAGACCGGCCGCAACCACCCGTACTCGATCACCGCAAGCGAGAACCTGGGCGGCGGTTTCGTCACTGCCCCCATCGACTACTACAGCCAGAACCCGGCACCGTACTACTTCCGCTAAGCGCACCCCTGCACCTCCGGCTGGGTTCCCGGCACCACGGCATCCGCCGCCCGGCCCGCAACAGCATCAGCTAGCCACCGATGTCCTAACCCGGCTCCGGCGAGCAACAACGGTGGCTCCGCGATGCTACGGGAACAGCATCAACTAGCCACCGATGTCCTCGGTTCCGGCCCGCGAACGACAACAGGAAGCCAGCGATGCGGTAAGCCCTGGGGGAATGCCCGGAACGCGCTGAATGCACGGATCAGGCAGGCCGGTTGCCCTGCGAGATAGCGATTTCGCCGTTGAGGCCGACCGCTACGCAGCCGCGGCGGGTGCAGGAGACCCCGAGCATCCACTCGACCCCTCCGGGCACGGAGACGTCCTGCCAGGTCTTGCCATTGGCTGTCTGGAAGATGGCGCCACCGAACGAAAGGAAGAGAGCCACGCCCGCGCAGGAACGACTGGTCACGCACGAAATCGCGCCCGGCAAGATCGCTTCTGAGGCGTGCGGGCTGAGTTTCTGGACAGTCCACCTGGCGCCGCCGTCGCGGGTCGCGTCGATCGTCGCCGGACTGGTCTCGCTGAACGCGTCGCAGGCCGACACGCTCGGGCAGCTCACAGACGCGAGGATCGTGGCGCCACGCGGCGCCTCCTGCGGTGTCCAGTGCTGTCCGGCGTCAGTCGTGCGGAGAATGATGGCCGGACCAAGGGGGCGTTGTCCGTCACCGACCGCCGTGCACACGCGGCCGCTCGCGCAGCTCAGGCCGAGCAGGTAGCTGACTCCACGCGGTGGCCTGGTGATCTCCCAGCGCTGCCCGCCGTCGGCCGAGCGGAGCAGGCGCGCGGGCGCGCTGCCGCTCGCGGCGTCGCCGATGGCCTCGCAGTACTTGATCGTCGGGCAGGAGACGACGCGCAGGTCGGCCACGCCAGCAGGAAGCGCGCTGACCCGCCAGCTCCGCCCGCCATCGACGGTACGCGCGATGCCGTTGCCCCTGCCGAAGTTCAGGGTTCCCACGGCGACGCACTGTGCGGCCGTCGGGCAAGAAATGCTGCTCAGCGTCTGGAACCGGCCGGTCCGCAGGACGACGCGCCAGGAGTTCCCGCCATTGCCAGACCGGAGCACGACCGCGTCGTCGGCCGGCCCGCTGGTCCCGCCCACGGCATAGCAGACCCCGCTGGCTGTGCAGGACGCGCCCTGCAGCTCCGCCAGCCCGAGCGGCAGGTCAACCTTGCGCCACGAGGCGCCCGCGTCACCGCTCACGAAGAATCCGTTAGCACCGGCCCGCGTCGGGATGAATCCCCCGCTGCTCTCCCTGCCTGTCACGCAGTGTTCAGCGGTCGGGCAACTGGCGACATCAAGGATCCCTGCGTTCCTCGCCGTTCTGGTGACCGCCCAGTGCTGTCCGAGGTCGGTTGTGCTCGCGGTGGCACCATTGTTGCCGTCACCAGCGCCGGCCTGGCCGGCGACCAGGCAAGAACGCGCGCTCGGGCAGGTGATCGCCCAGGCGGTGCCGACGGCCAGCAGCCTGCCGGCCGGCTTCCAGGTCAGGCCGCCGTCTTCCGAGAAGACCACGTCGGCTCCCGCACCGGTACCGCCGCCCGCCGCCAGGCAGTCACGTGCGCTCCCGCAGCTCACGGCGATCAGGTCTGCTCGCTTCGTGGGCGCGACGTGGATCGTCCAGGTCAGGCCGCCGTTGCTGGTTTCGAGCAGCGGGCTGGCCTTGCCGCCGCGCGTCCATTGCACGACGGCGACGCACGATGACGTTGTCGGGCAACTGGCGTCATGCACGGACTGGACTGTTCCGGCGTGCGGGCCGCTGACGTGCTCGGCGGTCCAGTGCCCGCCGAAGTCGGCCGTCCGCTCGATGCCGCCTGTCAGGTAACTGGACGCCTCTGAATTGAACACGTAGCAGACCAGTGCCGTCACGCAGCTCACGGTGCCGAGATAGCCGCTGGTCAGTCTCGGGAAGGAGTGGTCGGCGTGCCAGGTCAGGCCGCCGTCGGTGCTGAGCGCGACGCCTCCCGCGTACGTGCCCTTGCTCGTATAGCCGGGCTCCGTCGTGGCCAGGCAGTGGCTGGCGTCCGCGCAATCAAGCGCGACAAAAGTGCCGAGCCCGGCTGGCTCGCTGATCTCTGACCACCGAAGGCCGCCGTCCGCGGATCGCAGGACCACCGAGCCGATGCCGGCCGTAAAGCCGATCGCCAGGCAGAAGTTCTGGTTCGGGCACGACAGGTGGCCAACCCCCTCGACCTCAGGCGGCAGCGGCGCATGCCCGAGTCGCCACTGCGGCGCCCCGGCCTCCGGCCGCGCCGAGGGCGAACTGACCCCCGACCAGCCGCCGAATACCAGCGACACCGACAGCAAAGCCCTGAGTGCATGGATCACGACGGCGCTCATTAGCGAACGACCAGGCATTGGCGGCTCCTCACTACTCCGGCCACTTTCACTGCTACGGACGCAGCAAGGGCAACCGGGGTTCTGCCGTCCGCCGTTCGTGATCGCCGAACAGGACCGCCGGGCCAGCCTCCCCCGAGTCGAGCAGCATCGTTGGTCCCCCGATGTCGTAGCCCGGCCGCAGGCAACAACAACGATGCCAACCTGATGCGGTTCCCGTAGCATCGCGGAGCCATCGTTGTCGTCGTAACGCCACGCCTTACCGCATCGTTGGGCCGTTGCTGCTGTCAGGGAACCGTCACCGCCCGCCCGGAGATCTCCTCGAGCAGCGCCTGCGGGGACGTCAGCTCGGCCGGGTTCAGACCGCTTGCAGGATTGGCGCCGGCTCGCGGCTGGCTTCAAGGGCGCCGCGGATACTGGTGCCGACGGCGCGCGCGACCGGCGGCGGGAACGCGTTGCCGACTTGCCGGTACGACGCCGTCTTACGACCAGAGAAGCGCCAGTCAGAGGGAAACCCCTGGATAGCGGCCGCCATCGCCACGGTGAGCCGGGGCAGATGATCAACCGGGTCGGTTGCGCGCGGCGGCACATCGGCGAGTCCCCTGCCATCCACGCCGAGCTTTAGCCAGGCCGCGCGAGCCCGCGTCGGCCCGAGGTCAGGGCCGCCGTGCTTGCGCGATCCCCCGACCAGCGTCGGCCCTATCCCGTTCGCCATCCTCGCCCACATCTCCGCGCCAGGCCAGCCATCGGCCGCCATGAGCTCACCCAACGCCTCGCCCACGGTTGGCGGCGTGCCCTGGGAGCTTGGCCAGCGAAAATGGCCGGCCGCATCGGGAACGAGCGCGACGAGAATGAACCGGGGACGAAGCTGCGGCACCCCGAACTCGCACGCGTTGAGCACCTGCCACCCGACCTGGTAGCCGAGCCGCTCAAGCCGAGCGACCACGTGCTCCAGGTACCCGGCGAACCGCCCCGTCGCGAGGCCCCTGACGTTCTCCAGCATGACCGCGGCCGGCGCGCACTCTTCGATCAGCCGCAGGGCCTGCGGGAACAGGTCCCGCTCGTCGTCCGCACCGAGTTGCTTGCCCGCGATCGAGAACGGCGGGCATGGCACGCCGCCCGCGAGCAAGTCAACGCCGGCGAATGGCCGGCCGTCGAACTCGCGTACATCCATTTTGACCGGATGCCACTCGGGCCGGTTAAGTGCCAGCGTCGCGCAGGCATCGGCATCGACCTCGACAGCCGCCAGGTGCCTGAAGCCCGCCTGCTCAAGTCCGAGAGACTGACCACCCGCCCCTGCGCAGATCTCAAGGCAGGTGGGCTCGCTCACGTCAGACCTCCGTTCGGCGGCCATCGTCGCACGGGCAGGTCAGGGACCGGCGAAGGCACACCGGTAGCGCTAACCGCCGTTCCTCGCGTTCGCGCTCGCGGGCTGGGCTGACGGCCGGCCGATCAACTCGATCAAGCCGAGGAAGACGAGCAAGATGAGGGCGATGACCAGGACCGTCAGCCCGGTCGGATTGCCGAGGAAGACAAAGACCAGCGCAGCGACGGCGACGGCGCCGATCCTGAGCGGGTTGCGGTACCTGCGGACCCACGCGCCGAAGGCGCCAGTGGTCAGGCCATATCGCTCTCCGGTGCGGCGGATCGCCGCGAACGCGGTCGTGAACGCCTTCCTGGTGCGGACTGCGGTGACCGACGGGCCGGTGAAGAACGCGGCGAAGGCCACGACGAGGCCGAGCGCGAACAGCACGCGCAAGCCATGCTTGACGAAGCGGATGATCGTGTCGAAGGCAACGGCGGCCGCGTCGGCGGAAACGGCGGGAGGGAGCTTACTGAGGTATGCCGCCCGGCCGAAGGCGAGCATGGCCCCGAGCACGAGCATGGACGCTGCCAGCCCGAGGCCGACGCCGATCAGGGCGCGCCTGTGCTGCCTGGCGACGTAGGCACCGGCCGCGAACAACACGAGCACAAGGACAGGCAAGATCCACTTGAGCGCGTTCAGCACCCGGTACAGCGTCTGTGCCTGTACCAGGTACTTGGCGTTGAACAGCGGAAAGGTCGGGTTGACCGGCGGAAGCTTGGTCACGATCGTCAGACCACGCGCCGCCAGTTTGTGTTTGACCTTGTCGATCAGCGGGCCAAGGCTGATCACCGCCTGACCGTGGGAAACCGTGATCGCGCTCTTCTTTCCCGAGAGCGCGAGCACGAGTTGCCGATGAATCGCGCGGTTGGCCCGCACCCATAGCTTGCGTGCTTCAGCGCTGGCCACGACCTTCGCGGTCGTGCTGCGGATGAAGCCGTCCACGCCACTGGCGATCGTGCCGGAGAAGGAAGAGAGCAGGGAACTCAGCCTGGGCTGGCCGTTGTGGCTGAGCTCGGCGGCGAGTTGTTTCGTCAGGCCCTGGACGTTGAGCTCGTCGCTGACCGATTCGCTGATCCGGTCGGTCAGGGCACTGCGGACGGCTGGCTGCGTGATCAGCGGAGATACATTCGCGACGTACGTGTCGGTATCGGAAACCTCGTTCGCGGTCCAGACCGCGAGCACGGAGACCGGGGCAAGCACGCAACCCAGGATGATCAGCATCGCCGCGACCGGCGCCCGCCAGCCCTGATGCCGCTGGCCGGCTGGCTTGCCTGAAGCCTTTCCACTGGCCTGCTGGTCCCTGGCCTGATCAAGCTGGACCTTCAGGTCATTGACTTCGCGGCGCAGGCGCTCGACTTCCTGACCGTTGCCATCCGTCGTCAGCTTGCCCTCCTCGCGGTACCCGGCGGTGTGCCTACCCGACAGGCTCACGCGAGGCAGTGCGGCGCGCGTCACCCAGACCGGGCTATTCCCTCCGGCGTACTATCGAGCGGGTAAAGGCCCGGTCCGCGCGATCCGGCTTTAGTGAGCGGCCTCG
>Ga0335074_10007971_pt1 | contig 14708 bp, 7 predicted proteins | sample Lox_Sample_23_FD_206715 | JGI IMG/M metagenome (GOLD analysis project Ga0335074, IMG submission 206715) | Soil microbial communities from Loxahatchee National Wildlife Refuge, Florida, United States - Lox_Sample_2.3 | ecosystem: Environmental > Terrestrial > Soil > Wetlands | place: USA: Florida...
ACTCAGCACCGGTATCATGGGCGGAGCCGTAGTGCCGGTCATCATTGGCCGTATCGGTGACCACTTCGGATTGCGCTCTGGAGTTTCCTTCCTTTATTTAACCTTTGGCTGCGTGCTGAGCGTTGGCTTCTGGGCAAGGCCGCTTATCGCAAACGCGACGCTAAGTCTGAGAAAAGCAGAGACGGAAGTTAGTCGATAAGCTGCTCTTTCCGAATGAATTTGGAATCGTGCTGGCAGTCGTCTGGACTCTATTTCGTAATCCCTTCTTGGCGAAACTACCGCGGTCAAACGAGCCGCCCAAGAATTGCTATACCGCACAACCCAATCTTGTTTTCGCGACTTTGGAGCAGTAAATGTCTTCTCTCGATTCGATCTTGTTCTTCATCAATCTCGAGTGCTTCATCGAACCTTGGCGGAAGTAACGCGCACCCAAGTCGCCTTCATCCGCCATGATCATTCTCTGTTCAAACCTTGTGGGATCGCAGCCAGCACAGGTCCAAATAGAAGTGAAAATTTCGGAGGGCTGGTCACCTCGCTCCACTTCGCCTTCACCGACAGGTCGGCCTTCAAAGAGCGAGGTTCCCGTGTGACGCACGCATTGGCTGAATCGAGAACACCAGCAATGGGGAAGAAGATCCCGCCCGATGCGCAGTCTGCCTACCTAGAAGACCACCTTGCCCGCCACTTGAACAATGCGAGCCTCATTGGCTCCATTCACCATCCCAAAGGGGAATTGCGGATTGCTGCTGGGGTAGGTGGTAACGATGCTATTCCAATTGGAATGGTTGAAGGCGTTGAAGGCATCCGCCCGGAATTCCAGGTGCAGGCTCTCATAGAGCGGGAATGTCTTCGCAAGCGACAGGTCGAATCGATTCTGTCCTGGACCCCTTACTGTTCCCAAACCAGAGTTACCACGAACATTCTCTGCGGGCACTGAGAATGCCGAGGTATTGAATTGATGATAGAAGCTCTTGTTGCCGTGGCCAATATTTGGGTCGCCGGAAACGTTTAGTTCACTAAAGCCAGCGCCGTCCTGCGGGCTCGTGCCGAAGCCCGTGGGACACATGGAAACCGGGTCAGTAGCGGGACAAGCCACCCCTGGACCGCCGTTGACCACAGTGAGCGCATCACCGGACTCAAGTGTCATAGTTCCACTCAGTCGCCAACCAGCTAGCGGCAGCTTTGCCCATAGCGGCCAACTTTTGCCATACTCCGGACTCCATATTCCGCTGAAGACAAAGCGCTGGCGATGGGATTGGGTGCTCTCGCCGCGGTCATACAGATTCGGATACTGGAATCCACTGCCAGCTCCGCCAAGGACCGTCCCACCTACTACATTATTGGAATACGGATAGTCGGAGACTGTCTTTCCCCACGTGTAACTGCTTATACCCTGAAAGCCTCTGCTGAAATCGTGGCGGTATTGAACGATCATCGCGTTATAGAAGGAGTTTAAGCTGGGCCTAATCACGTAGACATCGCTAAAATAACCAGTGTTGTTGGGCCGAGCTGCGTTATACGCGGGGTCACCCGCGCCACCGCCGGCTGGCCAACCCGTTTGATACGGCGGCAGGTTTAAGTTGGCTTCCTGGGTTCCCTTTCGTCCCTGCACTCCCGAATAGGACAAGATGAACACGTCATGAGCTGTTACTTGTCTTTGGACATCAAGTAGCATGCGCTCATAGTAGGGGAGCGGCGTCGATTTCTGATCGTAATAGGTGATACTGGCCAATGCTCCCGGACCGTCCGTCCCCTGACCGGTGCCGGTAGGGACTGGGAAGGAGCCTAAAGTCGTACTCACCGGAGCCGGGAAGACGTTGGAAAGAGACAGATACGGCGTATCCACGGGCTGGCCCAAGGTCGCATTGTCTTCGTTGTAATTCACAGCGGATGACGTTCCATAGATCGCATTGCCGACATTGGTGGAGATCTGCGTGGCTCCTGAGTCATAGAAGATGCCGTATCCCGCCCGGATGACAGTCTTAGCGTCGGGGCTATAAGCGATAGCTAGGCGCGGAGCAAAGTCCCGTTTGTCGGCGGACCGATAGTGCGTGGATAATCCTGGGGCAATCCCCGGATACTCCAGAACGCCGCCGCTCGCGCTGCCCGGTTGGGAGGAATAGATCGCGCAGCACGGAGCGATGGACGGATTGGGCGTATAGTCTGGAATGGCCAAGTCCCACCGTAGGCCGACCGAAAGCGTCAGTTTTGGGCTGAGGCGGAACTTGTCGTTCACATAGAAGCCCCAGAAGGGGAATAAAATATTGTAATTCGGCGAAGTGGCGTTTCCGCCATTGATAGTGTAGCGAATCCACATGGCGGCGGGGATACCCATGACTAAATCCGCCACGGCGTCGCCGCCCTGATAGCCAAGAAGGCCGCCGCTGCTGCTGAAGGCATTTGTGCAGACACCCGAGTAGGGGTTGCAAGTCGTTCCAAACTGGACACTGCGCGCGACGTCCCAATCAATCTCACTCTTGCGGAAGTAGTTAAAGCCAGCGGTCAAAGTGTGCCGGCCTCGTACCCAGTCGACGTTGTCGGAAACCTGCCAGGACTCATTCTCGGCGCGGAAGAACTCAGCGATGCCGGGAGTGGCATAGCTGCCGGCGTAAATGCCAAAGGCCCCATGCGTTATACCGGCACCGGTATTCTGAAATAATTGATTAAGCGGATTGCTGCTACCGTTGAAGTAGCTCAATTGGCTACTCGAAGCGGTTACCAGCGCACCGTCGCCTGTCCCAAAGATAAACTCGTTGGTCAGGTGGGGAGTGAATATGTGGGCGTAGTTCACCGTAATCAGGTACGACTGGTCTTGAACCGGATAGGTGTAAAGCACTGTGGGAGGAATGCCGCCTTCAAAGTTATTGCTTCCGTTCGATTTCGACCAGGTCACAAAGACATTGTCATTGGCGGTAATTCTGGCGTCAAATCTCGTGTCGAGGTGGTAGTTCGATATGCCTGAACTCTGATAGGCCAAGAAGTTCACCTCGTTGCTGGGAGTGTTTGGAATATTAGGCTGCGGATAGAGGGCATTCATTATCGCCGCTGAGGAAGAGCTAACCAAACCCGCGACCTGATCGAGACGATTACCTGGAATCGGAGGCCGCGAACTCACTCCCCCGTTGTAGCTGGTTAAGAACGGATTATAAAGTTGGATAGGAGTGGGATTGGTGCCTGGACCGCCGTCACACCCAGGCGTTCCACACAGCAACTCGCTGAAGTCTCCTGTGCGCTCCGCAGCAGAAGGCACCGAAGCAGTTACCGGCGTGCTGCCGTCGCGCTCCCTGAAGTCCTCGTAGTTTACGAAGAAAAAGAATTTGTTCTTGAGTCCCGGTATCGGTATGGGACCACCGACGTTCCCCCCGAATTGATTGCGGATAAGGCTGGGCTTGGTGGCGGCTACACCAGTAGTAATGAGAGAATCGGCGTTGGTCCAGGGGTTGACCGCATTCAGGTCGGTGTTCTCCAGGAAGTCGTAGGCCTCACCATGGAATGAGGTCCCACCACCCTTGGTTTGTATGTTCAATGCAGAAATATCATGGCCGATGGCGGCGGAGAAATCCGATACTTGAATTGTTCCCGTGCCAATCGCCTCCGCAGACGGCGCAAAGCTGATGCTGCTTTCGTAGTTGTCGTTGGCGTTGACTCCATTGATATAGAAACCGTTATCGCGCGAACCTTCAAACGAGCCGCCGGTCGTAAAAGCGGTGCCGCCCATGGCGAACTGCGCACCAACCGAGTAAGTCCCGCCTGGATTGATGTTGGACTGCGGATAGGTCGCTATCCCCGGAGCTAGGGCGGCGATGGATGTGAAGTTGCGCCCGTTCAAGGGCAGATCCTCGAACTGCCGCTCCGAAATGTTTGTCTCTACACTCGTCTGCTCGGTCTCGAGGCCAGCCGCTTCGGTCGTCACAGTGACGCTTTCGCTCGCAGAACCAGGGCGCAACCTGAAATCGTAATTAGCCGTTGACCCAATATTGACCGTGATGGATTGAGAACTCTCGACTTTGAAGCCCTCGTGCGAAGCTGTGAGTCGATATTGGCCAGCGGTAAGATTATCGAACTCAAAGTGGCCTGCCTTGTCAGTCCTGATTTTCCGGCTGTGGTTTTGCGAATCGAGAAGAGTAACTTCAGTTCCCGGGACGACAGCGCCCGAAGCATCGAAAACCGTCCCCGACAAGCTGCCGCGTTGCGCAAACTGTGCTCCGGCGGGCAGCGATGCGATCGAGAAAAGAAGAAGAGCAAAACCGAGAAGCCTAGCCATGAACGGCGGCAAGGGAGTTCGCATATCGTTCTCCAGATTGATGTGGACGCAACGTGCGATTTGTCTGTTTTAATTTGAAACGTTTCAACAATGAAACGATTGCACTTTACTCCGACCCATTTATCATTGTCAACCACAAACGAGGAGCTTATCCGGAACGTCTCGGGCTTCCGCTCTTACTTGCGGAGCGACCACGTAGTTTTCGCTCTGGAATCGCCAAATCGGATCTACGGGGAGATCCAACAGAATTGCGTTGCTTTAGTTCTGTCGGCAGAAATACTTTCTTGGGTCCCGATCGCATCCCATCAACCCTTTCTAATAGAAGACGGGCGGCGGTGGCACCCAACTGATATCCGGGCTGGTAAACAGAGGTTAAAGAAGGATCCGTAAATTTGGTGAACTCAAGACTATCAAAACCGGCGATCGACAAGTCTTCAGGGCACTGTAGTTTAAGTTCTCGTGCAGCCTGAAGTACACCGAATGCCATCAGATCATTGCAAGCAAGAATGGCAGTGGGGCGCGGAAGCATGCGAAGCACCCGAAGACCAGCCCGATAGCCGCTCTCGGTATCGAAGGCCGCCTCTTGTACAAACTCCGGGTCAATGTCTAGTCCGGCTTCGTTCAAAGCCCGCATAAAACCTTTCAATCGTTCTGCCGAATTGGTCAGTTTGAGGGGCCCCGCGATTACGGCCAAACGTTTATGCCCCATCTGGATCAGATGGCGCGTCGCCAGATAAGCACCTTCCGCATTAGCCACGAGGACGGCGTCACCCTTCCAGCCATCCGGCACGCGGTCAATACAAACTACAGGAACTGAGGCAGAACCATAGACCCCAAGTTGACCCGCGATGTCGGCACCGCCTGACGGAATGATTAGTAAACCTGCAATGTGATACGAGCGCAATTCCCGAACGTACGATGCCTCTTTAGAAGGATCGTTATCTGCATTACAGAGGATCACCCGGAAGGAACGCTTGTAAGCCACGTCTTCGACACCTCGAACCACGCCTGGGAAAAACGGATTCGTAATATCGGGAATCACCATTCCGAGCATGTTGGTTCGTTTTTTCCGAAGTCCTTGCGCCAGGGCGCTCGGCTGATAGCCCATGCTGCGAATTGCCTCGATCACGCGCTCGCGCAGCTTCGGGCGCACCGTGGCGGTTTCATTGATTACGTGCGAGACCGTGCCAATTGAGACCCCTGCACGCTCAGCGATTTGCCGCATTGTCACTGGTGCTGTCATGGTTTGGCGCGCTGAAATAGCTGCTTCGACCGATCCTCTACGTTAGACATTCCGCCGACTGCTCCCGTCATTGCGAGTCTACTACGCAGCGGAATCCAACGCCCCCGGAGCGGTCCATGCTGGGAGACATCAGCAGGAGCTTGCCGTGCTCGTTCAACTTGTAGGCCTGAGGGAAGTACCAGATCGATCCTTGTGGTTGGTAGTAGCTGCCACCGCGAAGAATTCCGGCGCGAGTGTGGTCATCGACAAACTCCTCCGTCCATTGCCAGACGTTTCCGACCATATCCATCACACCGAAGGGGCCGGCCCCTTTCGGATGCGCATCGGACGGATCCGGCCCCCGCATGGTGCGCGACTTGTCGGGAACCGGGACAGCACTCTGGTCCCATTCATTACCCCAGGGATAGAGCCGGCCATCCGTACCCTGTGCTGCGTACTGCCATTCCCATTCGTGAGGCAGGCGTTTTCCAGCCCAACTCGCATAGGCTCGCGCGTCTTCCTGCGAGACCCACGTCACCGGCTTGTTTTCCCATCCATCGCGATAGCTTCCATCCGTCCAGTCACGCAGAAAATTGAGGTCATCTTTCGGATGGTAGTGAGTGGATTCCAGGAACTTTTTGAATTTAGCATTGGTTACAGGGTACTTATCGATGTAGAAGGAATTTATGTGCACGAGATGTTCGTGAAAGCGCCGCGGAGAATCCTCCCACGGATACTGCACATCCACTCCAATATCATTGAAACCCTCAATCTCGATTCCTGAGACCTTGAAAAGAAAATCAGCTCCTGGAATTTTGACCATGTCAGGGGGTGCGCTAGTCGCGGTTTTGGTCGCCTGAATCGGAACGATCTGCTGCAGCAGCGCCTTCCATTGGTGGGAATAGCTGGCCAACGGAGTTGCAGTAAGCTCCTTCATTTTGGACATCAAGGTCACGATTCCCTGCTCGGGTGCCGTGCTCGTCGCAAGGATCGCGCCGTAACCCTTGGCCTCAATTGAAAAAGCAAGTACAGCCTTTCCGTCGTGTCCAGTCTCCGGCGTCAGTTCTACTCCATGGTAGAGATCCAAATAGCGCATGCCATTTGCCGCTGGAACTTCCAACTGATCGCCTTCGACGTCATACTCGTTTCGATTAACGATGGTCCAGAGTGCTTGATCTTCGAACGGCCAGCGACTGGCATATACGCCATAACGGAGCATGGACGACATCGGTTCCCAGTTTTTACTGACGAGGAACGGTGCGACAGCACGTTCGATCGTCGCAACCCTTCGAGTGGCCTCGGCATCGCGTGGCGCGATTCCATTCCAGATTCCCCAGATGTTTTCCCAGCTCTCCCACCCGACTCCGTTGAAGAAAGCGAACTGCAGGTCGTCGGTTTTGTCGCGGTTCCAACGGTGCGAGATGTTGACCATATGGCGTGTCTCAAGCCACTTGTATTTGTCAACGAGAGGAGTGAAGGGAAATTGATATTGGCCCCATGTCATCACATTCCACGCTAATGCCTCGTCGGAAGGGCTACCCTCGGGCTCAAAAGCGAGTGGATGACCAACGTTATCTGCGGCTCGTGAAAATGCCAGGGGGACGCCATCTTGCGTGTCTCCATTGATACCATCGGCGTCGATCTCTTTCATCAGACTGGCAATCGCTTGAGGCCAGGGCACTCCCGGATCGCGAGTGCCCTGATCCCACATCATCATCGGAAACAGAACTCGCACGCCGTGGCGATGGAAATCAGCGACCATTTGTTTTACTCCGGCGACACCACCGGGCATGCTCCGAATCATATCGTGCTGATTCCGATCATCGATCCCCATGTTCGGATAGGTTGGCCAGATCAGAACCGCGTCAATTCCACCGTAACGTTTTTCGAGATCATCGAGGTACAGATCCACCGTGTACTTGCGGGCGACCGGGTCATAGAAATAGCGATCCTCCACCATCATCTGCGGCTGAATGAAACTCGACTGGGTCCACTTCAGTGCCGGCAGATCGTATCGTGCGCCGTCGTAGCCCACTCGTATTCGCCGTTCCATCCTCCAGTGAGTGATGTCCGCGAGCCACGCATCGTGTTCGGTCTGGCTGCAGGGTTTCGATCCTCCTTCCCAAAGCCCCTTCATCGTCAGGCACTCTGGAACTGGAATCTGCTGCCCTTTCGGCGAAAAGTGCGAATCTTGAGCTGACGATATGGTATTGAGGATTACTAGGAGTACTGCGATCTGCAAAGGTAGAGGTCTCATGAAATGGATCCCCGGTCATGGATCGCTTACGGTGGAAATATAAAACGTTTCAAACAGCTTGTCCACCGTCCAACTTTTTGAAAAACGTCGGGGATCTTGCCTGAACTGCCGGGAAACCTTACGCAGATTCGTCAACTTTGTAAAAGTCTCGCCCTTTGCGTTCGGGCCCCAAGCCGAAAATGATGAGAAGGGATGTGATGACAATTCTCTCGAAAAGCGTTAATGCCCACGGGTAGCCTACCCGTTTCTGCAAAGCATATTGGAGGGATACCGCCGGTGAAGCAATCAGCACCCCAAGTTGGTAAACGAAGAGGAAATAAGCTCCGCACTGCATTAGGGGCGAGTTCGTTCAGATGAGCCGGAATGATACCAAACGTGCCCTGCACCCCGAACTGCATCAAAGAGGCGCCGAGCACGAGACTGGACAACGCGACGCCGAACGCCCAGGGATATAACGCGATCGATGCCACCCCGAGCGCAAGCATTATGGTGCGCCGCCTCCCGAGCGACTCAGAAAGATGCCCGAAAAACGCGGAGGAGGCAATGGCGCAGATGTTGTAAAGAATCGCGATTTCCGACACCGTGGACCTCGCAAACCCATGCTCAGATTTCAGGAAATCCGGGTAGAGATCTTGTGTGCCGTGGGACAGGCAAGACATAAGCGTCATCACCAGCAACAAATAGGTAAAGGTGGAGCGATTCTCCCAGAGCACACAAAATATCGTGCGAAGGGAGCGTTGATGGTGTAACTCCCACGCGATTGACTCGGGCGCGCGGAGCACAAGGACTGAACTGAGAATCGCAACGGTAAAACCGACGCAAAACATCGCCCGCCAGCCGAAATAAGGAAGCACAGCTTCCATGGCCACAGCAGCCAGCAAATACCCGAGCGGGTACCCACTCTGCATCAAACCTGAAACCACGCCGCGGTATTGAGGTGGTGCACTTTCCAGGGCCAACGAAGCGCCCACCCCCCAATAGCCTCCCATGCCGATTCCGTACAACGCCCTCAGAACGATAAAAGTCGCGAAGTTCGGGGCAAAGGCACTGAGCGTCGTCACCGTCGAGAAAAACAAAACGCAAGCAACCAGGGGCCACCTCCGACCGAACCTATCGGCGAATGATCCAAAAATTAAAGCGCCAATCGGCCTCATCGCCAATGCGATAGAGATGGTCCACACGATCCCTGCTCTGGCAACATGAAAGTTGTGAGCGAGAGTATCAACCAGAAAAATCACAACGAAGAAATCGAAGGCATCCAGAACCCATCCCAGGATCCCGGAGGAGACTGCGTACTGCCATCTTGGGGTCTTCGTGTTGTGAGAAACACCCTCGGTAGGCATCAGGTATCGTGTCGATTGTTAGATGGCCTAAGAGAGTCGCTTCGGGGCATATACATCGGTTTCAGTTTTGGGAGATGCCTGTTTTTTCCACGTCCTTCACACAACGAAACCCAAGTGTGCCGGCTCTGTCTTTACTTGGAGCCATTAGCAACAGCTTGCCATGCTGATCAAGCTGATAAGCTTGAGGAAAGTACCATACCGATCCTTGGGGTAAATAATAGCTTCCGCCTCGCAACACCGCGGCGCGAGTATGTTCATCCCAAAATTCGTCGGTCCACTGCCAGATGTTGCCGACCAAGTCCTCCACGCCGAAAGGACTTGCCCCCGTCGGATGTGCACCCACATTATCCGGACCTGTTAGTTCCCTTCCTTTGTCGGGAATGGGCACAGCAGTCGGATCCCAGAGATTTCCCCAAGGGTAAAGCCTCCCATCATTCCCTTGGGCCGCATATTGCCACTCCCACTCATGAGGAAGCCGTTTTCCAGCCCAGGCTGCATAGGCACGGGAGTCTTCCAGTGAGACCCAGATCACAGGTTTATTGTCTGCGCCCTCCGGGTACATGCCGTTTTGCCAGTCACGAAGAAAGTTCAGATCATCTTTCGGATGGTAGTGCGTGCTATCCAGGAACTTTTTGAACTGTGCGTTCGTCACAGGATAGCGATCGATCCAAAAAGAATTTATGTGCACCTGCTGAGAGTGGTGCCTTCGCGGAGAGTCTTCCCAGGGGTATTGCACATCTACCCCGACATCGTCAAATCCTTCCAACTCAATGCCATTCACGTTAAAGATAAAGTTACCTTCTGGAATTCGAACCATACCATCAGGTGCAGAAGAGGCAGGGACAGTTTTTTCAATCCGGACTAACTCTTGCGGCGCGTACGTCCAATCAGCGGAATAGCTGGCAAGTGAACGAGCGGAGAGACGATGCGTTTGAGCCAGAAGCGTTTGCAAGTGTTCGTCGGTCGGATCGGCGGTGACGAGAACAGCGCCGAAACCGTGGGCCTCGATGGAAAAGCTCAGAAACAGAGAACCAGCCGCAACCTCAGGAGTAAGTTCGACTCCATGCCACAAATCGAAGTAGTGCATTCCCGTCTCGAGCGGAAGACGTAACTGGTGTCCTGCGATGTCATATGGTGTTCGGTTCACCATCGCCCAAAGCCTGTTCTTACCATGTGGCCAGAGACTGGCGAAAATTCCGGACTGTTCGGTTTCCGCGTAGGGCTGCCACTCCGGACTCACGAGGAAACTTGCCATCGCGCGTTCAATCGTCGCCACCCGCCGTAAGGCCTCTGCATCTCGCGGAGTAATCTGGTTCCAAATTCCCCAGATATTCTCCCAGCTCTCATAGCCAACGCCATTGAAGAATGCATATTGCAGATTGTCGACCTTAGTATGGTTCCACCGGTCACAAACGTTTACCATGTGCCGAGACTCGAGCCACTTGAATACACTCACCATTGGCGCTTTGGGATATTGCCAGTAACCCCACTCCATATTGTTCCATGCTAGTGCTTCAAGAGGGGCTGGAAATGCGTGCTCTGGCTCAAGTGCCAGTGGATGTCCTATTGCATCTGAAGCTGCTCGGAATGCTCGGGGAATTCCGCGCAGAGTATCACCATTAATACCATCCGCACCAATTTCAGCCATCAATTTCGCTGTTGCATCCCAATCAACGATGCCAGGATCATGTGTGCCCTGATCCCAGGCCATAAAGGGAAAGAGGACTTTGACGCCACGACGATGAAAATCCGCAACCATTTGTTTAACCCCAGCGATTCCGCCAGGCATGGCGCGGACCATGTCATATTGGTTCCTGTTGTCGATGCCGATATTTGGGTACACGGGCCAGATGAGTACAGAATCGATTCCGCCATAACGGCGGTCGAGGTCGTCGAGGAATCTGTCAACGGTATAGCGCCCTGCCTGCGGATCGTAGAAGTACCGGTCCTCAACCATCATCTGCGGCTGGATGAAGCTGGACTGCGTCCATTTCATTTCGGGCCGTTCATATTCGTCCCCTGAGTATCCCGCCCGAACACGTGCTTCCATTCGCCAGTGAGTTATGTCATCCAGCCAAGCCTTGTAATCATCAGGAGTGCATGTCTTCTGTTGTCCGGCCGAAGGTTTAACTGGAATGAGACAATCGGGCCCAGGGATTTGATCCCCATCCGGAGGATAGTGCGTGGTTTGCGCAACCGCCCCGGCGACCATCACCAAAACGAAAACCCCTGAGGCCACAAAGTTCCAACAATTTCCTCTGAATGCCACTTCTTTCGTCCCAGTCCTTTGATTTTTCTGGTGCACGCAAAACAAATTGACGTGACCACCAACACTTAAGTCAGAAAATGGGCCTAGACTAAAACGTTTCAAACTTAAAGTCCAGTTGATACTGTTGCGCCAGTTGTCTTAAGTTTTGCTAAGCCAAGAAAAAGATTGCTTCTAAGTTTTCTTGGCAATTTGTAAGCTTGTGCGACTCCGTCCATGAATCGACAAAACGCATCCCTTCTTCTGTTCATCCCGCTCCTGCTGCTTGTTGTTCGGAATGTAACTGCGCAAACTGAGACCAGGCCATTCATGCATAACGGATATAGCCGCCCCTATCTTCTTCATAGGCCGGCTCACATCACGGCTCATCCGGCAGTTGTTTTTATGCTGGCGGGGATCGGCAGCACAGCAAAATTCGCGTCGGAGAACTTCAACTGGATCGAGGAGGCGGACCGATACGGATTCTTGGTCGTGTTTCCGGAGCCGGTTCCGACGCAAACCGACCAGCCGATGGACCGATACAATAACATCACCTTCTGGGAAATGAAGGGTTCGCGTACGCACCGATTAGCAGCTGGCGCTCTGCCCGTTGATGACGATGGGTATTTGATGGCGGTTCTCAACGAAGTGCTTCGCCGAGACCATGTAGACAAACGTCGCGCCTTTTTCGCAGGTTTTTCGAGTGGATCGGGAGCTGTACAGCTGCTAGCTTCGCGTCATTCTAAGCAAATTAGCGGAATCGTCGCTGTGGCGACACCGCTGATGGACCCGCCACTAAAGCTCGCTCGGCCCGTCCCTGTCCTTTACATTCACGGAGACAATGACCAGCCGTTTTCCGGTTTCGAAGTCAACAGTCCCAATTTTGCCACCACTCCCCATGGCAATTGGGTCACGTGGGGCTACCTCAACGGGTGTCGAATTCAGACAGCCGAGAAGAAGAATTGGGGTGTGCAGTTTTCCTGGCAGGGCTGCACCAGAGGCGTTTCCGTAATTGGAGACTTCATTGCCAACTTCGGACATGAATGGGCCGGAAGCGCGGATCTGAAGGTAACGAGTGAATTCCAGCAAGGAAACGCGCTCGATTTTACTGATACTGCCTGGCAGTTTTTCGCTGGAATTCGCTCAAAATAACAGCCTCTGTCCTGACCTTGCTTCACCTCTAACGTTCACCCAACGTTCCAGACGGTGTCGAGTACGGTGCCATCCACCCACTTAACGATAGCGACGGGGCTCTCACCGCGTTTCGGTTTTTGTGGCTTGCCGCCACAAATGCGTTCTACCTCTGACTTGATCTCTTTTAGGGAACGGATCGGAAGTTTCGACTGCTTAAGAGCGTCGTGAAGATCCTGGCGGCGTGGATTGATTGCGATGCCGCGCTCTGTCACGATTACATCGATCAATTCGCCGGGCCCACAAAGCGTGGTCAACTGATCTACTAGCACTGGAATACGGTCGCGAAACGAAGGTACAGCCAGAATGGTGCATCGCGCGTCCAGACAGTTTTGCCAGCCGCCGATGCCATGGAGAAGCCTCCCATCAGAGTGCGTCACCACATTCGCATTGAAGTCCACGTCGATCTCAGTGGCCCCAAGCACGACCGCATCCACCAGCGATGCGAAATTTCCTTTTCCGTGGTAGTTATACGAGGTGAAAGGAGAAGTCGCGACGTGACGAGGGTTGCCAGCGATGGACCGAACTCCCTCCAGATCGAACGTCTGCCCGTCAAGGATGTAATCTGTTAGCCCCTCCTCGAGTAGTTCGATCAGATACTGCGTTGAGCCCCCTCGAACGAACCGTGCCTTTACTCCAGCGTGCTTCATCATCTGTTTGACGTAGCTGACGAATGCGAGTGAGATCCCCCCGGCCCCGGCCTGGAAAGAGAACCCATTGCGCAAGATGCCGGAGTCACGCAAGAACAGAGCCACCAACTCGGCAATCCGAAGACGGTCCGGCGAGCGCGTGATTTCGGTTGTACCTGAAACAATTCGTGCCGGGTCCCCAATGGATTCGGTTACCACCACGTAATCCACGTTGTTTCCCTGAATTTGCATCGGGACGCATGGAAAGGGGACGAGATTGTCAGTCACTACAATGACGTGATCGGCATAGATTGAATCGGCCAGTGCAAAACCTAGCGAGCCGCATGCGGACTTGCCGTGAGAACCGTCGCAGTTACCGAACGGGTCTGCGGTAGGAGCAGCAATGACGGCAACATCGATATGCACTTCTCCGTCCTGAATCGCCTGCCACCGTCCTCCATGAGAACGGAGAACTCCCATGCCGCTCATTTTCCCCTGCGTGCAATAATCGCCCAGCGGTCCGTTCATGCTTCCCTCGATGCGCTGGACCACGCCCGACTGCATCAAATCGATCGCGCCCTTTTGTGAAGAAAATGATGCGCTGGGAAACCATACCAGGCCTTTGACACCGATGTTTGCAGCGGCTTGCAGCGCCATCAGTGCGACGAGATCACCCTCACGAAGGTGGTGGTGTGAGGAAATGACCATACCATCCTGTAAACCGCATTTTCTCAGAGCGGTTTCTAGATCCGGAACACGTTTGTCACCGTCTGCGGGATAGTCGGCCGCACTCTTAATCGGCGGGCTTGCCTTTTTCCCAATAGTTTTGTATACGGGGTTCGGGGGAGCGGGTTGCGTGAGCTACGGCAGCTCAGGTAGCGTATTCTTATCTGCGTGCGGGCGTGCTACCCAGCAATTTTGCGGATTATTACCCGTTTCGCGTCTCGGTCTCTCCGGATCAGGAGCAAAACCAAACCAACAGGTACAACGAAAAGCATTTTTCATCGACAGAGCCTTGCCGACGCTCGCATCTTCATGAATTTAGACTTTGACAGTCCGATGCAGTTGAAGAAGGGAGCTTGAGGCGTCTTCCATCGAGGGTCGCCCTCGAATCTCTCTTAGAAACATGAGTGCTGGCGGACTCAACCATAGCCCTGCAATAGCGGCTTCCTTGACGGCGCGCTCATCAGTGGATACCATTCAACGCATCATTATGGAAACCGATGCCTTGATCGGTCAGTCCCTGTCCCATTACAAGGTTTTACGTAAACTCGGGTCGGGGGGCATGGGCGTGGTATACGAGGCGCAGGATTCCCAGCTTGGCCGCAGAGTGGCGCTTAAATTCCTGCCCCCGGAAATGGCGCAGGACACCCAACTGCTCGAGCGTTTCCAGCGTGAGGCGCGGGCCGCTTCTTCCCTAAATCACCCGAACATCTGCACCATCCACTCGATTGAGCAACACGAGCGGCGGCACTTCATTGTCATGGAGTTGCTGGAAGGCGAGACTCTGGGCCAGAAGATGAATCGGCAGCCCATGACGATCGACACCCTACTGGC
>Ga0335074_10007972_pt1 | contig 14708 bp, 11 predicted proteins | sample Lox_Sample_23_FD_206715 | JGI IMG/M metagenome (GOLD analysis project Ga0335074, IMG submission 206715) | Soil microbial communities from Loxahatchee National Wildlife Refuge, Florida, United States - Lox_Sample_2.3 | ecosystem: Environmental > Terrestrial > Soil > Wetlands | place: USA...
GTTCCTGGTATACTGGCCACAACCCGGACCGGAGAGATGGCCGAGAGGCTGAAGGCGGCGGTTTGCTAAACCGTTATAGGGTTGAAAAGCTCTATCGAGGGTTCGAATCCCTCTCTCTCCGCCAGATCCCTTTTAGAAAACTGAATACAAACAGGCTTATCGGATGGCCCTGCTGCTAATGACAGGGAATGTTTGGTAATGCCCGCGTTGTTCGCGTGATCGGTTTGCGCACATCGCAGCGGAGTACACTCTGCGCATGGGCTACAAAGTTGCTTGGATCGGTGCCGTCGCTTTAGGTGTTGAAACGGACGGCGGACGACAACTCGCGTTCTCTTTGGAGGAGGATCAGCAAATCCCCTCGGAATTCAAAGAGGGCGATCCTATCGAGATTGTTAATCACCCGGACCATCCCTCGGTAGCGACAATGGGACTTGAGAGCGGAGGTTTCTACGAGATCACACATCTTCCCACCGGGAAGACATTCCGGACTTGGCATCGGGCAGACATGTACAAGGTGGAAGGCCGGTGACCATGAACGCTTCCCTTTTTGTTCGCCCCGCTCTTCTGCCGTCTGCCGAGAGCAATACTGCTAAATATATATAACCATCTCCCGTGCGCTGGACCCCCCGCCACGCCGTCGCCGCCAAACGCCTCCGCAGCGTCCTCAAAGCGAACATCGTAGCTCGCGACAGAACACTCGAACAGAAGATCTCAGACGCCGGACCCTCCCCTCAGCGCATCGATCCCCACATTCTCACCGAAGCTCGTGCGTCCCTAAAATCCGCTGGCATAATCGTCGAACTCCAAGCCGAGGGAATTCCTTGGTACGCCCTCGCTACGACCGATCCCGCTATCTGTGACTTTCGCCTTCAAGAACTCGCTGCCGTCCACCGTCAGACCCGCGACATCACCCTCCTCATCGGTGAGGCTTTGGAGGTCGCTGTGTTCCGCTCCTTGCTCGGCCAGCGCAAACTTCGCTTCTTCGGCCACTTCAATGACCTCGACCAGCATGACGACTCGACCCTGTACTCGAAAACTGAGCCTCCATCCCGCATCAGTGGGGACTCCATACCCGGCAAAAAGCAACTGGACTTCATCGTCGTAGATGACGAAGGCACATTCGGCGGAATCGAGGTGAAGAACATCCGCCAGTGGCTTTATCCCAACCGTCTAGAGTTCAAGGAACTCATCCTCAAGTGCTGCGCACTGAACATCGTGCCGGTGATGATCGCAAGGCGGATTCACTATTCCTCATTCAGCGTGCTCAATCCTTGCGGCGTTGTTCTCCACCAAACCTTCAACCAACTCTACCCAGCTTCTAAGCCTGACATCGCCGCTTTGGCGCGCCACAAAGATTCGCTCGGCTTTCATGATGTCCGCTGTTCCGGCGCTCCCGACGCCGTTTCACTTCACCAAAGGTTGGACAAGTTCCTCCATGTCAACCTCCCTGAAATACTCTCCGAAGCTCGCTCATCGTTTGTTGAGTACAAAGACCTCCTTCACGACTTCGCTACCGATAAGTTGAGCTACAACGCGTTTGCCGCTCGGGTGAAACGTCGCGCCAGGGGTGAAAACGAAGACTTCCCTGACTGAATCATCACACTTCAGTTCTTGCACACGTGCGGTTCAGGCTGTCTCACTCGCGCGCTTCTCAAGGTAGCAGTACAGCGTCTCACGGCTGATGCCGAACTCCCGTGCTAACGCAGCCTTCTTTTCCCCGGCAGCCACACGCGCACAAAGCTGTTCGACCCGCTCCACTGTCAGGCTCGGCTTCCGACCCTTGTAGACCCCCGCCTTCTTCGCCAGTGCGATCCCTTCCCGCTGACGCTCACGGATCAACGACCGCTCGAACTCTGCGAAGGCTCCCATGACGCTGAGAAGCAGCTTCGACATGGCGTTCGATTCGCCCGTGAAGGTAAGGTGCTCCTTGGCGAACTCCACCACGACGCCACGTTCCGCCAGCCCGAGGACGATCCGGCGCAGGTCGTCCAGATTCCGCGCCAGACGGTCCATCGAATGCACCACCAGCACGTCACCGTCGCGCAGGTAATCGAGGGCAGCCTGAAGCTGGGGCCGTTTCGTATCCTTGCCGCTCGCTTTGTCGGTGAACTTTTTGTCGAGTTCCACGCCGTCCAACTGCCGCTCCGTGTTCTGGTCCAGCGTCGAAACCCTGATGTAGCCGATGCGCTTTCCGCCGCGCCTTGCTGCCGTCATCCTGCTCACCCCGCCAACTGTCAGGAATGAGCCTAAGACCTTCCCTTCACAGTGTCAAGATAAAAATATATCCACCCTATCCTGACGGTAATAGTGTCTAGTCAAAGTGACAGGATGGAGTACACCCCAACCGGACAGTCTCGCTCCGCACTTGATCCGGAATCCCTTGAAGTTTACCTTTGAAAGCTGCGTGACTGAAAAGCGGTCGCGGTAAAATGCGAGGTAGGGGGCAGCGTATGACTTGTCGCCCAGAAGTCTTCTCCTCCGCAATTTCGGCACGCACCCGCCGCCTTGCACAAATTCCCAAATGTGGCTTGTTCGCGGTGGTGATGATGGCTGCTCTCGCCTCTTCCGCTCACGCCGCTGAACACATCATTCTCAGAAACGGCTCTGACTTCTTTTGCGATCACCGAGAGACAGTCGGCGACAAAGTTCGACTCTACACTGACGCGGCAGGATCGAGCTTTCTTGAAGTGGATGTCTCGGACATTGTCAGCGACGAACAGGTCTCCCTCCCTCGTGCGGCGTCCGCTGCTGAGTTCACAGGGAAATATTCAGCGAATTCCACCACGCCCGAGCACATCACTCTTCGGAATGGCTTTGACTTGGTATGCGCTCACCGAGAGATAGTCGGCGACAAAGTTCGACTCTACACTGACGCGGCAGGATCAAGCTTTCTTGAAGTGGATGTCTCTGACATCGTCGGCATCGAACAGGTCTCCCTCCCTCGTGCTACGCCCACTGTATCGTCCTTTCCCACGGCAGCGCCTAGGTACGCCGATGTTCAGCCCCCGTCGAGCGACTATTATCGGTCGAGTCCGGTGTACGTGCCTTCGGCCAGCGCCCAAGCAATTTCTCCCAGAGACTGGATCGATGTTGGCCAATTGGCCGTCGGAGTAGTGCAACTGGGCTTGGATGTCCTGAAGCTATTAAGAGAAGCACCGGTGCCAATTGAATAGCTGCGGAGTCCGACAAGTTCAACCTTTTGTTTGTGGTTTCGCACTGCCCAAGGACGGGCGACCGGGAGCAACATGCTCTGCTTTTAGCATGTGGGTGCCATTACCTTCACGCCACCGAGGTCTCTCCACGCAGACATGGACCTGCTGACCAATGCGCTCGATTCAATCCGCCTCGGCATTGAAGATTACGAGACGGACACTTCTGCGCGTCTGCTTTCCGCAGTCCGAAATATACACGCTGGGATTCTGCTTCTTTACAAGGAGGCATTGCGTCGGGTATCTCCGGCGAACAGCAGCGATGTCCTCATAAAATCCAAGATCGTTCCCGTGCGGGACGCGAGCGGCAATGTCCTCTTTGTCGGAGACGGAAAGAAAACCGTTGATGTTTTCCAGATTCGGGAGCGATTCGACGGACTTGGTATAAGGACCGATTGGAAGCGACTCGAACGGATCACAGCCGCCAGGAATGACCTGGAACACTTTTTCCCGCAACTCACGCAAACGGCTTTGCAGGGACTGATTAGCGACTCCTTCCTGATTATCCGCTCCTTCATTGCGGATGAATTGCACGATGATCCACGACTTCTTTTGGGGGAAGAGGCGTGGCAAACCATGCTGAATGCCGCCGAAGTTTTTGAGGCTGAGCGAGTAGCATGTGAGGACGCACGCAGCAAGATCAACTGGGAATCCGAAGCCTTGGCCGAGGGTCTGAGTGATTTGGCCTGCGACAAGTGTGGCTCTCCACTGCTTAAGCCCGACCGTGTGTCGGGTTCATACCAGGACATTCTGCTCGTTTGCAGTTCCTGCGGGTCAACTGAGGGATTCGACTCCTACATACCCCGAGCGATAGCCGAGGCATTAAGTGGCGAGGCTTATACCGCCGCAAAGGACGGGGGCGAGACTCCCTATGTCCATTGCCCCGAATGCGGCCTGGAAGCCTACGTGGTTGGGCAGTTCAGCACAACATCTTGCGGCAAGGGCCGAAGTCGGGAATTTGTGATTTGAGGATGCGAGAAAACAACGGGCCTGATGGTCCCGGATAAAGGCTCGCAATCCATTTTCGCCCCACCCTACCCCCGCATCGGTCATCGTCGTTCCATGGGCATCGGGGTCCAAGACCCGCTGTTAGAATTAGCGGTCCACGGACAAGTTCCCCGACGCTGAACGGGCTGCTCAGTTTCTCGGCGGCCCGCACCGTGACGCGCTGGGCGCGTGAAGGCTACCTACCGGCGTATCCCATCGGCGAAGGCTGAAACGGTTTGGCGCGCCAACATCCTATCGTTCGAGATTCGGGAAATCGCCACAGGCGACGTTTGAGCCTAAGGAAGCACGCCCTGCCCGACGCCAACAGCAACTGCGTCAAGACTATAGGCAAGAGTTAGTGCCGATGGGGAGCCGATAAAGACACCCATGCTGGTAACCTGCAGCGATGCTAAGGAGACGTTGCATGACGGATTCGCTTGATTTGTCGCACTGACAACGAAGTCTAGATCCGCTTGGGTCACGTTAAAGGCGTATCCAGCGACATTGTTGTATGTCGTAGTGACCGGAGACTCGCCGATTCCATTGGATGAACCGCACGCCAAGTTACCATTTGTCGGAACGACAATCAGATCAAGACTGATGGGAACCCCGGCGCTCGAAGGCACGAAAATCGTGAACGTCAATCCATTCGTGATGCTGGCCAGAGAAATCGGGGAAGATAAATCAAATTCTCCGGTCGAATTGGCGTTCACAAAGACCCCGTCTCCTGGAATCCCCGGATTTCCTTCTATAAAGCTGATGAATGATGCGGCGATTGTGGCACCTGGATTGTGCAGCCAACCCAGGATCGTATATTTGCTATTGGGTCTTGTCACAGTGTAATGCGCACCATCAAAACTCACGGTGAGCGTCGCCGGACCATCTTCCGGCCCCCAATTCTGCTCAGCGATCACAAGTGTTGAGTTTGTCGGAGGGCCTTCTGCTATAGCAACATGGCCACCGTCCGCCGGATTCGGAGATTCAAACACAATGATGTCGTCTGTCGCTGGTGGTGTAGGACCTCCATTGGGAAAGGCAACCAGGTTTCGCTGCGAAGCTGTCGAAAAATATTGATCCGCGTTCCCGGCCCAAGGGGAAGCTCCGGTCGCTGGTACTTTCGAGTTCGCACCATAGATCGTGCCGTAAAAACGACGAACAAACTCTGTGCATTCGTATTGCAGACCGTAAGTGCCGATTCCACAAAAAGGCGTTCCAGAATTCTCATCTGCTCCGTTGGAATAGACGTTCACTCCCTTGTAGCTATAAAGGACCGTTCCGGGACATGACGCTTGAGACTGAGCATTGGCCGCCTGTGGGCGTAACAGCGCGATCATGATTCCAGCCACGCAATACAGAGCTGTTTTGGAGAGTGTTGTCATAATCACCTACTGAGCTTGAATAGTGCCAAGGATCTGAACCAGCTGGGCGTCGATTTGCGTCTGCGAGTAGCCCGCTGAAAGCAGATTATTATCTCCTGACTCCGTAATGGAGACTATGTCGCCATTACTTAGCTGCGCGTATGCCTCTGACACGAGACCCCTTGCTTCGCCGTACTCCTGCGGCACGGGTGAACTGAAAACCAGTGCTTCGATTCCGCCTTGCAAGGTTTGGGGAGCAAACGTCGAATTGGCCGTGAGGATTCCGTTGCTGTCAATCACAGTCTCGAACCACTGTGTGAGGTCCATTCCGGGGTTGTGAAAAAGCCCGATGCTGCACTCGGTCAAAAACGTAGATCCGCTCTTCACTTGAATGTCGAGGACGCTTTCGTTTGTGGTTGATGACCGTTGTACTGCCTGCACCGTACCCCAAGGCGGTATTTGCAATTGAACTCCGGAGACAGGCTCCGTCGTTTGTTCCCACACATTGATATTGAGAGCGGTGGGGTCCTGGATGAACAGTTCATGGTGATTGCTCCCCGGCACGGCGGCTATCAGTATCAACTGGCCGGTGTAGGTCCCGAGAATGGCCTTCTTTCGTAAAGCAATTTCGAGAGTGACGGTTCTGGTGTCGCCCTTTTTGAGATTTAGAAAAAGGATGGGCCTCACGCTTACGAGCGGCAAGAGTTGCGGGGAAAGCGCGACGACCGCACCGTCTATGTCTTCAGTCGTGACGAAGGTTAGGGAAAGAGTTTCGGTGTTGCCGGGTGACACTGTGGCCGTGGTCGAAGGACTACTCCACGCGACTGGCGGCGACTGCTGAGCCGCATGCAACAAACACGGAAGTAGACACTGCGAGAGGAATAACGAGAGAGTCATACGGTGCAGGCGTAACGCCCGCAGGGGGCAAGGCATATGAGCGCCCTCCTTAAAAGTTGGGTCCAGTCTTTGACAATCTGCGCGGGAAGCAAGCCCTTCGGGAGAAGAACAAGATGATACTCCCCGAATAAGTATTGATTGTCAAGTGATAAGTTCGGCAATTATCGAGATATAAAGGACGCCTAGTGTCGGATCAGCGTGACATGAGCGACCCCGTGGACCGCGTTTCGGACTCAGGTCATCCGACTAGGCGCGATTTCAGAGATGCCCACCTTGGCCAGCCCGCGCCAGTGTTCGTTTACATCCTCCGTGCGGCCCCCAGAACACCTGGAATGTCGCTGACCTGACGCACCATCGCATAATGCCACTCGCCGCGCTTGCGTTCGGGGTTCATCTTGCTCTCCGCATTCACCGCGTCGACCCAACGCTTCGCTGCACTCTGCTTCGTCTCCGCCAGCAGATCGTAACCCTTGGTTTCGAGGATCAGCGTCACGCCCGGCATATCGATGAACTGGATCAGGAAATCCGGCACATACTCGTGGACCTGTCCGTTGTGCAGATAGGGGATTCCGAACCCCAAACCGGCGTTCTTCACAAACGTGCGAACGCGCGGATGCGTGTCGATGAGGTACGCGGCAGCCTGCTCCCATCGCTGAGTATCGGCAACGACAAAATTCACGTGGCTGTGCTGCACTTCCCGGACATCCCGACTCGTCCACGTGTCCACGTCCTCAGTGGAGCCGTCGCCCCGGTGCGTCTCGTAGATGGGAATCTCGGGAACCTCACCCTGTCCGGTGTCCGGGCGGATATGCTCCTTCAGCGTCTCCATCAGCCAGCCATAATAGGGCGAACAGAGCAGTGCGTCCTTCACTTGTGCCGGAGGCGCGGCGGTGATCTTCTCCCTGACGAATCGCTCCACGATGCCCAGCAACTGCGGGAACAGGGCTTGCCGTGGCACTGCGCAGCCGGGCTGTGCCGCGTAGAGGCGGGTGAGATGGCTGGCAGTGTCGAATACCAGTTCCTGCATCCGATGGCGGCTCCGCCGTGCGCTCATGTCTGCCGTCGTGAAGTCGCCCGGCCCGCTGATCGTCAGCTTCCCCTCGGCGTCCACGCTCAGACCCTTCATCTGGACCTCGGGAGGGATACGCAGCGGGTCCACGATGAGCGATGGCACATGTGCCCAATCGAAACCAATGCGGTTGCGAATCGCCTGCGAGTAGCCCTCCACACGCGGGAACGTAATCTCCAGATGCTGGCGATCCGGCAGGGCGTGGATGTGATGCCGCTTCTCTCTAGGCTGTGCGCCTCCCGCCGGGTTCGCCTTGTACGGAATCACCTCAAACGGGACGCCGAACACCGTGGATACTTCCTCGGGGAATTTGCCATCCACCAGCGCATAGCTGGAACGGCGCAGTCCCCGTCCCACGACCTGCTCACACAGAAGCTGCGACATGAACGGGCGCAGTCCGATGATGTGCGTGACGGTGTTGCAGTCCCATCCCTCGGTCAACATGCCAACACTAACGATGCAGCGCACGTCCCGACCCGGCGGATGCAGGCCGCGCTTCAGCTTCCGGGCCAGTTCCTCGAACCCCTCAGGAAACACTGGTCGCCCCTGTGGGTCACGGGTCCAATCGGTCTTTCCCACCGTGTCCAAAGTGAACCGCATCCACCGCGATTCGTCGCTCTTCGCGCCATCCGTGTCCGTTTCGTGAACCACTTTGGAATCCACGCGGATCGTGTACGTCTCGTCTTTGGTGTTGCGCAGACCTGCGATGCGGGCCGGTGAGATGGTCGAAGGCTGTTCCCCTTCAGCCAGCCATTTGTAGATCATCGCTGCGATGCGCGTGTTCTTGCAGACGAGGATAAAGACCGGCGGGCGATCCCGATGCTCCGCTTTCCAGCGGTCGAGTTCTGTTTGCCAGAGGCCAGCCAGCATCGAAATCGGCTGGTGCGCCCACTTCAACACAGCTTCCGGTTTAGGGTTTGCACGTGTGCCACCGCGCTCGCTGGCGGTGAGTCTGCCCGGTTCCATGATCCACGCCCAGATGTTCCGGTAGCCGGGAATAGCGTTGCCTGTCGTATCGCGCACGGCAAGCTGAGGAATCTTCACCAGACCCGATTCGATGGCGTCTACCAGCCCGAAGTCACTGACGACCCAGGGAAATGGCTTATTCGTCTCCTGCCCAACTCGCCCCAGAAAGTATGGGGTCGCCGACAGGTCCACGCATAGATTGACGCCCCGGTGCTTCTGAATCTTGTCCAGTCCGTCCACCCACACCGTGGCTTCCTTGAAGAACTCGTCCTCCTCTTCTTCGTCCTCCTCGCCAGGGTCCGGCTCATCCTTGCGAATGCGGTACGCATGGTGAGCCTCATCGTTCAGCACCAGGATGTTTTGCTTCCCTCCGACTTCCCGGCCCAGCACACGCTGGAGCAGCGCCGTGTCAGATTCGACGTACTTCTGCTCCGACACTTCCACCTCGGTCAGCCCGCCATTCGGCGCAAACTTCTGCGAACCCGGAATCACGCGTAGCGTGCCGTCCGCCGTTCCGGCTGTGTACGCCGCCAGCGTCACGTAGCGTTTACCACGCGCAGTCGTGGACTTCTTCCCAATGTAGAGTTTCGATTTCACCTCCACGGGCTTTCCGCGCTTCTCTACCTTCGCGCTCACTCCGCCCGTCTGCATCGTCTGTGGCTCGAACACGTGCCAGTTCGTCACCAGCACCTTGCCCTGACGAAGCTGCGGCATCAAGTGGGCGGGAACCAAGTCCCGACTGCGGTAGATGCTGGCGTCTTCGCGCTCGGGCTTCAGTTCTTCCAATCGGTCACGAATGGTCACGTTAGGGCAGACGACCAGCGCCACATCACTGAACCGGGCATCGCCCCGGCTGCTCACCTTGTTCAGAATGCTCCAGGCAATCACCATGCCCATCACGGTGGTCTTGCCGGAGCCGGTCGCCATCTTCGCTGCGTAGCGCTCAAAGCCCGTGAACCCCTCGGCTCTGCGTTCTTCGCTGGGATCGTCAGAAGGAATGCGAATCCCCTGGAGGAAGTCGGCGCGGGCTTCGCGCAGGAAGACGATGGTCTTCGCCGCCTCCAACTGGGCGAAGAACAACCGCTGCTCCCGGCCCTCACGCTGCCACCACTGGAGCAGATCGTAGGTGGTGCGCGTCACGCCCGGATAGCCAGCCTGCTCCCACGCATCCCGACGCTCACGGATCAGGTTCACCAGCGCCAGTTCGTAACCGGAAGGGTAGAGCGTAGAGGGGCACAGCACATTCGGGTCTGTGGTCCACGGAGTGACCTGGTCACGCGGCGGAAACACGAACGAGGGCCTGCGTCCTTCGCGCTTTTCCGGCGTCTCGCCTTCGCGAATGTACCAGTAGTGCGGTGGCTCCTCGAACGGCGAATTCAGGATTGGTTCCGCTACCTCGAATTCGCTCATGCCTTCTTCCCTTCTGCAATGTCGGGGAACACACTCTCCAGGTTCTTCACAATTAAGGCGGCGATTTGACAAGCTGAGGCTGAAGCTGGGGCCTTCACGTCAAACTGCGTTGCTGTGCGCGGCGTACATCTGGTGAACCAAAGATGAATGCCGTCCGGTGCTTCCGTTGCGCTGATTTTCACCCCGGCGACGTTGCACTCCATGCCAATCCCCGACTCGCTTCGATGGAAGTGAATCGAATTCATCTTTGCCTCAAAATCCGATTCTGTCCCGCTCATGCCTTGACCGCTTCCGTCAGCTTCTTCGTCACCAGCAGTTCATTCCCACGGTCATCGATCACCTTCACGGCAATTTCCTGGTGGCCGTTCGGCTCAAAGGGCGCGCTGATCGTTCCCGCCAGGTGGTCCCACACCGTCGCCTCGTAGTCGGTGCGCAGAGCCTTCTTTAGCGACTCCCATGCGCTGGTGCGCGGGAAAAATGCCTGCGACACAAGGAAGCACAGACCGTTGTAGTCGCTATCCAGAAACCACGCCGGAACATCGTCGCCTTTGAAGTGGACCGACTCCGCCGTGACCGGATCGAAGACATCCAGCCCCAGCAGTTCCACCTCGTACTTTCCATCCCTCCGCTTGCGTAGTTCGATTTCGGGCAGGCCACATATGGAGAAAATTTGACTCGAACGCATGTTCTTGAGCAGATCGCCCATGAGCACATCGAGCGTCATCTGGACATAGGTGGCACGTATGCCGATCATCTGCTCCGAGTTTTCGACAAGCTGCCGAGCGTTCGGATGAATCTCGAAACCGATGGCGTACAGGTGTGAGTAGTGCTTCGCATGGGCTTCACGGGCTGCCTCAAACACCAGCCTTTCGCTGATCGCTCCATTCTCCGGGCCGAAGATGAAAGCGACCGGCTGCGCACCATCGGCCCTGGGCGTGCCCTGCCCTTCTTCCGTCGCCACCAGTGCCTCTGCTTGCAGGCTGAGGCTCTTCGCGGGCTTGCGGATGTTCGTCAGTTCGACCGTTCGATTGCCAGCCAGACGCAGCAAGGGCGAACGGCGCAAAATCTCAATCATTCGGTCAACGAAGTTCTCGGGTGTCTCCTCAGCGCCAGCGCGGACGTTTTCCCCCTCGACATCTTGGGTCATGGCCTCCAGATCGGCGGGCGTGGGGATAATGGCCTCCACGCAAAATGGACCGCTCACTCGTGTCGTGTGGTCGTCTGACTCTGGGCGATCCACCAGAATTTCTTCCTCTGGCGGCTCATTGTTGGCGATGGATTTCAGCGTGACGTGAGGGACAATGCCACCCACCTCTTCCCCGTTGCGATTCTGTTTGCGTTTGTAAACGAATCCACCCGCCGGACCACGGCTCTCGTCCACCAGTTCATACCAGGGATAGGTCGCCGTTAGCAGCCGTTGCCGGGCGAGCGCCAGCGGAACGCGGCTTGTGTCGATGGTGATCCATCGTCGCCCCCACTGTTCAGCCACGTAGGCAGTTGATCCCGAACCACAAGTTGGATCGAGGACTAGATCGCCCGGATCGGTACACATGTGCATGCATCGCTGAATGAATTTGGCGGCGGTCTGCACAACATAGAGCCTCGACTCTGCGGCGGGTTGATCGTCCCACGAATTGTCGAACTTTGTTAACGGAAAATCATTCAAATACTGTTTGAAGTAAGGGGCATCGCCCAGAAGAAATAGCCTCTTTTTCTGTATCAGCGTTTCGACGCCATCTCTCGTTGTTACCCAACTCTTCCCACCGAATGGTTGGCATGTCTTGCCTTCAAAGTCAAAACTAAATGTGCAGCTTTCGGTGTAGCCAGAAGAGGTCAGCTTCGAGCGGCGGAATAGCTTGCGATAATCCTTCAATTCAAGGAACTCGTCGTCGGAGATTTTGCGGTAGCCCCTCGACGATTGTGGATCGTCAACAAAGCGCCACTCTGGATCATTGGTGACATCCCTTTCCTTGAAAATTGGTCGAAACTTCACGCGCTCCGCGTCTTTGGCATACCAAATGAGGTAATCGTAGGCCTTCGCCAAGCCCTTTGCTCCGAGTGCGCTTGTCGCCTTGAAGTTGATTTGCGCTTGAAAGTTCTCCACTCCGAAGACTTCTTCGAGAATCGCCCGGACGTGATGCACGTTGGTTTCGCCAATCTGGACAAAAACGCTTCCTTCTGGCGATAGCAGTTCTCGGCAAAGAAGAAGGCGATCTCGCATGTAGGTCAGATAGGAGTGCAGACCCAGTTCCCACGTGTCCCGGTACGCCTGCACCATTTCCGGCTCACGGGTCAGATCGTCATCGTCGTTGTGACTCACGTCCCGCCTGCGCACAAACGGCTGAAAATTAGAACCGAAGCTGACGCCATAGGGCGGGTCGATATAGATCATCTGGACCTGCTCGCCCATGCCCTCGTATTCCAGCAGCGAGTTCATCACCGCCAGCGAGTCGCCCAGGATCATCCGGTTGACCCATTTGTCCCGGTGCTCATAGGCACGCAGGGACTGGTCCACGATGGAGTGGTGTGGATCAGCAAACAGATTGAACTGCGCGTCTAGTTCGCTGCGCCGGTGGCCCTTCAGCGTTTCCAGAATGGCCTTCGTGGACAGCCGCTCGTGGATGAACAGGGGCAGCGTCGGAACATCGAAGCTCAGGCGCTCCGCCTTGCCGGTCCAGTTCAGGAAGGGGCGTTCAATGGCCTTCAGTTGCTCCACAGCGTCTTCGAGGCTCCGCACCGATGCCAGGACACTGCCGTCCGCCCCCAGGAGCTTCTGCGCCTCTGTGAAGCGATGTGGAGCGGGAAGGCTGGCGGCTTCGGCGATGCGGGCCAGTAGCCATTCACCCACGGCGCGACTGCCGTTCTGCCCATCCCAACTCAGCGCCGGGTCCAGCGAACTGTCGTAGCGGTAGGTTCTCGGCGGCTTCCGCTTGCGGAACTGCGATTGCGTGCCCACCTCGGGACGCATCGGACTGTCGGCTGTTTTGTGCTGGTAGCTGTCTGCCGCCTGCGCCCGTCGCGGGCGGGCTGCCGCTCTCTTCTTCTTCACAGCCATTGCGCTGGCGTGTCCTCTGCGGAGTGGAGGTGAATGCAGGAACAGCGTAACACCGGAAGGGAGGTATTCCTCTTATGGGAGGCGGGTGCTGGAAAAACCGTGGTGCTGGCGATCTTGCCCTCAGTCGTCTTTCGATGACATGTGAGCGCACCACCCGCACATAGGAGCACAAATAAACTCTTCAGGTGGGATCTCGCCACCGCACCTGACGCACGTGGTGTCCACGCTTTCGCCACACGAGGCGCATCTTCCCTCCTCAGCCGATCAATCGGACTACCGCCTATTGTGGTCCTCGATTCGGTCAGAACGCCACGCGATCCAGTGCTGTCATCCCACCTTATCGAATTCACCAGGTCCTGCGATTGAGCGGCAGAGGCGGGCCGCAGATACCTGAGTGTCGTCTCCAAGTCGCTGTGCCCCGCGAACTGCTGTACAGTGCGGGCGTCCATACCGTTCCGCAGTAGACCTGTCACGTAGGTTCGCCGGAACCTGTGCAGTGTCCACTCCTCACACTCCGCCAAACTTCCCTTCCTTTGGCAGCCTTCACACCGTCCACAGTTCAGCTTCGCATTCCGCGCCAACGCCTTCAGCTTGCGCAATAGATGACCCTCCGGCAGTCCGCGTTTGTTCCCTATGATGAGAACAGAATCAGGATGCTGCCCATGCCACGACAGCAGCGATTGGAGCAGGTCAACGGGCACCGGCACATCGCGCTGCTCCTTGTCCTTAACGGCGAATCGCCAGTCCTTCCGTATCTTCCCCTGCACTCGGAACTCTCGTGACGAAAAGCGAAGGTCTGCCCATTCCGCATACTCGACTTCCTGCTCCCTCAGGCCCAGCTTCAGAGCCATATCAATGCACAGCAACATCTGCACATCTCCAGCGTCGAATGCTGCGCGGCGGATAGCTCTCACCTCCTCCGGCTCGTAGATCGTGGGCAGCGTCTCCTCGTACTTCGGGGCCGGGGGCATGAACGAGGCATCAACCTTGCACCAACGAAGCCATGCCTTGACACGCTGATGCTTGTCGGCAATGGTGCGCTCACTGTTACCCTTTGCCCGGAGTTGAGCATGGAAGCGCAGAATCGTATCACGGCTCATGCTGATGACGCCCACAATGTGAGGATTGAAGGTCTTGAACTCTCCGAGAACGTTACGGGCCTTCTCTGACATCTCGGACTTGCGCTGCTTCCCAAGATCGTGAACGTACGCGTCTATCGCCGGGCCGATCAGGTGCAGGTTGCTGCGCACTGTGCCCGAGGCTTCTCGTTTCGCTCGGTTAAGCGCCCGCACCGCCTCCAGTGGGTGAGCGGTCGCAAGGGCCTTGTAAACCCTTCGGCCACCCTCCCAAGAGCGCAACTCATAGCGGCCTTCCGCGTACTCGATCTGCTCGCCCTTGTAGCGCACCCATCCATGCTTCGGCTGCACTATTCCGTATTGCTTTTCCCAGACACACGGGAAGTGACGCCATCCCTGAGGCGTCTTCGCGTACCACCACAGAGCGATGCTTGCAGGCTTTCTCACGCGTGCGATTCTCCTTGCACACGTGCATGGTAATGTCAGTGGTAATGAGACGGGAGAACAAAGCACAAGCTACTGATAACGAAGGTAATTTGAAATTGGGAAGAGCCTCCCTCTCTCTCCGCCAGATTCTTCCCGGGAGCCTGGTTGAGCTGCCCCAGCTTCCTGCGTTCCTTTCCGCATTTTCTGTCCGTTCATGAAGGACATTCCTGTGCCGGACCCGCTGTCGACGTTCGT
>Ga0335074_10007973_pt1 | contig 14707 bp, 11 predicted proteins | sample Lox_Sample_23_FD_206715 | JGI IMG/M metagenome (GOLD analysis project Ga0335074, IMG submission 206715) | Soil microbial communities from Loxahatchee National Wildlife Refuge, Florida, United States - Lox_Sample_2.3 | ecosystem: Environmental > Terrestrial > Soil > Wetlands | place: USA...
TAGTCCCGGAGTTCCTCGAGGTTTCCATCTTGTAGCAGATTAGCAATGCTCTTTATAGCTACTTTGGCGTGGCCTTCATGGCCGAAGCAATAAATGACGAAATCAATCAATCAATCAATCAATCAATGGATATTAATGGGGCGGGGAAGAGGAATCTGACGTTTAGCAGCATGAAATTAATGATCAATAAGCCATATTTCCGATCATATAGTATACAAGTATTATCTTCTCGCTCTGTCCTTTCCAGGAAGTCAGGTCAGCTCTTCTCTTGTGAATCGGACTCAACTGTTTTTATAATGTATTTTTCTACCTCTGCTCTACTGGCCCTCTTACTAACTACATTCGGCCAGCTGAATACTCTGGCCAAGGCAAAGAGTCTCAAGTAATTTGACTCGGCAACAACAATCCAGAATTCACCGATACGGCATATGTCGCTATCCTTTCTGATACCGCAGAATTTGGACAAATCACCCCTGCGAACACCCAGAAATGGGAGTATATTGAGCCTACCCAGAATGATTTCACTTACACTAAAGATGATGCTATAGTCAGCCTTGCCGAGAACATGGAGCAGTAGGTGAGATGTCATAACCTGTGCTGGTACAATGAGTTGCCAAGTTGGGGTATGCTATTCTCTTTGGAATCCATAATATGCAATTGCATGGCGAAAGCTAATGCATAATAGTCACTTCCGGCACACGGACAAATGAAACTCTGATTGCAGTCCTAAATAACAACATCACCAATGAAGTTACTCAGTACAAAGGCAAATGTTATGTCTGGGATGTCGTAAATGAAGCCTTCAACGACGACGGCACCTGTCGTACCGACGTCTTCTACAACACCATCAGCCCCGAATACATCCCCATTACATATGAGACCGTAGCCGCCGCCAACCCCTCCGTAAGGCTCTACTACAACGACTAAGACATCGAATACCCCGTCGCCAAAGCCACCTCCGCGCTCAACCTCGTCAAGTTTCTCCAAGCCCGAGGTATCAAAATCGACGGCGTCGACCTGCAAGAGCACTTCATTGTCGGCGAAACACCCTCTCTGGCAGCAGAGGTCGCGAACTTGGAATCATTCACTGCCTTGGGCGTCGAAGTCGCCTACACCGAGCTCGACATCCAGCACACGTTACTACTGCCTTCCACAAGCGCTCTAGTGCAGCAGGCAACAGACTACTACAACACCGTCTCTGCCTGCCTGGCGGTGGGAAATGCGTCTGCATCACACTGTGGGACTACAAGGACAAGTACTCCTGGATCCCAAGCACTTCCCTGATGAGGGAGATGCGTGCCCTTAAGATGTGAATTTAGTTAAGAAATCGGCTATTTATGCTGCGATTGTGAGCGTGTTAGGCGGGCAGGCGAGTATGATGACGGCGGTGGCGAGTGCTTCGATGACAACTACGACGGCTGCTGCCGGGGAGGTACGGCGCAGCATTGGGGGCAATGTAGGGGATTAAACTGGGAAGGGCTGACGGCGTGTGTCAGTCCATATAATAGTGTGTTTGTGAATGATTGGTATTCGTAGTGCTTTGTGGATGGAATATCCACGGAGCAAGTAAGGAAACCACAAAATTCGGCTCTCAAGGGCTTTAGCATTCGGATTCTGGGTTCAAAAGATGGATGTTCGAAGTAGCCCAGCGGCTGCGAGAAAAACTTGTTTCATTTTCATTTCGACTGTTTCTATTCTCTTTTTTTATATATATTTCTTTGAATCCTATTGCTTCTGCTGAAAGAAAGGAGATTTTTCCGGCCGCACACAGCACAAACCTGCATTATAAGAAATTGAACACTCTATACGATATGCCTTTGGCCTCTAGAGCCAAGGGGCCGCAGGGTAGTAGCCAGCGCAGCGAAAGCTGTACTGGTAGCGACTGTAGTCGCGTCGACGACGCGATGCCAGACGCGTCCACCCAGCCAGACACAGCAACAACCACCCCTATTGAGTGCAAACTGCCTACAATAACAATGGATTACGAACGAATCGACACCTATTTAACAGAGATTGGAGCCCCAGACGAGATAGTAGACGCGCTAGACAGGATTACTTGCTTAGCACAGCACGTTTGGGAAGGGAGCTAAGGTAAAGAAAAGGGAGTTTGCTGTAGTAGCACATGGGATACGAGTCAACCAAGTACAAGGCAACGCAGTTGAAGAAATATACAAGCAGAATCCAGGACTCTGTGGGTCTGTAGAGATCCTACGGGTAGCTTTCTCAAAGAAGCTTTTACGGTCTGGTCGTACGACTGGCCCACTAGTCATCAGCGTAGCAGAGCCAGAGCAGGCCAACCGCTTGATTGACGCAGAGCTAGTCTGGCATTTTGAATTACATGACTGCGAGCCCTTTACAGGGGACTGCATTGTTACGCAATGCTTTAGATGCTACCAATACGGCCACGTGGCTAAAGTATGCCAGAACCTACAGCGATGTGGGTGCTGCGCTGCCCCTAGACATGTAGCCAACGACTGCCTTGGAAAAAAGGACCAGTCGAAATATGGATGTGTGAACTGTCAAGGTGCCCACCAGTCCTAGGATAGGAGCTGCCCAGTACGGGTTAAGTGTACGACTATGGCAAAGCAAGCATATAACGACAGACCTATCCGATTCTCAGTCCCAGGCCAAGCTCCAGTTCCAGGCCAAGCTCCAGTCCCAGTCCCAGTCCCAGTCCCAGTCCCAGTCCCAGTCCCAGTCCCAGCTCCAGGACTAGCTCCAGGACTAGCTCCAGTTCCAGCACCAGCTCCGACCCAGCCAGCTCCGGCCCAGGCTGAGAACGAGTAAAGTTAGCAACAACAATCGTCGCACGAAAAGCCCACCAGCTGGGCCGCCAGAGAAGCGCAGGAAAGGCCCTGGGAGACCGCTAGGGTCAACAAAAGCTGCAAAGAACACCAAAGACATCCAGGATGTGTTCAATGGGCTGTACGAGGGATAGCCCTTCTCTGTTAAATAGGTGGCGATACAACCACAATTTAGTAAGCATTGGCTGCGAGGGAACATAGATTTTGAGTAACGATAGGAGAGGTTTTTACCCTGCTACAGTTGTAGTAAGGCTTCCTCTCTGCAAATAGCAGGAATTCCGCATAGCTTTGCTCGATCGGTGTAAGATTAATAATAATAATAATATATATTTCTTTATTAGTATATATCTCCAACATAAAATTCCTTGCAAAAGCTCCTTCGCGGGAAACTTCTAGTCTTAGTGTTGAATATAACGTTCCCTTTTTCTCATTTGTAGTAGTTTCATATGTCCTGAATGCCCAAGGCGAACACTCTTTAGCCTCTCTTATGTGAACTGTTTCAGAGGCAACTCCTTAAACCCCTATTCTCGCGGGGATAGATAGATTGATCTCTACATTCAATTCAATATATTCAAATTGAGGAGTTTGTTCCACAGAACCGTCCAAGACCAGTTGCAAACGCAACACTTAGCAAGTTCGTTTTCCTTGTGTCTCAAGTGTGCTCCAAGCCTAATAGAATTTCACCGCATGATCAGACTTTCGGTTGTCTCGATCTTATAATTCATAAACCCATCCTAAACTAGTGACCAGTCACAAGATGACTCGGCGCAATTCACCGGGATGACGACGATATTGATTCGATCCTGGATTCCCGGGAAATAAGTATTCAAGGGCCGCCTGTTACACGACTTCCGGATACTTTGATCTGCAACCGTCAGAAGGATGACGGTGATATTAACAGTTGGGGAAGCAAAATGCGGGTACTTTGATGCTCCTGGCTACCATGGCGGGATCAGGGTTCCTTGATGTTCTAATGTCCAGTCGTAGCTAGTTCGTCTTCTTGGTGTCTCAATATTCATATGTCGATTTGGGTGGTGATATGTATGGGCATCTATATACGTGGATATTCAGGCTTTTGTGAGGGTATATATGGATGGTTACTGGGACTGGCAAGCAGATATCTAATAGAAGTATACAATGCTCTGTGTTTTGCATAGTTACAATTAGCATCAACGAATTAAAGAATAAAAAATGCATAAACATTAAAATTTCTTATGACCACATACTATGATCCTAAAGCCTTCCTATGAAACGCTGACGGTCCACCTTAAGTGAAACTAGAAGCGTTGATTTCAATAAGTCCTACAATATCGGTCCTCATACTTCAATCCGAGTCCATCTCATCTTTATACATATCTCAGCATGGACTTCCAAAGAGACTGTTATCCCGCTGGATTTCTCCCATTCGTCAACTCTAAATGTAGGGGCCTCCTCAAAATAGGAGCACCAAGAAACCGCCGTTGCCTACAATATTGAACCGCAATACAGGAAGACCTTCCGCATATATTTGGAGACTTTCTGATAGTAAAAGAACCAAAGCATCCCCTTTCTCGAGGGTACTGATAGAGCTTCATAGGAGCAGAATGGCAGTTCAATGTTCGTTTCGCTTGAGGTCGTTATGTAAACATCATTGGCGCTGGTGGCGAGAGGACCCTTGCAATGGATTCAGCCTTGCAGAACTTCACACAAACCAACAGCGCTTGATAGCTATGAGCATAGCCCCTGGCCGTTACGGCCTGGCAGGCAGATGCCTCGCGGTGCCCGCGCTTGTGACTGTCGATATCATCTATAACACACCCTCGAATCGGAGAAACACAGACTGGAGTGCTGTATACGGCAAGCTGCACGAGAAACTGGGTCGGCATTGCATTGCGTGTGCTACCCAGCGGCGGGATTTTGAAGAGTCCGTCTTACCCTAATGGCCGATGCGTTAGCTATTATCGGCTTGGTATCTGCCATAGTCCAATTCGTGGACTTTGGCAGCAAGATCGTGATTCGATTGAACGAATACAGGGAAGCGGGCAACAATGTACCAAAAACATTCCAAAAGATCAGCGTCAACCTACCACTTGTGATCGATAACCTCAAAAGAACAAAGAATCAAGCTGATTCCGGCGAAATAAGCAATGAGACAGCCAATGTCCTCAAACCAGTTCTCGAAGCCTGTCTTGCACAAACCAAGCAATTAGAAGAACTGTTGGAAAAGGCATTACCTGCGGAAGGAGATTCCACTTGGCGCAGGAGAAAGAAAGCTGTCGCTAGTCTTACAAATGGAACTGCTGTGCAAAAGATTATGTCCGAGCTTGAGGATCATTTGCGACATTTGTTATATTCCCAAACCTTGAACGGTCCCGCGCTTAGTGGTCAAATAGTTGTACATGGAACATCGCAATCACCGCGGTCGAATACCCAGAATGGGCGTGAGCCTCTTTTCATGCTGAAATTTGCCCGAGAAGGGAATTTCGTTGGCCGAGAGGATATTTTCAAGGAGATTGATAGAAGATTTTTTGACGGGCAGCCCTGTGTAGCTATAGTAGGAGTTGGCGGAGTCGGGTAAGTAGTTTGCTCCTTTCTCCCTCTGATGCATCAAACCTGAGGACCATTTGATATTGTTTCATGACAAAACATCGGCAAATAATAACTTCCTCTCCAGAAAATCTCAGATCGCTATAGAATATTGCTATAGATACAGACAAGATCATCCAGAAGCCCACGTTTTCTGGATCCACGCCAGCAACTATGCAAGATTTACGGAGGCATACCACCGAATAGGAAAAGAGCTTGGTCTTTCTGATGTTGATAATCCTGAAGTCGACACCCTTCGGCTTGTCCAGAAGTGGCTTAGCAATGATGCAAATGGCCCTTGGCTCTTAGTCGTAGATAATGCGGATGATATAGAGGCTTTTTTTGGCTTGAGAGACAATGAATCCGCAGAGCAGGATGGACAACAAGCCAAAGCATTATTCGAATGTCTGCCCCAAAGCTCGAAGGGGTCGATGATTCTGACGACAAGAGACAAGCGAATCGGCCAACGACTGGCGAAGTCGGAGAAGCCAATTGATGTTTTGCCATTTGAGATAAGAGATGCAAAGCATCTTTTGCAAATGACTTTACATGACAACAGTTTAAATGATGATCATTCGGTGGCGCTATTGGAAGCCCTTGATTTCCTGCCAATGGCGATAACCCAAGCAGCTGCATTCATTCGTGAGAATGATATTAGCGTACTCGAATATCTAGGCTACGTTCGAGCTAGCGATGAGGAAGCAAAGAATCTCTTGGCTGAAATCTACCACGATCCGGGAAGAGACCCGGAGAGTCGTAATTCAGTCTTCCAAACTTCGAGGATATCCTTCGATTGCATAAGAAGACAAAAGCCACGTGCAGCCGAGATCTTGTCTCTCATGGCCGTGCTCGATCGCCAGGCAATCCAAAAGTGTTTGTTACGTAAAGATGACGAACGAGATATTGACTTCGCCACTGCCATTGGGACGCTCAAAGCCTTCTCCTTAATTACGGAAGAAAGAGTGAAAGGAACATTTAGTATGCATCGCCTCATGCAGCTTTCAACGCAGAGATGGCTAGAGATCGAAGGTGTGATTGAAGTATGGCAGAAGAAAGCAATGGTTGTTGTGTCTAGATTATGCACTGATGATTATATCTTCATTGGTGACTGGAAAAGTTGGGGATCCATAAGCACACATGCTCAGGTTGTTTTGAGCTTTAATTTTCAGAACGAGCCTTTTTTGCTGGAACGTGCGGTCATTTTGCACCGTCTCGCAATCTATGAGCTCGAACAAGGATATATTGTAACTGCGGATGCAAGGGTTCATGAAGCACTTGCCACAATACAAAATTTAGATGGAGATCATCCCAAGAAGCTGGCAATAGCTGCTACTGCAGCAGGCGTACTCTTTTTCCAAGGCAAGTTTGAGGCCGCAGAGAAGTTGAGCCGATCTGTGCTGGAACATAGGAAAAGAGTAAATGGTCCTTCCCATCCGGATACGTTAGTATCCCTTGCCGACTTGGCGGCCACCCTGGGAAATCAGGGCAAGCATGATGAGGCCGAAGCGTTGCTGCGACAAGCAACAGAGGGATGGAGGAAGTCACCAGATCTGGAGACTCATAGATTCAGATTTTCGAGCCTTTGGGTATTAGCTGCCAATCTGGAGCTGCAAGGCAAGTATGAAGATGCTGAAGAGAATATTAAAGAAGCGATAGAAGGATATACTAAGGTCCTGGGCGCAAAGCATCCTCTCACAACTTCACACCTTGTCAGGTTATCTGGTATTTTATGCAAGCAAGAAAAATTTGAAGCAGCTGAGGCAGTTACGAGAGAGGCCCTCCAAGATTTCGAGTGCAGCTTCGGACCTCAATATATGGGCTCATTGGTTTGCCTCGGCTCTTTGGCTGCTACCTTAGAGAGACGGGACAGGTTTGAGGAAGCAGAGGCATTGAGACGACAAGCTCTAGCTGGCTATAAGAGCTTACTCGGCCCTGAGCATCAAGATACACTAAACGCTCTAGCTTGTTTAGCTTATACCCTAGCGAGGCAAGCCAAATATCAGGAAGCCGAATCAGTGTTAAGACAAATGTTGCGTGCTTGTGAGGACAGATCTAGTTCCAAACATACCACAGTGTTCTTTGCCATGAGCACCTCAGCTGTGATCCTAGAGATGCAGGAAAAGTGGGAGGAAGCCGAAAAACTGAGGCGACGAGCCTTCCACAGCCTTGAGAACTTGCATGGTCCTGAAAATGTGGAAACATTACGGGCCCTAGTGGCCTTGGCTTACGTCCTAGACAAGCAGGACAAATATCAGGAAGCCGAGTCAGCCTTACGACAAGCGTTACGCGTCTACGAGAACAAGTTTGGTCCTGAAGATCGAAATACACTCATTGCTTTGACCGCCTTAGCTCCTCTACTTGCGAGACAGGCTAAGTACGCGGAATCCGAGGTAGTAAGCCTACGAGCCTTCCATGGTTACGAGGTTGCCTCTGGGCCAAAAAGTCTGCACGCAGTACATGGCCTAGCCCATGTAGCTATGGCAATGGTGAGACAGCGCAAGTTTGAGGCGGTCGAAGCAATGTGTCGCCCATTGCTCGAAGGCTACCAAGAAGTTTTAGGCTTTGAGCATCCAGCTCTGACATCACTACTTGACAGCGTAGCTGAGGCATTGTCGAATCTAGGCAAATACGAAGAGGCTGAGCCGCTAAGTAGACAAGCGTCAAAGGGCTATGAGGAAGCATTAGGCATTGAGCATCATTGTACAATAGCATCACTTACCATATTGGCTTTCATATTGGAAAAACAAAAAAAGTACGAGGCAGCGGAGGCAGTGAGACGACGAGTACTGGAGATCCAAGAGAAAGTGCTAGGTCCAGATCACTCGGATACCGCAACAACCGCATATTGCCTTGCCTGGATACTTCATGGTCGGATGGAATACGATCAAGCATCTGTGCTGTATCATCGATCTTGGGCTGTGTTGCAGAAGACGCTTGGCCCAGACCATGCAATCACTGTCGTGTGCTCGGAGAGTCTGGCTGTCCTCAAGGCAACAATCCAAAATCAAGGGCACTTGAGCCCCAGATATTTCCATAGATTACGGCGCCTTATTAGATCTCTGAATAGGTTGAAGAAGGGTCAAGCGAGATATACGTCTAACCTTAGCAGACCAGTAACAAACAGCTGAGCTTATTTGCCAGTGACTGAACCCAGGTATGGGTTGTCTCTTACAGAGCCTCATTCACATTTGGCAAGTCGTGGAAGAGCAATAGGCGGACAATACTGAGGTAGTAGTAGCTTCGGTTCAGTTTAAGTGTGATGTCGGGCTGTTAATCTTAATGCGACTGGCCTGAAACCTGCGGTGGATGTTTACGAGTTGAAATCTATGGTGCGGCTTGTTAGTAATACGTGTAGGCAACAGAAGGGAGAATGTAGGTGGGATATGCCTTAAGGAGCTAGTCCTGGTGACCTCTCTGGAATGTGCGGGAATATTTATCTTTGGCATATATTTTTGTATAGCATTGCATTTACAACCCAAAAGACCACGATTCATGTCATTGACTGTATTGTGATTTTCACAAATTGTCAGAAAATTAAGACAACTGCTGAGGAACTTTCGAGCTTGAGCAAAACATTTCACTCTTGGTCATCTATGAATTCATCAAGATCCAATATATGCATACTGTTCACATAGAAAGGCACTAGTGCTAGAATGTCGCCGTATCGACAGATGCCACTGTACGATAATATAAAAGAGGTAAAAAGTCATGGTCTTTTAATAACAACATTGCAATGCGCTGCTATGCGTTATTATACAAAAAGACAGTCGTTAATCGAGTATGGACAAAGACCACCGTGAGCATAGTATCAATCGAAACCGAAGGGATTTTGGGGAGCTGGTTGTATCAGTACAAGCAACATATAGTGTTCAAATTATTGATTACTCACTGGCGGCGGCTAAATTGGCTCTCCTTCCAGTCGCTTGCGGCATCAGCTTCTTGGTATCTCCCGTCACTCCAAAGCGTACTGGTGGTGGTGGTCCAGTCTTTTGTGGTAGCAGCGGTGCTATGATGGGCTGCTGAGGCACTGGCGGAAGTGGCGGTTGTTGTCCGAAATTCTGGTTGAATCCGTTTATACCTGTTTGCTGTGGCTGTATTGCTGCGGTTCGTTGAGGCTGTAACGCCGGAGGAAGATATGAGTTGATGCCAGTCGGCTGTGGGTATTGTGTAGGATTGAATGAGCTTTGAAATCCAGTTGGCTGCTGTTGAACTGGGGAAAATTGCTGAGTTCGCGGATCTGCAAATGGACTGCCTGACATTTGGCCATTCATAAAAGCCTGGGTTGGTTGGAACCCAGTTTGTTGGGGTTGCATTTGCTGGCTATATCCATTTGCTTGCTGGCTCATACGATGGAATTGCCCGAAGCTGGTTGGCTGTGGTATCATATTGTTCATTTGCCCACCAAACCCTGTCATTTGTGGTTGCATCTGCTGTTGTTGGGCGTATTGTTGTTGCATTTTCATTTGATTCATCTCAGCTAAACTCTGGCCTGGTGGAGCAAGCGGCGCTCCCTGGAAGCCAATAGAATTTGGTAGGCCAGTCATTTGCGGCTGAAGCGGCGGAGGACCAAATGCGCTTTGCTGCGCTGTTTGAGGCGCTGAGAGAGGTCGAGGAGGCGGTGGAGGCATTAAGGACCCTTGGTTTTGGGTAAACTGCGGGGCAATAGGTCGCTGGCGTGCTATGTTCTGTTGTGGTGGTTGTTGCTGTATATATGTTGGCTGCTGAGAACCGAATTGAGAGTTTGCTAAGAATGAGCCAATCGTTGGCGGTTGCTGGAGATTATTTGGTTGTGGATTGATACCAGCAAAGAATGATGGTGTGACGCTAGGAGGTTGAGGAGCTTGCTGGGGTTGTGCCGGCTGCTGCGATTGTGCAGTCTGCACAGGCTGTCCAACCTGTATCTGCTGGGTAGGAGCAGTATTTTGCACCTTTGTCGGCTCTAATGGTGTTGTAAGTAGAGACAATTCCTGCAACGACCCAGTCAATTGCGCTTGTGGACGCGTTGAGCTATGCTGGGGCGTCTCTGACGGTGCAGGTTGAGGCTGTTGTTTCGTGGGCTTGACGTCCCAAGCATCATCATCAAATCCAGCAGTTGCATCTTTCTTCACGGGAGTTGGAGCAGAGGCGATAGGCGTTGCAACGCGGTCGTTGGCAGTTTTTAAGGGCCTATCAGTAGTGTCTTGTTGGGAGAATGCCTTGGGATCAACAACGTCATTTGTTTGTACAGCAGGTGCAGGCCGACCCTTCCGAGTGTTGTTCTTTAGTGCGCCGCCTGGACCAGAGAATAAACCTCCTCCACCTTCGCCGTCTCCGTCTCCGTCTCCGTCACCGAAGCTTGCATTGCGCTTGTTGTTGCGGCCGTATTTATTGTCCAAATATCGCATTACCTTGATAATATCGCCCTCACGCAGGCCTAACGTGCGAAGGACCGTAGCATCAACATCAGGCAAAACACTTTCATCCATGGAGTCCTTCAGGAATGTTTGCGCGTACCGTTCACATAGCCCAACAGCGATGTCGCAAGAAAGAAAGAATTGGAACCAGTCATATTCTGGCTTCTTCGGCTGCTCGATGGTTGCGCCTACAATCGGCGTAGAGCCACTGGGTTGATCTTGGCTAGGTGCAGAACGTGATCGTTGCCCTTTTATAGTTGATAAAGGTTTATCTTCGTCTAACGAAACTCCAGTAATCCGCTCGATGTACTCAAGATCCTCGACAGACATTTTGCCAACTGGGACTGTGATCTTGACACCATTCATTTTATGCAAGTTGATCTTGCCGTCCTTCAGAGCCAGGAATTGTGCCTCGACACTGAATGATTTTGACCTGTCTGTCCATGTCCGCACCTTACTTGGATCAGGTTCTGGTGATGTTAGAGTCATCTATTCTTTGAAATCAAGTTGGTAGACTTACTGGATTTCGATGACCGAGGCTGGCCGGCCTCAGATGGCCTACTATCACGACCATTTCGCTGCTGGGCAGCACCATTATCCCGAGCTGAGAGGCTGCTACCCCTTTCAGGCAAGCGCATTCCTGGACCTACCTCTGAGCTCTTATGATCCTTTATAGCCTCTCTTGCTAAGCGCTGTTCTTCCAGCCTGTTTTGCTCTACAGTTGATCTACCTGCGTTGATCCCTGATGTGCTGGGATTGGATACAACACCACTTACTTCGATGTAACTGCTGGGTACAACTCCTTCTTTGCCATTTTTGAGGCGTCGAACTTGCCACCACTCTTCACTCTTCGTATCGTCAATGATGATTACTTCATCATCCACAGCTACGCTGACTTCGTCATCGCCCTGAGCCATGAAATCATAGAGTACTATCCCTTTCTTCTGCCCTTGGCCAGATCCAGCCATTATGACCTCCCTCAAACCTTCGGCTCGTACGGCACCTGCCATCTCCCCAAGAGCAGCGACGATCTCCTGAGCAGTATCCTTTGCTCCAGCATGGAAATCTACACTTTTGCTGGGCCGTACTAGTTCAAGAAAGATATGCTTTCCCTCGATAGAGTAATGAGTCATTTTCTCGGCAGTCCATTCCTGCTGAGGGCCGTCTCGAGCCTTTTCGGGCGATATCATGATCGTCCCCGTAGCGAGGTTAATACCTAAAGTTGTTGGCATCTTCTTCCTCTTGCCCATAACGGATACCATTTCATTGATGTTGTACAAATGGAACCCGCTGGGTGTGTATTCTGAAACCTCGTCATCCCTGCTACGATGAGCTACACGATTATGAGGAAGGGATGCGGCAACTTCAGGTGAATCAGGTGAGCGAGGGGTTGGGTAATCGTTTCCATGGGAAGATGTGCTCTGAGACAAAGGACGGGCTGGCAAAGACGGAGTAGGTTGATCCTCGTCATCAGACGCTTGAGGCGTATATTGTGGTCTAGGTGGGAGAGCCGCTGGACGAGAGACTGTAGGGGTCGAAGTCTTTCTCTGATGAATAATTCCGGCTAGAGCAGCTGCAGGACTTTGGGCAGGAGTTTGTGGTGACTCCGGTTGTAGTTCTTCGGAATCGGCACTTACATCCCTTCGTGGTAGTGCAGGACGAGCTGATGTGGCAGGCGCATCATCTAGTAGGTCGATATAATTCGCTGGGGCAAACCCATATTCACCTTCAAGGCCGACAAGAATCCAATCAGGATCAGAGGTATCAAAGACCTCAAGCTGCGCATCTTCGGAGAAAGAGAGCTCCTCGTCTGTCTGCCTCGTATAATCATAGAGTGCACGAGCACGGCGACTTGGACGAGCCTGTAGATTTGCACATATCAGCTTCTGTAGTACTCCTGCGCCGGAACATGCGGCTAATTCATGCAATTGCAATGCCTTGGTAATATCCTTTCATGCACGACGAGGGTATTGGCACTGTGCAAATGGTAGATCCCGTCAGGAACTCACGGATAACTTGATATTCTTGGAACATTTCCAACTGAAATGTGCTGCAGTTGGTGGATTAGTATGGGACGTACCTCTTCAATGTAATTACTCGGGATCAGTCCGACTGGCTCGTCGTCATCATCTCCAGAGGCCTTTTTCTTCGCTCTCCACCAACCATCCTCGCCACTCTTTTCTAGTACATATAGAATATCTCCCTCAATAATGGCTAGCTCACCCTCACCCTGAGGAGTGTAGTCGTATAACGCACGGTATATTCCCAAGAATCCCATATTGGCCGGTTAGCCTTGAAGGCAGGCCTATGCTGCAACTGGAACGGCAGAGTAGATGATATTTCGCAATTAGAGTTCAGACTGGACCCATTCAATAATCGCGTTGCTGTAGAAGACGGAGGATGCCTTGACCGAACTGATTCGCGGTAGCGTCACTGGAAAGCCTCGAGTTCGGTATTTGAAAGGGGAAGCTCCAATACCGGTCAAAGACCAAGCTGAGTGTTATCTGAGGATAGCGGAAACCATCGAAATAACATAAAACCAGCAGCAGGGTGTGGCTTTTGATTTGTTAAGTACCTAAGGAAGGGCGCCGCGCATGAAAGCTGTAAGTAGATGGAGCTTTCGGGATGTCATGTAAGGTTGTTTGATTGGCCGGTAAGCGACGGTAGAGCCTTGTTGACAATTGACATGCAAAACGGGCCATGCCTAATGACAAAGCTGATGGTTATCGGATATGAATAACACGGTGCGGCATTAGCATGCGAACTTTTATATTATGTGCAATACTCAACTTCTTGGTATCTATCAAATAAGTACATAGCCTTTTAAGACTCACCAGCAATTATCTACTCTATTTTCTTTACTCCTCGATCTTCACCTCATTAAGCTCCTCCCTTCCCTCCACTACGCTCCCATCGCCACCTAGCCTACCAAGATCCTTCTGAACCCTCTTAGCTCCCCAGTCGAGATCATCGTTCTCACTAAAACTGCGCCTTTCTCTGGCCAGGCTATCTCGCCGCTGATTGCGACTTACAACGCCAGGAAAAATCCTAGGCTCACTCCCTGAAACATGCAGGTCCCGAAAGCCATCAACAGGAAACGAGGTCTCTTTTGTCAGGCTAGTTAGTCGTGGAGATGTTTGTGGCTCGCTATCGTACTGAGGGATCATATCGAGCTGAGAATGTGAAGTGGGCGGACGGCTCCTAGCTGCCTTCAGCGACTGATACTGCGAGTCATACGTAGAAACGCTGTTCGATGCATTAGTTTTCATCGAGGAAGTAGGAGATGCTGGAGGCTGTTGATATTGATTTTGATCCATGGGAAGCTGGGCGTCAGCCATTGTCGGTGTGGCTTTTGAAGTGTAACGGTCAATCATTGCAAATTCTTGTAGGAGTGTTTCGTGTCTGAAGCCTTCGCGGATGTTTGGAACATTGCTCTTCTCCATGGTGTTCCCTCTTACGCCGAGTAAATGGAAGTCTGGCCCAAGCCATCTCTGTTTGATAGCATACTCGAAACCACTTTGCTTAACAGAGTTTTTCGCCAGCTCACTCATATCTACAGCACTTAGCTTATATATCTGTGCTGCCACTGCGTACTCTTCGATGAGAGGCTCTTTAGTGAACGCGAATTGCAATGGATCATCAGTGGATAACGATACATTGAGGCCCCTCTTGAAGTATTGCAAGAAAGGATTCCTCTCGTAAGCCAGGAATAAGGCGTTGTTGCTTAGTGGAGACATCGCAACGCCGATTTGCTCTAGATAAAAGATATACTGCAGCAGCGGGACCTTCCGTAATAAGAGACCATGGCTAATGCTGTGACAACACAATACCGCTGCAGCCAAGTGATCACTATCACCTGCTTCGCCACAATGGGGCCTGAGAAGAAAAGTGTTGAATCCTCGCTGCTTTCTCCAGACGTTGAGAGATGCAATATTAGCGAAGAGA
>Ga0335074_10007974_pt1 | contig 14707 bp, 9 predicted proteins | sample Lox_Sample_23_FD_206715 | JGI IMG/M metagenome (GOLD analysis project Ga0335074, IMG submission 206715) | Soil microbial communities from Loxahatchee National Wildlife Refuge, Florida, United States - Lox_Sample_2.3 | ecosystem: Environmental > Terrestrial > Soil > Wetlands | place: USA: Florida...
TGGATGCGGCGCGGCAGCTTGTCCCAGCCGAACAGCCACAGCCCGAGGAACGTCGACTCGAGGAAGAACGCGCCCAGGCCCTCCATCGCCAGCGGCGCACCGAAGATGTTGCCGACCAGCCGGGAGTAAGCCGACCAGTTCATCCCGAACTCGAACTCCTGCACCAGCCCGGTGACCACGCCGATCGCCACGTTGATCACCAGCAGGGTGCCGAAGAACCGGGTCAGCCGCAGGTACTCATCCCGTTTGCTGCGATGCCACGCGGTCTGCAGCAGCGCGGTCAAAAACGCCAGCCCAATCGTCACCGGGACAAAGAAGAAATGATTGACCGACGTGAACGCGAACTGCCACCGCGCAAGATCGACGTTGGTCATCTCACGCGTCGGCGGCCCGCTTGGCGGCCTCGGTCCGCCACGCGTCGGCGCCCGCCAGGGCCGCCACCCTTGCCTGCGCCAGCTTGATCTTCGCCAGTTCGGTCGGCGGAACCTCCATCGCCTGGATCCATCGCCGGCTGGCCGAGACCACGTGGGTTGTGCCGATCGCGATCCCCGCCAGCGCGATCAGGCCGCCCGCCGCGAGCAGCGCCGCTCCGGTAATCAGCGGGCCGGACTGCAGCTGCGGCAGGGAGTTGCTCGTCTCGTCGGTAGTCATGGCACCGTCCTTAGCGTCGGCCAATGATCGTTACTGTCGCGTCTCGCGGGCCGGCCGGCATCCTCCGCCCGGGGTGATCCGGGAATGAGACGAGTGCTGCTCGCTCAGCTCACTCCGGACGAGTGAGGCGCGGCAGTCGCGGCGCGCAAATAGTGAGTTCGTGAGCGAGATAACCGAGCACTTCGACGTGATCATCGTGGGCACCGGCGCCGGCGGCGGCACCCTTGCCCACACGCTGGCACCATCGGGCAAGCGCATCTTGCTGCTGGAGCGTGGCGACTTCCTGCCGCGCCAGACCGACAACTGGGATCCGCGCCCGGTGTTCGTGGACGGCAAGTACATCTCCGCTGACACCTGGTATGACGGCGACGGCGAGCCGTTCCAGCCGCAGGTGCATTACTTCGTGGGCGGCGCGACCAAGCTGTACGGTGCCGCGCTGTACCGGCTGCGTCCGGAGGACTTCGGCGAGCTGCAGCACGCCGACGGCCCGTCCCCGGCGTGGCCGCTGGACTACGACGACTTCGAGCCCTGGTATACGAGGGCCGAATGGCTGTATCAGGTGCACGGCGCGCACGGCGAGGACCCGACCGAAGGGCACTGGTCGAAGCAGTACCCGTGGCCGGCCGTCTCGCACGAACCGCGGGTGCAGGAGATCTCCGACGCGCTGGCCGCCGGGGGCTACCACCCGTACCACGCGCCGTGCGGGGTCCTGCTGGACGAGGCCGACCGGCCGAGGAGCACCTGCATCCGCTGCGCCACCTGCGACGGCTATCCGTGCCTGGTGCACGCCAAGTCCGACGCCGAGACCATCGCCGTGCGGCCGGTACTCGACCGGGACAACATCACGCTGCTGGTGAACGCCGAGGTCGAGCGGCTGGAGACCGACCCGGCCGGCCGCACCGTCACCGGGGTCGTCGTTTCCCGGAATGGCCAGCGCGAGGTCTACGGCGCCGACATCGTCGCGGTCTGCGCCGGAGCGGCGAACAGCGCCAGGATCCTGCTCCGCTCGGCGTCCGGCCGCCACCCGGCCGGGCTGGCCAACGGCTCGGATCAGGTCGGCCGCAACTACATGTTCCACAACAGCAAGGCCGTCGTGGCGCTGGGCAAGGAGGACAACCACACCGTCTTCCAGAAGACCCTGGCCCTGAACGACTTCTACTTCGCCGGGAACGGCCGAGACTGGCCCCTGGGGAACATCCAGATGCTGGGCAAGTCCAACGCCATGGCGATGAAGGGTGAGGAGCCCAAGCTCACGAAGCTCGCGCCGCGATGGAGCCTGGACGAGGTCGCCCGGCACGCCGTGGACTTCTGGCTGACCACCGAGGACGTGCCCAAGCCGGGCAACCGGGTCACGGTCGATTCCGGCGGCGCCATCCACGTCGCCTACACGCCGACCAACGACAAAGAGGCCGACGGGCTGTACCGCGAGCTGCGGAAGGTCCTCAATCACGTCGGGCTGTCCGAGCACCACGTGCTCGACAAGAACTTCTACATGTCGATGAACGTCCCGATCGCCGGGTGTGCCCACCAGGCCGGGACCTGCCGGTTCGGCACCGACCCGGCCACCTCGGTGCTGGACGTCAACTGCAAGGCCCACGAGCTGGACAACCTGTACGTGGTGGACACCAGCTTCTTCCCGAGCATCGGCGCGGTGAACCCGGCCCTCACCGCGATGGCCAACGCGATCCGCGTCGGCGAGCAGCTGCTGGACCGGATGGCCTGAGGAGAGAAGAGCATGGACCGCTACCCCAACGTCGGTGACCACGGGCTCATCGGCGACCTGCAGACGGCCGCGCTGGTCAGCACCGACGGCTGCATCGATTTCTTCTGCGCTCCCCGGTTCGACTCCCCCAGCGTCTTCGCGTCGCTGCTCGACGCGGATCGCGGTGGCCACTACCGGATCGCGCCCGACCGCGACGACTACGTCAGCAAGCAGCTGTACTTCCCGGACACCGCGATCCTGATTACCCGGTTCATGACCCCGGACGGGGTCGGCGAGGTGCACGACTTCATGCCGGTCGCCGGCCCCAGGGCCACGGACCGGCACCGCCTGGTGCGCCAGCTGCGCGTGGTGCGCGGCACCATGCGGTTCCGGATCGATCTGCAGCCCCGGTTCGACTACGGCCGCAAGCCGCACAAGCTGGAGCTCACCGAGCACGGAGCGGTGTTCCAGTCGGACGGCGCGGAGCTGACCCTGCACGGGGTCGCGATGCCCGACGAGACGCTGGAGAACCAGGGCATCGCGCTGGAGCGCGATGGCGAGGGCCTGCGCTGGACCCGGGCGCTGCGAGAGGGCCAGACCGGCGGCGTGGTGCTGGAGTGGATGGGCGGCACCCCGCGGCGGTTCACGCCCGGTGAGGTAGAGGAGCTCACCGCCCAGACCGCGCGCTTCTGGCGCGACTGGCTGCGCAAGTCAACGTACACCGGCCGCTGGCGTGACGTGGTGGCCCGATCCGCGATGACGCTCAAGCTGATGACCTACCGGCCCACCGGCGCGATCGTCGCCGCACCCACCACCGGGCTGCCCGAGCAGGCCGGCGGCGAGCGAAACTGGGACTACCGCTACACCTGGATCCGCGACGGCTCGTTCTCCATCTACGCGCTGCTCGGCCTGGGCTACGTGGAGGAAGCTGCCGCCTTCGCCGCGTGGCTCAGGGACCGGGGCGCCGAGGCGGCGGGCGAAGGCGGCCGGCCGCTGAAGATCATGTACCGGGTGGACGGCACGTCGGACCTGGTCGAGGAGACACTGGACCACTTCGAGGGCTGGCGCGGATCGCGGCCGGTGCGCATCGGCAACGGCGCCGCCGACCAGCTGCAGCTCGACATCTACGGCGAGGCCATGGACTCGATCTACCTGGCCGACGCCAGCGGGATCCAGGCGGGCCACCAGGGCTGGACCGAGCTGGCCAAGATCATGGACTGGCTGTGCCAGAACTGGGACCAGCCCGACGAGGGGATCTGGGAGACTCGCGGCGGCCGCAAGGACTTCACGTACGGCCGGCTCCAGACCTGGGTCGCCCTCGACCGGGCGATCAAGCTGGCCGCGAGCCGGGGGCGCCCCGGCAACGTGTCGACGTGGACCTTCGAACGTGACCGGGTCTACAACCAGATCATGCAGCGTGGCTGGAACCCGAAAATCGGCGCGTTCACCCAGCACTACGAGACCGAGGTGCTCGACTCTTCGCTGCTGATGATGCCGCTGATGGGGTTCATCGCGCCGCGCGACCCGATGTGGCTGTCCACGCTGAACGCGATGGACCGCGAGCTGGTCTCGGACAGCCTGGTCTATCGCTACAACCCGTCCGCCTCCCCGGACGGGCTGGCCGGCGACGAGGGCACGTTCTCCCTGTGCACGTTCTGGTATGTGCAGGCACTGGCCAGGGCCGGCCGGCTGGATGACGCCCGGCTGACGTTCGAGAAGATGCACACCTACGCCAACCACCTGGGCCTGTATTCGGAGGAGATCAGCTCCACCGGCGAGCAGCTGGGCAACTTCCCGCAGGCGTTCAGTCACCTGTCGCTGATCGCCGCGGCGGTCAATGTGAACCATCAGCTGGATCACGGCGCCGAATCGGTGAACGACGTCATCGCGACGTCCCGGTAGGTGACGGCCGGAGCCACCCCGGGGCAGCCATGACGGCGAACCAGGTTCTGCTCGGCGTCGGGCTCATCCTGGCCCTCGCGGTCGGGTCGCAGATCCTGGCCAGCCGGTTGCACATTCCGGCCCTTATCGTCCTGCTGCCGGCCGGATTTGCCGCCGGCGCGCTGACCACCGATGTCAATCCAGACCGGCTCCTCGGCGTCGCGTTCCAGCCCCTCGTCTCGCTGTCGGTGGCGGTGATCCTCTATGACGCGGGCCTGGGCCTCGACCTGCGCAAGCTCAAGGGCCACGCGCGCAGCGTCGTCATCCGGCTGATCGTCATCGGGGTGCCGGTGACCTGGGTGCTCGGCGCGCTCGTCGCCGCGCCGCTGCTCGGGATGTCGAAGCGGGCGGCGGTGATGACCGGGGTCATCCTGGTTGTCTCCGGCCCGACGGTCGTCGGCCCGCTGCTGAACTTCGTCCGGCCCACCGAACGCCTGCAGCGGGTGCTGGTGTGGGAAGGATCGCTGATCGATCCGGTCGGCGGCATCCTGGGCGCCGTCGTCTTCCACGCCGTCATCGCGAGCACGCACCGCGGCGTCGGCAATCAGGTTGCGCAGTTCGCCGTGAGCCTCGCGGTCGGCGCGGCGGGAGGCGCCGTCGGGTCGGCACTGCTCTGGCTGCTGCTGCACCGGCTGCGGCTCGGTGAGCGTCTGGGTACCACGGCCCAGCTCGCCTCGGTGGTCGCGGTCGCCGCCGGGTGTGACGTGCTCCGCGAGGACACCGGCCTGATCGCGGCGATCGTCATGGGCCTGGCCATGGCCAACCGGCCGGGCCTCGACGTCCCGGCGCGGCGGCCGTTCTTCGAGGCGCTGGTCGACCTGATCCTCGGCGTCCTGTTCATCTCGATCTCGGCGACCGTCACCCCGCATTCGCTGCGGCACCTCGTGCTCCCGACGCTGGGCCTGGTTGCGGTGCTGGTCCTGGTGGCCAGGCCGCTCGCGGCGTTCCTGTCGACGCTGCGGACCAGCCTGGGCGCGGGCGAGCGCGCGTTCGCCGGCTGGATGGCGCCGCGCGGCATCGTCGCCGCCGCGACCGCCTCCACGTTCGCGGCCAGCCTGGTGGCGGACCGCATCGGCGGCGCTTCGCGGATCCTCCCGGCCACGTTCCTGGTGATCGTGGTCACGGTCACGCTGTACGGCCTGACCGCGGCGCCGGTAGCCCGGCGGCTCGGCGTCACCCGCCCGGCGCGCAGCGTGCCGCTGCTGGTCGGCGGCGATCCGTGGGTCATCGACCTTGGCCGCGCCCTGCACGAAGCGGGGCTTCAGGTGGTGATGTGGGCAGGTCTGGAGAGCCAGCGCGAGCACGTCAGGCAGGCCGGTCTCGAACTGGCCCCCGAGGAACTCCTCGCGGCCGCCACCGGGCGCGGTGCCCGGCTCGAGGGGATCACGGTGGTGCTGCTGCTGACCGGCGAGGACGATTTCAATGCGCTCGCCTCGACCGTGCTGTATGGCCTGGTAGACGACCGCGTCTACCGGCTCGCGGCGCCGCTGCGCAGCAACGGCGTGGTGGCGCCCTACACCGGGGCCGACATCCTGTTCGCCACCGGGCTGACCCGAGCCGAGGTGGAGCGCCGGTACGCCGGCGGGGCGCGGATCGTGACCCGCAAGGCCGCCGCCGGGGTCCCGGACGGGCACGACCTGCTGTTCCGGATCCGCGCCGACGGCCGGCTCGAGGCGGTCACCGAGACCGGCGCTCCCGAGCCGCAGCCGGGCGACACCGCCGTGCTGCTAGCCGAGATCTAGCGAGATCACGAACCGCGGCGGCACAGGTCCTGGGTCAACCGCTCGCGACGTTCCGCGTGTCATCGGACAGCGGCCCAGGTGGCGGGGACGTCGCCGCCGCCCTCCTCGCTGATCCGCGCTTCGAACCGGAGCAGCGCGGGCTGCGGCGAAATCTTCCCGGCGATCAGGCCCTCGCCCTGCCTGAAGATTACCGAGCGCTCGATGAGGCTCGGCGGGACGAAGGAGAACGCAGCCTCGGCAAAGGCCAGATCCGCGAGCGAATTAAGCCGCATGAGGACGAGGTTGTCCGCCTGAGACAGGACGTTCTCCGGGACCTTCTGAGGCCGCTGTGTCGACACCAGAAGGTAGAGCCCGAACTTCCGGCCTTCGGCCGCGATCCGTATGGCATGCTCAGCCGCCACCGCAAGGAGGCGACTGGGGGGCTCGGCGGGGCATACGTTGTGGGCTTCGTCGATCACGATGAGCACCGGCCTGCGCTCGAGCCTGCGTTGCCACAGGTTGCCGAGCACCGCACAGGCGACGAGTGACTGTTCTTCGCGGGTCGGCAGCGAGCCCAGGTCGATGACCACGCACCGGAGGTCTTGATCATGCACCGCATCAAGGACCGAGCCCGCTTCACCCGGCGCCCAGATCGAAAAGCGGTCAACGCCGAGGTTGGCGATGCGCCGCCCGAGGCGACGCGCCTCGGGATTGTCGCTTCGGGTCAGGGACTCGAGCGCCGGAGCGTTTTCGCCGCCGAGCAGAGCGACCAGTGAGGCGTATTCTTCGGCGTCGCCAATTGGGTCCAGGCGGAGCACGGCCGCCTGTGTGGCTGGATCGATCTCAGCTGCGTGCAGCCGCAGTCTTCGCGTCCCCGGCGTGCCGGCCGAGTAGACAGCGACGCCGAGCGCCGCTTTCTGATAACGGCTGCTCGCCGCGGGATCGGCGTCGGAGCACACCGTGCCCAGATGTACGAAATCTGAGTTCGGGTCGAGAATCACCATCCGCAGGTCCGTCTCGATCAGCAGCCGTTCGAGGATGACGCCCAGCGAGTACGTCTTTCCCGAACCCGACTGACCGCACAGGAACGTGTGCCGGTCGAAGCCCGCCGCGTCGGCCAGGCAGGGGACTCCCTCGGCGAGAGCGAGACGGCCGAGCCGCAGCCTCGCCCGGGGCCGCTCGCGGCGCTGCCAGGCCCGGACTTCCTCGGCGGTGGCCACGCGGACCAGCGCGTCGTGGAAAGGCTCCGTGCGGCTGTCCAGTATGGTGCCCTCGCCGCGGGCGTACCGGATCTGGACCTCCGTCCGTACCTGCTGCCCGCCCTCCTCGTGCGAGGGCAGCGTCAGCTCGCCGGCCAGCTCCCGGTCAAGTGCCAGGCTGAGCACCTGCCCGAGGCGCGGGATGCCGGCATCTTCCAGCATGACGTAGCCGCCGATCTGCAAGCGCAAGTCGTGCAGCGAGGCCTGAAAAGTGAAACGGCGGCCATCGACCGATGTCGCAAGGGGCAAAACCGACGCCTCGAGCGTCCGGCGCGCCTCGCGGAAACTGGCCAGCTCGGAACCAAACTCCGCGTTCTCGGTCATTGGCCGCGCCCCTCTTACGCATGCGAGACGTCAACCTGGCGCTCGTCCCGATCCTGGTTTCATCCAAACTGGCTTCAGGCACGGCCAGATCACCCGGCATGGGTGGTCCGGGCTGCGCGGATGGCCTCGGCCGAGTCCGGGCAGGCAAGACCGGAGCCGTCCGCGGCGCCCCGCGCCTCTCAGCCCCGGGGCGGCAGCGACGGCCGCCGTTTGGACGGGCGGTCTGAGGTCGAGGGAGGAGTGACCGCTGGCCGCGCCGCGAGCGCCTCGACCGCGATCCGGATCCCGGTCTCCAGCTGCGGATCACGGCCGGCCGCGTGGTCGTCTGGCGATGGCACGACTTCGACGTCCGGGTCGACGCCGTGGTTCTCCACGGTCCAGCCGTAGCCTTCCAGCCAGAAGGCGTAGCGCGGGACGGTGATCCGGGTGCCGTCGACCAGCTCGTGCCAGGCGTCGATTCCGATCACACCGCCCCAGGTGCGCGTTCCCACGACCGGCCCGAGGGCGAGCGTCTTGATGGCAGCGGTCACGATGTCACCGTCCGAGCCGGCGAACTCGTCGGCGAGCGCGACCACGGGCCCTCGGGGGGCATCAAACGGGTAGGTCTGCGGCCGCCGCCCGCGCGGCACGTCCCAGCCGACCACCCGCCGGGCGAGTTTCTCGATCACGAGCTGGGATGTGTGCCCGCCACCGTTGCTGCGCAGGTCGACGATGAGCGCGTCGTGTTCCATCTCGGTGTGCAGGTCGCGGTGGAAATCCGCCCACCCGACGCTCATCATGTCCGGGACGTGCAGGTAGCCGATGCGCCCTGCGCCCAGCTCGCGTACCCGCCGCCGGCGCCCGGCGACCCAGTCCTGGTACCGCAGGCGCCGCTCCTCGCTGAGCGTGACGACCACCGCCTGGCGGGCCTCGCCTCCCCGAGCCGGGCCAATCGTCAGTTCCACGGGCTTGCCGGCCGCGCCGACGAGCAGCGGGCCGGGCCCGGCACCGTCGAGCGGGCGCCCGTCGATCGCCAGCAGCGTGTCGCCCACGCGGACCTGCGCGCCGGGGGCGGCCAGCGGGGACCGGGCCTTCGGGTCGGAGGTCTCGCCCGGCAGCACCCTGGTCACCGTCCACCGCCCGCCGGCGTCGCGGTGAAGGTCCGCGCCGAGCAGTCCGACCTCACGGTCGTCATCGTCATCGTCGTCGCCGTCCGCGGGAAGCACGTACGCGTGGGAGGTGCCGAGCTCGCCGAGGACCTCCCACATCAGGTCCGCGAAGTCGCTTGCCCCGGCGATCCGCTCCAGCAGCGGCCGGTAGGACTCGAGCACGGCGTCCCAGTCCACCTGGCCCAGGTCGGCCGTCCAGAATTCGTGCCTGATGATGCGGCCCGCTTCGGCGTACGCGTTCCGCCACAGCGCGGCGGGGTCGGCGAGGTACCTGGCCCGGGACTTGTCCACGGTCACGCGGTCCGCCGGGTTGTCCGGGTCCGGCTTGCGGCTCGCGGGCACCACACACAGCTTCCCGTGGTCGCTGGTCACCAGCGCGCTGCCGTCGCCGCTGACCTCGAACCAGTCCAGTTCGCCGGCCAGCTCGCTGCAGCGCTGCGCGTCCAGGTCGAAGTGCTCGAGGCTCGGCCGGGGAGCGTCGTCGCCGAGCCTGGGGCCGCCCTCACCGAGGTTCCCCGTCACCGGTTCCCTGAGCCAGGCGAGCCCGCCCTTGACCCCGCGCAGCGAGGAGTACCGCGACTCCTCCACCGGGATCTGCGTGACCCGGCCGGGCAGGCCCTCGGGGTCCACGGTCACCGGTGCGGGCGCGGCCCCCGGCTCGGCGTCCCGGGCGGCGCCGTCGTCGTGGCGCGCGCCGACCGGCCGCCCGCCGGGCAGCGGCGCGAACGGCGATGGCGTCTCCGCTGCCAGGGACACGAGGTAGGGCCGGCAGCCGTAGGGGAACGACAGGTCGAAGACCTGCGCGTCGTAGACCGGGTCGAAGCTGCGCACCGACAGGAACGCGAGGTACTTGCCGTCCGCGGTGAACGCTGGGTCGCTGTCGGTGAACCGGCCGTCGGTGACGTCGATGACGGTGCCGGGATCGGCGACCCTGACCATCCGCAGCCGCCGCAGCGGTTCGGGACCGGGATGCGACCACGCCAGCCAGGCCGAGTCTGGCGACCAGGCGAGCCCGGTGGCCACGCCGTTGTCGGACGACGTCAGCTCCGTGACCCGGCCCGACGCGACGTGGACCGACAGCAGCCTGCCGTCGTGCGCCGCGACCGCGAGCACGGTGCCGTCGGGGGCCGCGGCCATGTCGGCCACCCAGCCGATGGCGCCGACGGCCAGGCGCCGCGGCGGGTTTCCCGCGGCCGCCCCGTCCGCCGCGGTTATCTCGATCGCGTCTGCACCCTCGGCGTCGGTCACCCACGCCACCTCGCCGGTCCTGCCCAGCACCCGCGGGAGCCGTGCCCGCACGCCGGGGACGACCGAGAGCGCCCGCGCCGGGCCCTCGCGGTGCGTCAGCCAGTGCACGGTCCCGCGTACCTCGATCGCGCTGGCCTGGCCGGAGGGATCGCAGGACAGGTCGCCCAGGTGATCTTCTGCGGAGATCAGCCGCGGCGCGCGGGCGGTCGGCGAGGACAGCCCGAACTCGAGCGGCCGGGGTTCCTCCGCACCGAGGGAGTCAAGCAGCCAGACGTCGCCAGCGCAGTGGTAGACGATCCGCTCGCCGTCGGTGCTGGCGTTGCGGGCGTAACTGCCGTCGTGGTCGGTGTGCCGCCGCAGGTCGCTGCCGTCAAGCGCGCAGGAGTACAGGTTGCCGGTGCCCTCGTAGTCGGACAGGAACGCGAGCCTGCCGCCGACCAGCATGGGGCTGGTGAACTGGCCGGCCACGCCGCCGAGCAGCCGGGTGAATCCGTCGTCGGCGCCCGCCGGCCGCACCCAGAGCTTTCCGGCCGTGCCGCCCCGGTACCGCTTCCACTGCGCCGGCTCGCGGTATGCCCCGGTCAGCAGCGCGATCCCGGCGGTCTCCACGGCCGCGTCAGCCACCGGGCCGAACGGCAACGGCACCGACGGGCCGTCGCCGGCGTCCGCGCCGCCGACGGGCAGCGCGTGTGCCGTGTGTTGCCGGCGGAACGGCTGGCCCGCCCCGGTGATCGCGAGCACGTCGCCGTCCGGTGTCCAGCCGCACACCCGGGTTCCCTCATCGCCCCAGTAGCTGAGCCTTCGGCCGTTCCCTCCGTCGATCCCGGCCAGGTACACCTCGGGTGAGCCGTCCCGGCCACTGGTCCAGGCGATCATCGTGCCGTCCCTGGAGATTCGTGGATGGCTGGCCGGGGCGTGATCCGCGGTCAGACGCCATGCCCGGCCGCCGGCCGCCGGGGCGAGCCACACGTCGTCGTCCGCGACGAACGTAACCAGATCGCCATGAATGTGAGGGAAGCGGAGGTATCCGGCTGAGGTCACCGGTTCATCGTAGGCCGAGGTCACGGCTCCACGAAGGGCCGTAGCTCGAACGTGCCAATCTTGGCGGTCGGGTGCCGCGACGCCACCGCGACCGCCTCGTCACGGTCGGCGCACTCGAGTACGGGCAAGCCCGCGATCTGCTCCTTGGTCTCGGCGAACGGCCCGTCGCTGACCAGCACTTCGCCGTCGCGAACGCGCACGGTGACGGCGTTGGCGACGGGCTGCGCTAGAAGTCGACCCAGGTTCCCGCGCCCCGGTCGGTGGCGTTGCGGTAGGCGAGCCTCGCGGCCACCAGGTCCTCGATGGCCAGGCCGAGCGATTCGAAGACGGTGATCTCGGCGTCGCCGCAGCGACCCGGCGCGGTGCCGGTGAGCAGCTCCCCGAGCTCGGCCCGGACGTGGTCGGGGCCGATCGCCCCCTCCGCCTGCGCCAGCACGTAGTCACCGGCTTCGTTGGCGACCGACTCGCGGCTGTCAGCGAACACGGCGGCGCCCGCCATCGTCTCGGCGTCGAGCTCGCGTGCCTGAGGTACGCACGCCCCGACGGCGTTGACGTGCGCGCCCGGTGCCAGCCAGCCCCTGCGCAGCACGGGCTCGGCCGAACTGGTGGCGGTCACCACGATCCCGGCGCCGGCGACCGCGTCGGCCGCCGAGTCGCACGCGGTCACCGGCACGGTGGTGTGCTCGCGCATGTCCTCGGCGAACCGCCGCGCCTTGCCCGGGTCCCGGCCCGCGACCCGGATCCGGTCCAGCGGCCGTGCCGCGGCGATCGCCAGCAGGTGCGATCGCGCCTGCACGCCGGTGCCGATGATCGCGAGTTCCGCCGCGTCGGACCGGGCCAGCAGCTCGGTGGCGACGGCCGACACGGCCGCGGTGCGGATCTCGGTGACCGCCGAGGCGTTGAGCAGCGCGAGTGGCTCGCCGGTCTGCGCACTGGACAGCAGCACGACGCCCTGGTGCGAGTCAAGCCCGCTGGCCGGGTTGCCGCCGAAGATGCAGATCGCCTTCAGGCCGTAGGCAGCGGCGGAGTCCTCCGCCGCTGCGAGGTACGCGGGCATCAGCGCCATCATCCCGGCCGCCGCCGGCGGCCTGATGATCGTCCGCAACGGCTGATGCGCCTGGCCGTTGGCATACGCGGTGAGCGCGTCCCGCATCGCTGCGGCGCAATCCGCGTACGGCAGCAAGCCGCGCACGTCGCGGCCGCCCAGGACCAGCAGCTTCATGCGGCCCCGCGCCCGGTCACTGGTGGCTGGCCGGAGGAGGCCCCGACGAGGCCCGCGAGGGCCGGGCACCGTCGTGCGTGGCGGCGTGCGGGGCGATCGCCATTTCCTCGGGCCGGTGCTCGGGTGCCGGCCTGCCGACGATCCGGTAGACGTCGGAACCGTCCACGGTCTCCTTCTCCAGCAGCAGGTCGACGAGTTGCTCGAGCTCGCCGCGGTGGGAGCGGATCAGGTCCACCGCGTGCTGTTCCGCCTCGCGCAGCAGCCGCGACACCTCGTTGTCGATGGTGGCCTGGGTCGCCTCGGCGAACGGCCGGCTGGAGAAGCCCTGCCCGCCGCCGCCCAGAAACGCCGACCCGCCCTCGGGATACCCGATCGGCCCCAGCGCGGGAGACAGCCCGAACTCGCGGACCATCTTGGTCGCCAGGTCGGTCGCGCTGGCCAGGTCGTTGGCGGCGCCGGTCGAGCCCTGGCCGAACTCGACCAGCTCGGCTGCCCTTCCGCCCATCCGCACCGCCAGCGAATCGGTGAGGTAGTCCTCCCCGTAAAGGTGCCGCTCGTCGATCGGCAGCTGCTCGGTCACACCGAGCGTCTGCCCGGCAGGCAGGATCGTGACCTTCGCAACGGGGTCGGCGTGATCCGACAGCGCGGCGACGATCGCGTGCCCGGACTCGTGGATCGCGACCGCGTGCTTCTCGTCCGGCAGCAGCACGTTCGAGCCCTCGCGCCGGCCGAGGAGGATCCGGTCCCTGGCCGTGTCGAAGTCGGCCGCCGACAGCACCTCGCGGTTGCCGCGCACCGCGTTGATCGCCGCCTCGTTCGCCAGGTTCGCCAGGTCGGCGCCGGAGAACCCCGGCGTCCCCCGCGCCACCACGTTCAGGTCGACGTCACGACCCAGCTTCTTGTCCCGGCAGTGCACCGCGAGGATCGCGGCACGCTCCGGCAGCGTCGGCAGCGGGATCGTGACCTGGCGGTCGAACCGGCCGGGCCGCAGCAGCGCCGGGTCCAGGATCTCCGGCCGGTTCGTCGCGCCGAGCACAACGATCCCCTGCGTCACGTCGAACCCGTCCATCTCCGCCAGCAGCTGGTTCAGGGTCTGCTCGCGTTCGTCGTTGGAGACCACGGCGCCGGACCCCGACCGGCGCTGGCCGATCGCGTCGATCTCGTCGATGAAGATGATCGCCGGGGCGCGCTTGCGCGCCTCGCTGAACAGGTCGCGCACGCGCGCCGCGCCGACACCGACGAACAGCTCGACGAAGCTGGAGCCGGTGACCGAGAAGAACGGCACCGAGGCCTCGCCCGCCACGGCCCGCGCCAGCAGCGTCTTGCCCGTGCCCGGCGGCCCGATCATCAGCATCCCGCGCGGTGCCACCGCGCCCGCCGCCGAATACCGCCCTGGGTTGCGCAGGAAGTCGATGACCTCGCCGATCTCGGCCTTGACACCCTCGTACCCGGCCACGTCGCTGAACTTGGTCGACGGCCGCTCGGCGTCGAAGACCTGCGCCCGCGACCGGCCCACGCCGAGCACGCCCTGCAGGCCCGCCCCGCCGCCAGCGCCCCGGCTCATGCGCCGGAACAGCCAGAACACGATGATGAACGGCAGCAGCAGGATCAGCCAGTACAGCAGTTCGGTGCCCAGCCCCGAACTGGGCGGGGACGCCGATATCGTCTTCACGCCGTCGGATTTGAGCTGCTGGGTGAGTGTGGTCGTGGGCGGGCCCGGAATGACCGTCGTATACGACGTGCCGTCGGTCAGGGTCCCGGTCGCCGTGGTGTTCGAGCCGCTCGCGCCGTTGCCGAAATCCACCGTCTTGATCTTGTGGGCGTTGGCATCCGAGACGAACTGCGAATAGCTGAGGCTGACCGGCGTCTTGACGTTGATGCCCGGCAGGATGAGCCACAGCGCAAAGAACGCGAGCAGCGCGATCGGCCACAGCCAGTGCCGCCATCCCGGCGGCGGAGGCGGTGCCGATTTGACGGGCTTGTCGCCCGGTGGCGGCGGGTTTGGCTGTTTGCTCATGAGACATTCTTACGCGGTGTGCCCGTGGGATGATAATCGGTCCGCCGCCAGCGCAATCGGGTCGTCAGCCGACGGCCGGGAACGCCCGCGACGGCTAAGATTTCGCGTGTGGCGTCCCGAATGTCGGATTGCCTGCCTGGGGAGGAAGAGGCCACGCATGCCGTTCACGATCACCGTCGATGGTGTGCAACGCCAGGTGGCGGCCGACGGCGGCCGCAGCCTGCTCGAGGTGCTCAGGGAGGATCTGGGCATCACCGGCCCCAAGCTGGGCTGCGGCGAGGGCGCGTGCGGCGCGTGCACCGTGCTGGTCGGCCGCCGCGCGGTGACCGCGTGCAGCACGCCGGCGGCCGAGGTCGCCGGCCAGCGGGTCACGACGGTCGAAGGGCTGGCCCAGGACGGCCTGCTGCACCCTGTGCAGCAGGCCTGGCTGGAA